>Ga0114922_10000046_pt1 | contig 100191 bp, 87 predicted proteins | sample AartaG_FD_100975 | JGI IMG/M metagenome (GOLD analysis project Ga0114922, IMG submission 100975) | Deep subsurface microbial communities from Aarhus Bay to uncover new lineages of life (NeLLi) - Aarhus_00045 metaG | ecosystem: Environmental > Aquatic > Marine > Oceanic > Sediment | place...
TCGGTCTTAACGATGCCGAGCAGATGTATGTGGCTCTGAGTGACGGTTCAAACCCTGTTTCGGTGGTCAATAATCCTGATGCCAATGCAGCGATACAGACAAGCTGGCAGGAGTGGAATATCCTGCTGACCGATTTCACGAACCTGGACTTAAGCAGTGTCAAGAAGGTCTATGTTGGCTTCGGTGACAGGGACTATCATCCGGCTGCCGGTGGAAAGGGTATCGTGTACATTGATGATATCCGTGCTTGTCCGCCCAGATGCGTACCGGAGTTTGGCAAACCATTGGCCGATATCGCCCAGCCGTACGATTGCACCGTTGACGAGAAAGACATGGCGGTACTGTTAGGCGACTGGCTGCTGAGCGACGAGCTCGGAACTGGTCTGGTGGCGCGCTACGAGTTCGAGGGCAACCTCAACGACATCTCCGGCAACGAACACCACGGCACGGCTGTTGGTGCCATCGCCTACGATTCTAACTACCCCCTCATGGGTCAGGTTCTGAGCCTTCCAGGCGGTGCCAATCAGTTTGTGGAGATCGGCGAAGTAGGCATAAGTGGAAACGCTCCGACAACGATTGCCTGCTGGGCAAAGGCCGACCACAATAACATCCCCGACTGGACCCTTGTTTTTGGCTTCACCGGGACAGATGCTAATGAGGGTGGAAATGGGAGTCACTTCAATATCGGCAGCATAGGCGGGCCCGGCGGCGTCGGTACCCACACCTGGGGCTGGGAAGAGACTATATTCTCTGATGAGGAAGCTCTGGAGTGGCACCATTATGCCATGACGTACGATGGAACAACAGTACAGTACTTCGGAGACGGGGTTCCGATGGACACTGAACCCGACAAGTCCAACGTGCAGGATCTCTCGATCCGCGCTGACCGCGTCCATATTGGCAGCCGTGTCACGCAGGACAGCTCCTTCCCCGGCAAAGTGGATGATGCGCGCATCTACAAACGCGTGCTCTCTGATGCCGAGATTGTAACTATCATGGGTGGAGGAGAAGCAGATGTAGTCCACATGCCGATTACGTCGGTTGCTGACCTTTACCAGGGTGAGCCACAAGGCCAGCAATGGATTAACTTCAGGGACTACAGCGTCATTGCAGGCAGCTGGCTTGAGAAAGTGCTATGGCCATAATCAGCGTTAGTTAGCGTTGGTTGGCCTATAGTTTTGCATCAGTTCGGGGCCTATGCTGATTGATTCGGTATAGGCCCCGATTGTTTTTCCTGTTGCGGTGTGTTCTGCGATGATTTTTTTTATAAGACTCGAATCTCGAATGCCAAATCTCGTTGACGGAGCAAAGAGTTTCAAATATAATGGCTGGGTAGATGGCAAGTTGTTGAGTTTACGCCAGAAAGCAAAAGCTTAAACAATATTGTTAAGAGTAAAGCGAAGCGTGTTGCCTTGATTAACGGAGCAGATATGTTGACGAATACAACTGCAGCTGGTTTCATGGGGTCTTATAAGAAAGGGCGTGCTGGCTTTTGTGATGATATCGCTTTGGTTATTGGCGGTTCTTTAGTCATTGCCCTGTCTGCCCAGGTTGCGGTGCTGCTGCCTTTCAGTCCTGTTCCTTTTACTCTACAGACCTTTGCTGTGTTGATGATAGGGGCGTTGTTAGGGCCGTGGCGAGCAGCCTTGTCTGTCCTTACCTATATAATGCAGGGGGCGGCGGGTCTGCCTGTATTTGCACTGGGAAGAGCCGGCTTTGCCGTACTTTTAGGGCCGACAGGCGGCTATCTGCTCGGTTTCATTGCTGCTGCATACATTACGGGATTGTTGGCCGAGAGGGGATGGGACCGCCGAATCGCAACAACGATTTTGGCGATGGCTCTTGGAAATGCTGCTGTATATCCTTTTGCTTTGCTTTGGCTGTGCTGCCTGACGGGTATAAACTCGACTGTGCTGATTGTCGGTTTGTATCCTTTTATTGTCGGAGACCTTTTGAAGGTGGTGTTGGCAGCAGTATTTTCCCATCGTGCTGAAAGGTGCTTGGGCAGATAGACTTTGTCGGTAGGAATGCCGTGAGAAGCCAATCGTCTTAATGTAGTCGGGTGTTCTTTTTCCAAACGGTCCAAAAAATACGCAAACTCGGTCTGTCTACCCAGGCCGGCCGAGGCCTTTTGCTATTCATCTATCTTGTCCGTGCAGGCGAGTTGGTATTGTAGGTCTGTCTTCCGGTAAGGATTCATACCCCGTGGTCAACAGGGCCGGCAGGAACGGAGCTACGATGTGTCCATCTCAATCTTCGTGGATATATCCCAGCTCTTGAAGTTTGTCTTTAATTGTCTGCATATCCTGCTCATTCAAAGGACGCTCGACAGGCAAAGACGACAATAGATGCTCTTTTTTGCCAAAACTTATGAAGGACAATAGTCTTTCATGCATATAATAACACATCACCTTTGCTACCACCTCGACATCGCCAACACCAAGTGAAAGAATAATTTTGCAGGTGAAGACAAAAACTATCGTGGTCGTAGCAATGGCGGCGTATGATATATCCGTGTTTAAGCTCTTTTACAATTAAATATTCCCTGCTGCGGAAAACCTCTTTTGCTATGAGGTTTTTTTTGAACAGTGTGGTTTTACCGGGGGTAGTTTTGCCCCCAATTTTTTTGGGGCGTTGTTTAGCTTAATTTTCTTGTGTTATTGGCCGGTCGGGTGTAAAGTAGGCCAAATTTGTCGAAGCGTATTTTGGCTCGGGCGGAATTGGTTATAAGGCCTTTTCAAATTTGTATTTGTTGGGGAATAGTGTAACGGTAGCACGACTGACTCTGGATCAGTTAGTCCAGGTCCGAATCCTGGTTCCCCAGGTTTTTTTACCGGTCTAACTCAGCAACAATAAGTGTGTAGTCGTTCGGTCTCTCACCAACCTGGGATTGCTATAGGCGCCAGGGTGTGCGCATCGGGCGGCTGAGCATTGCGGCGGCAGCCGGGTCATCGATAATCTTTTCAGTTTGCGCGTCCCAACGAATGTTCCGCCCGAGCATCATAGCAATATTTCCCAGATGAGCGGGTATAGCCGACCGGTGTCCCACCTCGACGCCGGCGATGGTTTGTCCGCGGGTCTTGACGCAGTCGAGAAAATCCCGGCGGTGCCCCTGACGATGGTCACCTCTCGGCTTCGCCAAGTGTATTTCGTCGGGGCCTATTTTCTCCTTTAGCAGCCGCTTCGGACTTGCGTCAAGACCGCCACGGGTTATATGTACCCATCCCTTCTCACCGATAAACCTCACACCCTGCCGAAGATGATTATTGCTTGCCACACGCATCACAACGCCGTCGGCGTATTTACATTCGAAATCATAATCCACCGCAGCGTCCCACAAGCCGTCTTTGGGAAATACTCCGCGTCCGCCGACCTCGACCGGCCCGGTCTCATCACAGCCCATCCCCCAGTGTGCGATGTCAATATGGTGGGCGCCCCAATCAGTAACCTGTCCGCCTGCATAGTCGAGAATCCAGCGAAAGTTCCAGTGACAGCGCTTTTCGGTGTACGGCGTCCACGGAGCCGGTCCGAGCCACATCTCGTAGTCAAGGTCCTCCGGCACCGGCTGTGCCGGCTGATGACCGATGCCGTACACGGTCGGACTGCTGGGGTCTTTGAAGCCCCCACCGATGCCGACTTCGACTTTTTGCAGCTTCCCGATTCGCTCGTTCCGCACTAATTCGCACCCAAAGCGAAAGTGTGCCGTCGACCGCTGCCAGCTTCCGGTCTGCCAGACGCATTTGTAGCGATTGACGGCTTCCACCAGAGCCCGGCCTTCAGCGATTGTCAGAGCAAGCGGCTTTTCCCCGTAAATATCCTTGCCCGCCCGGATACCTTCGAGCGCGATTATCGCGTGCCAGTGGTCAGGCACCGAAATACACAGCGTGTCGAGGTCGCCGCGCGAGATGAGTTCTCGAAAATCATTGTAATCAGCGCAATCGTTGTTGCCGTAATGTTTGTTTATTTCCTCAACAGCCACGGCTCGCCTGCGGGCATCGACGTCAGAAACGGCGATGAGCCGGCAATCCTCTTCCTGCAGGAATCCCTTGACGTGCCGCATGCCCATACTGCCTAAGCCGATTAACCCTATTGTCAGCCAATTGCTTGGTCCGGGTCGTCCGCCGCTGCCGGCGACCGACGATGGAATGATGTAAGGTGTCGTAAGCCCCGCAGCCGCCGTTTTTAGAAACTGCCGTCGCGAAATTCTCTGGCTCTTGTTGTTCATATCCGATTACGTCTCTACTATTATGACTTCTTAGTCGCCTCGCGAGCCTCATTGAGCATTTTTATCCACACACCGACGTACTTGCCGTGGTCGTGATACGTTCGACCGCTCACCAGATTACCATCCACAACGCACGCTTCGTTGACAAAGGTGCCGCCGCACACTTCAAGGTCGAACTTACACTTCGAGACAGTCGCCATCTTACGACCCTTTACGCAGCCGGCATACGCGAGAATCTCTACGCCGTGACATACACAGGCGACCGGCTTCTTCTTCTCGAAGAAATGTCTCGTAATACGCACCAGGTCCTCATCGTAGCGGAGGTATTCCGGCGCCCGACCGCCGGAGAAAAAGATACCCAGATACTCTTCCGGGTCCACGTCCTTAAACGCGATGTCCGCCTGTATAGTATAGCCCTTGAACTCACGCGTAACCTGGCCGTCCCAGTCCGGCGGAATCTCGTGCAGCACCATGTGATAGCGCCGCTTCTGGGGCCCCGCGACCACAGGCTCGAAGCCGTCTTCCTGCATCCGGTAGTACGGGTAAAGGGTATCTACGGTTTCCGTCGCCTCGCCAACGATAATAAGTACTTTATCCATCTTCTGTTTCCTTTCTTTCGACTTGTCAGGTGGATTATAACCGTTCGAGAAGCTCCTTACCAGTCAAACTCAGCGACGATAGGTGTATGGTCGCTCGGCTTTTCCGCAAGCCGGGGCTTTTTGTCTATATAGCAATCGGTGCTCTTTTTTGCCAACGGCTGCGTAGCCATAATATGGTCTAATCGCCAGCCGAGATTGCGTTTGAAAGAATTCAATCTGTAGTCCCAGAACGTATATTGGCCCGCCTCGCTGCAGTGTTTTCTAAACACATCTATAAACCCCCACGCCATAACCTCCTTCATCGCTTTTTGAGCTTCAGGATGGAAACAAACATGTCCTGATAACGCTGCGGGGTCATATACATCTATTGGTTTCGGCGCCACATTGAAGTCACCTACCCAGAGGACGGGGTCGGTTGGCTCAAAATTCTTTTTGAAATACTCACCGAGCCGCTTGAACCAGTTTAATTTGTATTCGAACTTCTCAGACTCGGGGCTGTACCCTTGTGGAACGTAGCTATTGACAATTACAATACCGTTAATTTCGGTTTTTATAAGCCGCGCCTCGTCTTTTGGCTCATCTGCGAAACCGGACGCCACGTTTGAGGTTTGGCCTTTACTGAAAGTCGCTACGCCGTTATAGCTTTTTTGGCCTTTGAAGACGTATTTGTATCCCGCCTCATCAAAAGCATCGGTTGGAAAGTCGACGTCCTGGACCTTGGTTTCCTGGGTGCACAAGACGTCCGGCTGGAACTCGGACAGCCACCCAAGCACGACCGCCAGGCGGGCACGTAAGGAATTGACGTTGAAGCTAACAACTTTCATTTAGCCGACCTTCTACGGAACTTCTTGTATTTAGCACCACGTTTCGCGTGTGGTCTTGTTTCGCTCATTGTCGGTTTTTACGTTTTTGGATTTCACGTGCCAGCCACCGTGCGGCGTTGGCGACGATTTTCAACGGCTCAGCCTGATGGAAGACATTAAAGGTCTCGTGTCCCGGTCGAAAGTAAAACACCTTGCCCTTGCCGAGCCTCCATATCGCGCCGCTGCGAAATTTCTGGCCTGCTTCCCACGTCTCCTCAAAGACCACCGCATCAGGTCTCGGCACATGAAACGGCTCGTTATACATCTCCGTCTGGCCAAGTGTGAACTCCCGGGCAATACCTTTGGCGATAGGGTGCCTTGGAAGTAATGTCCTCATCTTACTGGGTTTGCCATGTGCGGCGTACTCCGGGAAGCAGCAGTTAGGCCGGACTATCCGCACGACAATGCCGCCGTCTTCTCCTTTTTCGTATGATACCGATGGTGTCAGCTCGGCGTCACGTCTAGGTGGCTTGCGTTCGACTTTGCCGAGCCATTGGACTTTTGCTTTGGCGCGTTCGGCTGCCGTGAGCTTGCCCAGCGCATCCTGCTTCGTACGTTCTTCCATCGCCACCATAAACGGTGTCGACCAGTGCGCCGAATGCAGCACAAGCAGAGAGAGTTTGCCGCTCTTTACCCGCTCGACAATGCGACGGGCGGTCTGCACCGATATCTCGTCTTGTCGAACATGCCCCCACCAAATCAGAACATCACAATCGTCGAGCAGCGCGTCCGCCAGGCCCTGCTGCGGGTCGTCTAAGCCGACCGAACGCACGGAAAATCCCTTTTGCTTGCGCAGATACTCGGCGATGTGATTGCCAAGAAAGTTTTTATAAAGCTGCTTCTGTCTCGGCTGTCGTTCATCCCAGACGACGATTCGTGCGGTTTGTTGCTTCGCACGGGCGATGGTCCCCGCTGCAAATACTGCGGTGAACATCCCTAGCACTAAAACCAATGAGCCAATGTGTCGTACCATTTTCATAATACCTCCTTATAACAAAATCCCAAATCATAAAGACTGTATTTTACATTCTCAATTCTCCATTCTAAAAAACAAACCTTGGTTTTGCCAGCGTTTTTCTTTCTCGTTAGTCGAAACTAAGGCGTCAACATTAAAATCCGGGAATCTCAGGCGTTTTCTCTCCGAAGTATTTTAGCCAGCTTATGGTGAGCGCACCGGCCAGGTCGGTATCGGCGGCAGTGTACTCATCGATGGTCTTGCCCCAGTAGAAGCCAATCCACCCTTCGGTAATCTCCTGAGAGCCATCAATAAAAACGCCCAGTTCCTGCGTACTACAGTGCAATGGGAACATCTCCTCCACGATAAGCGGCTTACCGATATCGTAGGCCGAAAGTGCTGTCAGGGCCTTATCGACTTCGCCTCTTTTAGGATAGAAGTGAACGCTGACGAAATCAAGGTTCTCCGCCACCTCTTTTGAGTAGAAAAGCGGTCTGGCTTTCGGGAAAGTATGTACCCAGGGTATCACCCCGACCGTTATCATGTGACGGTCATCGTGCTTTCGTATCGCCGCCGCCAGCTTGTCGACCCACACCTTTGCCACCTGCTTTCTCGTCCGCCCTGCAAGGTCGAGCGTGATGCGCTGCACGAAGTGCTTGCCCGCGAACTCGCCCGCCAGCCAGTCGGTCTCCTTCTTGTTAGCGCCGGGCAGGATAGGCTCGTTCATAAGGTCGTAACAAAAAACTGCATCGCTTTTAGCGCACCTCTTCGCGACCGACTCCCAGAAAAGGGCCTGAACGTCCCATCGCTTGCCCTCGTCCATCGCATCGTACCATTTCGGCACGTCCTTCTTGTGGTAGCAGCCAAGACCCGTAATATCGAGGTAAAGCCCGGCCTCCTCGGCCAACTTTACCAGCCGCGTAAGCTGCTCAAGGGCCGCCCCATCAGGTTGCTCCGGCCCCTTCATAAACTTCGCGGTTTGCAGGTGAATCCGGACAACGTTGGCCCCCAGCGTTTTCATCTCCCTGAAGTCTTCGGCAACGGTCGACCACTCTTCATCCCAGTAGTCTTCGAGGAGCCGCCCGGAATCGTCGTGGTCGTAGTTGAAACCCCAGGCGACAAACCTGGCCCCCGATTCAGCACAGATGAAGTGGCTGCCGTCTTCGCTGGGCCGGACCAGCTCAAGCCCGCCATCAGCCGCTGCGCTTCCCCCGTGGCTGTCTGTCACTCGACAAGAGCAAATCAAGGGTGCCGATATCATCAGAAACAATATTGCAAATCCGACCTTATACTGTCTCATTTCTGTCAGTAACCTTTTCATCTCAACATTTCTGTTGTATATATGTGCTGTTCACAGCACGCAATTCTCAGGCAGGGCTCATTTGGGATTCTGCCCTTACTTTTGGGAGCGTGTACCTTTGGCCTCGTGTTTCAAGGCGGCATACTTCCTGGCTAATTCAACCACAGCGTCATCGCTCTTGTCCACATATAGTTCAAGCCAATAGTCCTTCACACCTTCCTTCGCAACACGGATACCCGCCGCCAGTCGTCCTCGATGGTCCCCGCCGGCTCTATCGCCGGCTGCCAAAGCAGCCATTAGCCGGTCGGCAAGACTTCCTTTACTTTCTTCGTAGGCCCTGGCCATAGCGAAGATTACCTCTCGACCGACCAGCGTATTACCCTGACAAGCGTAGTACTTGCCGGATACTGCTCCCCACCACACACCTGATGCATCGGCCCTGGCGGGGTTCCGGTTCGCAGCCCGACCGGACATATCGATAATAGCTAACTGCCGTTTATCGCGCAGGGCATCACTATGCAACAGTTCGCCTAAAACCTGCTCCGGTAAATGGCCCTTGGCAAGAAGGTCCAATGCACGCTCTCCCCATTTCGGATTATGCCAATGCTGTGTGCAGAATGCGCCGACTCCTGCCCGCGCATAGGGTACAATTTTTCCGACAGCCGGGTACTTGCTTGCCACAGCCGCTCCACAAATCCCCGCCTTGGGTTCGACCGCTACTATAGAGAACGTGCCGGAGACCTTGGCTTCATACAAGCTACCATGTCTTGAATCTTGCGCGCACGAAGAACATAGTCCTGCAAACACAATCAACAGAATTGAATTCCTGAGCATCGCTTCCTCCAATTATTCTTTATATCCTTTCCGCATAAAGAAAAGCTCATCGGTCATTTATTCTTGTTGTAATCTTTCCCTAATGATTCGAGCCTGCCCTGGTTTTTGTATGCCTGCAAAATCCGGGCCTCTAACATCAGGTAAGTTTTTCGACCTGCTTTTTGGCCGATTTTGGCTTTGCGGGAATGCTCTTTATGGGTGTCGGTTTTTTGATTGTTTGGCCTGTCGGCCTGGCCTGGCGGGAAGAAACGCTTTTACCGCCTTCGACCTTGTCGATTAAGGCGTAACTTTCCACTATCGCCAACAGGCTCAACAGAAAGCTCAGCGTGCTCTCTGCACCCTGGTTGGCATTAACGCCGTCCTGTGTAAGACCATCGTGGCAACCTTTCGTTCGAAAGTTGTAAACCGGAATGTACAAATCGTTTGCCCCCAGAAACCAGTCAAAGGCCTTCCTTTGTAGTGTTAAGAACCTCTTGTGCTTTGTCGCGTCATAAGCGGCCTTTAACATCTGCACCGTACTTGCCGCTTCTATGGGCTGCTGGTCAAATGTGGCCTTTGTCAGCCCGCGTTCATACCACCCTTTGCACCCGATAAAGCTGAAGTGCGTACCGTTAAAAGTATTTTCCAGCAGGAACTCACACGTTTTTTCCGCAGCTTCCAGGTATTTTTTGTTATCGAAGGCCAGGCTGGCAACAAACAAAGCGTGTGGCAAAACTGCGTTGTCATAAGTCAGGACGTCCTCGAACCACTGCCAGTCGGGAAAGCTGTTTTCTTCGTATTGAATTACCAGGGTATCTGCCGCTATTTCCAATTGGCGCTTGATGTCACTGGCTCCGGGGAACTGCTTGAGGTAATCTGACATACCTAATATCGAATACGCCATCCCTCGTGGGTACTGCTTATCCACGTGTTTTACCGACCTGTCGAAGCAGTCTTTGATAGTTGACAAATACGATGGCGTCGGCGGTTTTGCCATGACCGTTCCAAAAGCCTGAAGCAATCTGCCCAAAGCATCGTTGAAGGGCTCATCTTCTTGCCAGGTTCTGTCGAAATTCATAAAGTTTCTCACCGTCCCGTCACTGTTTTGAGAATGCAGGGCAAACGACAGATATGTATCGAAAAGCTTAAGGGCTTCCGGCTCCGGATACTGCGAGTAATAGTTGGTCATTACAATTACAGCCCGTGCATTATCGTCCGTGGTGTACCCGTATTCGCGATTTGGAACGGTAAAGTTGGCGTGTTGAAACAGCCCGGTATCATCGGTCAGCTTTTTCAGATGGTCTAAAGAAGGCTCAGGAACTTCAATACTTGATATAGTTTCGGCTGCTGACAGGGGCATTTTGGCATGTATCCGGACCGGCATTCGTTTTGCGCTGAATACCTTCCAGTAACCCTGCCCGATTTTAGGCCAGGTACGAGACCTGCCGTATTCGTATGCGCGTCTTCGCAGCGAATAAAACAGCGAATCTTTCCGAATGATTTTTATTATTGCTTCAGCTATTTGTTCCGACTCGCCGAATCGTACCAGTTTACCTCGCCCATCATCCAACAGCTCCAGAGCTGCCCAATAGGGCGACGAGACAACCGCTTTTCCTGTCCCGACCGCAAACGATAACGTGCCGCTGGTCAATTGTTCTTTGTTGAGGTATGGCGTTACATAAATATCCGCTGCGCATAGGAAGTTATGAAGCTCTTCGTCATTGACGAACCTGTTGTGAAATATCACGTGTTCCTGCAAACTTAATTCTTTGACCATTCGCTGCAAGTTGAACCTGTATGATTCACCTTCGTGTTTTAATACCGATGGATGCGTCATCCCCAACACTATGTAAAGAACCGAAGGCTCCGCCTCTATTATCCTCGGCATGGCCCTGAGCATCACTTCTATACCTTTGTTCCTGCTCAGTAGGCCGAACGTCAAAATAGTCCTTCGGCTTTCCATGCCGAACTTGTGCTTATAGTAGTTGCTGTCCACAAAAGGCAAATCCGGTATCCCGTGCGCAATCAGTTCTACTTTCTTACCAGAAATACCGTAAATGTCACGCAGCATAGTAAGGCCTCGCTCGTTCATTGTGATTACTTTGTAAGAGGCGTTGCAGACGTCAACTAATGACTTATGGTAAGCCGGATCCGGGTCGTCAAGGACCGTATGCAGCGTTGTTATTACCGGGGCCTTCAGTCTGTTCAGCAGCAGGCTCAGATAAGAGCCTGCTTCGCCGCCAAACAGACCAAATTCATGCTGCACTGAGACTACGTCAACGTGGCTGAAATTAATATAGTCGGCCGCACAGATATAATCACTTTTCACATCCTGCCGGATTTCGAACTTTACCGGCTCATTGTATTTTAGCTTGTTGTCCGAACGCATTGCGACTACCAAAGGCTCGAATTGACCTTTGGCTGCTGCGCCGGTACTCTTGATAAGGTCCGACGTAAATGTTGCAATTCCACATTTTCTCGGAAGAAATGAGGAAATAAAGGCCACTTTTTTCTTCGTTACCTTGGCCATTCGTAACATCCTTTTTTGAAATAGTGGGAATGTAAACCACACAATTATAGTGGCGGTCGAGCGACCTGTCAAGAAAATTGGGTCTTGCGCCGGTTCCAGGGCATATTTTACCCGGCTGCCTGGATTGCATAAATCCTGCCAGATTGGATGATAGAGGCGAATTTACAAATTTTTTTCATTTTTTTGGAGAATTTTTCTTTTTTTTACAACAAAACTTTAGAATTTAACGTATAAACTACTAACATAGTAGGAATAATAGGAAATTCGTTATGAAACTCTCGACTCGAACCAGGTACGGCATAAGGGCAATATTAGAATTGGCTGAAAATGACGATAAGCGTCCGTTACAGCTTAGAATCATTGCCGAGCACCAGGATATATCCATCAAATATCTCGAACAATTAATGGCAATACTCAGATCGGCAGGATTTGTCAGAAGTATCAGGGGCGCCAAAGGCGGCTATATGCTTGCCAAACCTCCGAACCAGATTAAACTTAGCGATGTTTTCGATTGCCTGGAGGGATATGTTACTACCGTGGAATGTGTCGAAGACAAAAAGTACTGTGAACGCGCTGATGATTGTATAGTAAGGCAGGTCTGGACGCAGGTCCAGGAAGCAATAAGGAATGTCCTGCTGTCTATAACTGTGCAGGATTTGGTTAATAGGGACAAAGATAAAAAAATGTTGAATTATCAAATATAGACACGAGGACGAAAAATTATGAGTGCAATATTCCAGGATATCACGGCTGCGATTGGTCAGACTCCACTTGTGCAAATCAATAAGCTCGGCGCCGACAACGCAACCATTCTGGCCAAGCTGGAGTCCAGGAATCCCTGCGGCAGCGTCAAAGACAGAATCGCACTCTCAATGATAGAGGCGGCGGAAAAGGCGGGGCTCATAAAACCCGGTACCGTTATAATTGAACCGACCAGCGGTAATACCGGCATAGGACTCGCCTTCATTTGCGCCGTAAAGGGATACAAATTGATGCTCGCTATGCCCGAATCGATGAGCGTTGAAAGAAGGAAGCTGCTGCAGTTGTTTGGCGCAGAGATTGTGCTCACGCCCGCCGAGCGCGGCATGCCGGGCGCGGTGGAAAAAGCCGAGCAGCTCGTGGCCGACAATCCCAATGCCTTTATGCCGCAGCAGTTTAACAACCCGGCAAATCCGAAAATTCACAGGGAAACGACAGCGGAAGAAATCTTCTCTGATACGGATGGTAAGCTTGACATTTTTGTTGCGGGCGTCGGCACCGGAGGGAGCTTGACCGGGTGCGGAGAAGTCTTAAAACAGCGTAACAAAGACTTAAAGGTCGTTGCGGTTGAGCCGGAAGATTCACCGGTGCTTTCCGGCGGCAAGCCAGGCCCACACAAAATACAGGGCATCGGCGCCGGCTTCCTGCCGCAGGTTTTGAATACCGGTATAATTGATGAAACTATACAGGTCTCAAATGGCGACGCTATGGAAACGGCCAGGCAGTTGGCCGCAAAAGAAGGGATATTGGCCGGTATAAGCGCAGGGGCTGCAATGTACGCCGCAATACAGATTTCCCAGCGACCGGAAAATCAAGGCAAAACAATTGTTGTCATTTTTCCCGATACCGGAGAAAGGTATATCTCCACCGGGATGTTTCTGTAAATAACAGAAAAAACGTTGACTTTTCGAGAGGGCCTGAATATGCGAAGGTTCAAGCTGACAAGCAAAAGAATAGAAAATCTCGTTGGCGAAATTGCCCGCACATACCAGGGCGACTCCGGTATAAATTTTATCGATGCCTCCAATCTGCCCGTGCGGGACAAAATTCTGGACGTCCTTGATTTGCTATTTGAAGTGCTCTTTCCCGGCTATACCGGCAGAAGAACGGTTACGAAAGCAAATATCAGTTTTATCGTTGGTGATATTCTTTGGCAGCTCGCGACCGCGCTCTCTGAGCAGATGGAGCGAGCGTATCATTATCAGTGCAGGACAAGGGAATGTGAAGGCTGCGACTGCAGAACAATGGCCGAGAACGTCACACAGCATTTATTAACGCGGCTTCCGAAAATCAGAGAGATGCTAAAAGGTGACGTCGGTGCCGCTTTTGACGGCGACCCGGCGGCAAAATCTTACGAGGAAATTGTGATAAGCTATCCCTGCATAATTGCAATTGCTACATATCGTATTGCACACGAATTGTATATAAAGCAGGTCCCCTTAATTCCACGCATAATGGCCGAATGTGCACACGCTAAAACCGGTATTGACATACATCCGGGAGCAAAAATCGGCCACAACTTCTTTATCGACCACGGCACCGGCGTTGTAATAGGTGAAACTACCGTTATTGGCGACAATGTCAAAATCTATCAGGGCGCTACTCTTGGCGCCCTCAGTTTCCCAAAGGACGAAAGGGGAAGGGCAATAAAGGGCGGAAAAAGACACCCCACGATAGAGGACAATGTAACAATATATGCGGAAGCGACGATATTAGGCGATGTAGTCATCGGCAAAGGCGCCGTAATCAGCGGCAACGTCTGGATAAAGGAGTCCGTGCCCGCCGGCGTTACCGTTAAAAGCCCGAATCCTGACCTCGTTTACACAAAACAATCGCAGAAAAAAAACAAACAACGGAGTCCCGAACGTAAGTGAGGGGTAGAACAACTTAGAATGAACAAGAAACTCATAGAAAAAATCGAGCAGCTAAAACAAGCGCATAATGCTGTCGTCCTCGCACACAACTATCAGACAGCCGACATCCAGGACCTCGCCGATTTTACCGGCGACTCTTTGGGACTGAGCATAAACGCAGCCGAGACCGATGCAGACGTAATAGTATTTTGTGGCGTCAAATTTATGGCTGAAACCGCCGCAATTCTCTCCCCCGAAAAGACCGTACTTTTGCCGGACGAGCTCGCCGGATGTCCCCTCGCTGATATGATAACAGTAGAACAGTTACGCGACTTGAAACAAAAGCACCCTGACGCGCTCGTCGTCTGTTATGTAAACAGTTCTGCACGGGTCAAGGCCGAGAGCGATTATTGCTGCACAAGTGCCAATGCCGTTGAAGTTGTCGAATCATTGCCCACCGATAGGGAAATCATCTTTGTGCCGGACCAGTATCTCGGGCAATTCGCTGCTGAAAGGACCGCCAGAGACCTCATCCTCTGGCCGGGATATTGCCACGTACACGTCGCGATAACCGAAGATGATATTAAGAATGCAAAGGCAAAGCAGCCTGACGCGATTGTGATGACACATCCGGAATGTACCGGGCCGGTCAAGGCCCTTTCCGACCAGATGCTTAGCACAGGCCAGATGCTCCGCTACGCCGCCAAAAGCAAAGCGAAACAATTTATAATAGCCACCGAGACAGGAATTATTCATACTTTGAAGAAGCAAAATCCACAGGCCGAATTTATCCCCGCAACCGACAGGGCAATTTGTCCCAATATGAAACGCATTACTTTGGAAAAAGTGCTCTGGTCTTTAGAAAATATGCAGTACAAAGTTACCGTGCCGCAGGAGATAAGAATAGAAGCGAAAAAAGCGATTGATATGATGGTAGAGATTTTGCCCCGTTAGAAATTCTATAACAGAGCGACGGTATGAGTAAAGAGGCAAAGATTTCTAACGGGCTTTACCGGAAAAATAGCATAGGATTTTCAAAATGGCAGAGAAAAACGAATATCGTTTGGAAACTCTTGCGTTGCACGCAGGTCAGCAGGTTGATTCGGACACTTTAAGCAGGGCGGTCCCGATTTATCAAACCACAAGCTTTCTGTTTAAGGATACCGACCACGCGGCAAACCTCTTTGCCCTAAAGGAGTTCGGCAATATCTACACACGCCTGATGAATCCGACGACCGATGTGTTGGAAAAACGGCTTGCTGCATTGGAGGGTGGCGTAGGTGGGCTTTGTTTTAGCTCCGGCATGTCGGCAATCACGGCCAGTGTTCTCAATATCTGCCAGGCGCGACAGCACATTGTCTCTTCAAATTCCCTCTATGGCGGAACAGTCACACTATTTAGCCAGACATTTGCCAAGCTGGGGATTGACGTAACTTTCGTTGACCCCAGGGACGCCGAAAACTTCGCCAAAGCAATCAAAGAGAACACTCGCCTGATTTATATAGAAACGATGGGCAATCCCAAAAATGACATCCTCCGGTACGAAAGAATAGCCGACATCGCCCACGAAAATGGTATGCCGGTAATTTGCGACAATACCGTTACCACGCCCATACTGTTCAGGCCCTTCGATTATGGCATCGATATTGTCGTTCATAGCTGCACAAAGTTCATCGGCGGACACGGAACCTGCATCGGTGGAGCCATTGTCGATTCCGGCAAATTCGACTGGACAAACGGCCGATACCCGGAGCTGACCGAACCGGACCCGAGTTATCACGGCGTAAAATACGTCGAGTCCTTTGGCGAATTGGCATATATCATAAAAGCAAGAACACAATTTTTACGGGACATGGGTTCCTGTATGTCACCATTCAACGCCTTTCTCTTTTTGCAGGGACTGGAAACGCTGCATCTGCGTATGCAGAGGCACTGTGAAAACGCGCTCAGGCTCGCACAATGGCTCGAAAAGAACGCGCAAGTCACCTGGGTCAATTATCCGGGCCTCAAATCACATCCCGATTATCAACTTGCCAGGAAGTATCTGCCCAAAGGTCAGGGCGCTATCCTTGGCTTTGGAATCAAGGGTGGAAGGCAAGCGGGAATTAAGTTTATAAACAGCGTTAAATTAGCCAGCCATCTTGCCAACATTGGCGACAGCAAAACTCTGGTAATCCATCCGGCCAGTACGACACATCAGCAGTTGACCGAGTCCGAGCAGATTGCAGCGGGCGTAACGGATGATTATATTCGCGTCTCGGTAGGCACAGAGCATATAGATGATATAATAGCTGACTTCGACCAGGCATTGAAAGTAAGTCAGAGGTAAAACAATGTGGGAGTACACAGATAAGCTCAAGGACCATTTCTTCAATCCTCGCAATGTCGGCGAAGTAGAAGACCCCGACGGCGTCGGAGAGGTTGGCTCAATGGCCTGCGGCGATGCCTTGAAGCTGACCTTCAAGCTCGATGAAAACGGCATAATCAGGGACGCAAAGTTCAAAACCTTCGGCTGCGCAAGCGCTATCGCCACATCCTCCGTCTTGACCGAGATGATAAAAGGAAAAACGTTGGATGAAGCTGCCAAGGTAACCAACAGGGACATCGCAAATCACCTCGGCGGGTTGCCCGACCAGAAAATGCACTGCTCGGTTATGGGAAGGGAAGCCCTTGAAGCGGCCATCGAAAACTACCGCGGCGGCGGAAAAAAGAAACACGAGCTTGAAGGCAGGGTGGTCTGTAACTGTTTTGGCGTTACCGAGAATGAAATCGATAGAGTAGTACGCGAAAACGATCTCACAACAGTCGAAGATGTTACGAATTACTGCAAGGCGGGCGGTGGATGCGGCGGATGCAGGGGTGAAATCGAAAAAATAATAGAAAAGATTCAGGGTGATAAGATAAAACAAATACTCACAGCCACCCCTCGACGGGCCGGCAAGCTCACAAACATTCGAAAGATACACTTAATTCAGCAGACGATAAATGAGCAGATTCGACCCGCACTCCGCGCACACGGCGGCAATATCGAGCTCATTGACGTTGAAGGGGACAAGGTCATCGTTGCTTTCCGCGGTATGTGTGCACAATGTATGCTCGCTGAGTACACGATGAAGGACGTCGTCGAGGCAAAGCTGAGAGAATTCGTCTCCGACGGGCTTTTTGTCGAGGAAGACAAGGAATCTGCGCAGCAGCCGCACAACCATAGAGGATAATCGATGGAAACCGTATATTTTGACAATAACGCTACAACGAAAGTCGCCGAAGAAGTGCTCGAAGAGTTCAAACCCTTATTCTGCGAGCTTTATGGGAATCCTTCGAGTATGCACACATTCGGCGGACAAATCGGCCGAAAAATCCGCCAGGCTCGCGAGCGTGTAGCCGGCCTGCTGGCCTGTGACCCTACCGAGATTATTTTTACCAGCGGCGGAACTGAAAGTGACAACGCCGCCACAAAAGGCACGTTAGCTGCCGCCCCGGGCCGACGAAAAGTCATAACCACAAGAGTCGAGCACCCCGCCGTATTGACGGCCTGCAGGGACCTGGAAAATCACGGATACACCGTCGTAGAACTAACTGTGGACAAAAAAGGCCAGCTTGACCTTGTTGAGCTTGAAGAACACCTTGATGACGATACTGCCCTTGTAACGATAATGTTTGCGAACAATGAGACCGGCGTCGTTTTCCCGATTGAAAAAATCGCCGAGCTGGTTACAGGTAAGGGGGTTGTCTTCCACACCGATGCCGTGCAGGCCGTCGGCAAGATTCCGCTGGACCTTGCTAAAAGCAATATTGATTTACTCAGTCTTTCAGGCCACAAGCTCCACGGCCCGAAAGGCGTAGGCGTCCTCTACGTCAGGAAGGGCACACGCCTCGCGCCGTTTATACTCGGGGGCCATCAGGAAGCAGGCAGAAGGGCGGGCACCGAAAATGTCCCGGGAATCGTCGGCCTCGGAAAAGCCTGCGAGTTGGCAGCCGAAAGCCTCGAAGACGAAAACAGCAAAGTCAAATACCTCCGCGATAAACTTGAAAACGCGCTATTGCAAAAGTGTCCCGGTAGTCGCCTCAACGGCGACAAGGACAATCGTTTGCCCAATACCAGCAACATCAGTTTCGAGTATGTCGAGGGCGAAGCCATTCTGCTCATGCTCGACAAATACGGCATCTGCGCCAGCAGCGGCTCCGCCTGCACCTCCGGCTCCCTGGAGCCGTCTCACGTATTGCGCGCGATGGGCGTTCCCTTCACCGCCGCCCACGGCTCAATCCGATTTAGCTTAAGCAGGTACAACACAGAAGCCGAGATTGATTACACCATCGAAAAAATGCCGCCCATAATAAAAAAACTCCGCCAACTCTCACCTTTCGTATCGACCTAAATATGTACAAATCTGACACGGCTTAATTTTGTCTTCGGCTTTCTTGCCATTTTTCATTGCTTTAGAAATCAATTTGTAGTAATGATTCGATGTGGGAATCCGCATTTATTCCCCGAAACAGGTGGTTGAAAGTGAAGAAGAATAAAAAATTCGATGGTGTTAAGATGAAGTGGGACATTCAACAGCAGATCTCCGAAGAATTCGCGTCGGTATCAGACGAAGAAGCCCGCCGGATTCAAATGGCTAAGGTAATCAAGGGCCCAATCTTAGGCCCATTTTGCAAAGAAGTCAGCTCAGTAAAAAAGGCTTCGTCAAAATGAATTTTTCGTTTCTTTTCTTTCCTGTTGCAAAGATGGGCTGCGCTATCGAAAAAATGCCAACCATAATCAAAAAAATCCGCGAACTCTCACCCTTCGTACCCGGCTGACAGCCGTTTTTGCACCGGTACTCTGCTGAAAATGAGATTTACTTAGGCTCCGGCTTATGCTATACTAAAATTCCGCCGAATTCTGCGAAATACGCTTCAAGAGATACGCACAATTATTAACTGCCGAGGGACGAATCGAATCCACACCTATCAGTACCAAAGCCTGGTTAATTATTTCTTCCAGTTGCCCCGGATTGTTTGGATTTACCTCGTGGCAATGTGGCTGGTCGGAACAATCCTTGTCATTTCCGGCCTCATAGCCAGGTCCTCGGAATAGTAACGATTGGCTATACCACAGTTGTCTCAAAAAACACTTCCCAAGGCCGATTCGAACCCTTACGCTAAAGTAACAAAGCTGTCCCGCTTTCCTTAGCTCATAATCCCCATAACCCGCATAGACCGCACAATCCCCCAAAAGCCTCGAAATACCGCATTTTACCGGACTTTCCGCATTTTTGAGCAAATTTTAAGGCTGATTTCCAAGCCGTTTTGCTGCTTCTCGACGCATTATCGGCCTTTTTTGCAATATTTTGGCACATATAAGCGTCTAATCTCATAGTGAAAGAAAAAGAGCAGTAATGGCAATTGCCTGAGGTCTCTCGCATAGAAATTTCCGGCAAGGCCTTCTGCTGAAATACCTCTTATAAGTACGTTGGGGGCTATGAAGGGTTGTTCTTATGGAAGGGCTAAGTCCGCGAATTGGTGATACGCCCGGAAAATCAGTAAATCAGATGTATGCCGCATTCTCAGCGTTTCGTTACAAAGACGGCTACACACTCTCCGTCATCGATTTGGGGACCCAGGGCGTGAAGATTGAATTGATTCAAGCATACGATATTGGGGGGGCGATTATACTACCGCCCGAAAAGGTTCAAGAGTGTGGCAGATGGTTGCTGCAGACCCTTGGCCAGGATAGCTACGGTTTACCGAGGGAATTGACCGATATTTTGACCAGGCTGATAACCCACAAAAAAGCGGGGCAAATACTTGAACGCGGGGACAAGAAGAAAATAAAGGATGCCCTCAAGGTACTAAGGCGTGACCAACGGAAACTTGAGATGGAGAGAAAAGTCTTGAGGCTGATTTCAAGCAACGCTATATGATAATCCTGCATTTTGCGATTTATTGCGGGATTATTTAGCCCCTGAATTCCTAATTCCGCTTTACAAATCCTGATGTTTCACCACTTTTTTGTTAAGTTGATGCCGCACCGGCTCGATAAAATTACTGGGGCATACTCTTTGGATATGTATTCGTGTACCTGGTGTGAGTTGTCAAAGTAGTTATTTGAAGCAGGTGAAGTTATGAGTACAAAAGATTACCATATATATAGTATAGGGCTTTTGCTTTGTGTTGTTCTGTTATTGGCCCTTGGCGGATGTGCCTATCAGGCTAAATTATTAGACCACCGGCAGGTTGAACCGGATTCCGGTGTAATCGTCCGGTGCAAAGTCGTCAAGGAGCCTATCATCAAGGTTTCCGAGTCGGGTGATTTCATTTTCTGGTGGGCAGGCGGGCCCGGCCCTGTCACTTATAGTGTCGCGAAGGTCGTCAACGAGAGAAATAATGACATGTATCGCAAAAGGTTAAAGCCCGTCCTCGAGGTGGACTATTTCTGCGAAGCATTCGAAGCCAATCTCAAAAAGGCAATAGAAGAAAACGGCCTACGGGTCAATGGGATAAGCATAGAGCACGAGGAGGCTGGAATACCCGTCTGGTCGAACGTCCAGGATTTGAATATTTTCGGAACCTCGGCGAAAAAAAGGGCTCACAAATATGTTCTCCAGCTAAAAGTTTCCTGCGGACTTTTCAAAAGCGAAGCAAAAAGTGTTGCACAGCTTGAGGGACAGCTCTCCAGGCGCGCCGGAAACAAGGTCCTCTGGAAAAACAAACTCAGCTTCGAAGGACAGGCGGGAGGAGAACACAAGCAATACGGACACGGAAACGAAGCGGTAAAGCAATGGGAAAAAGATGATACCGTATTACGCGACTGTTTAATGGAAGTGGTCGATGGCGTAACGAAGATGTTGGCCCAGGAGCTTGCCGATACCACCGAGCAACAGCACCGGGAGTTGACAAAGTTGAAGCTAAAAGACGGCTCCAAGATAAAGGGCAGCATCATTGACGAGTCGCAGGAGCGTCTTGTCGTCAGGCTTGAAGGCGGCTCGGTAAGGTCTATGCTGGCAGAAAACGTGGTCAGTATGAATCAGTAATATTTCAGGTATCGTCCCGGATTCGAAGACTAAAAATTAAAACTAATTGCCCTCCTCCCAATTTATTGCGGGCGTTGTTTGTTTCCCATCAATAATAGTCAGCCCCAAGTTTCACCGGGGCTTCTCTTTTTCATAATTGTAGTCCGTCAGGATGTGCAACTTGTCCCCAGGGGACTTGTTGCATACGCAGACCGGCTAAAAATCCAGAAAAATTCCCGGTTTAATTTTTCGCAAGCGCCTTTTTCAAAGCCGCACGTGCGAGAAGCCGCGTCGAATCCAGACCCGGCAGCGGACAATCGTTTACGTCCACGAGCAAAGGAATCTCGGTGCATCCAAGAACAACTGCGTCACAGCCGTTTTGCTTGAAGACTTGTATAACGTCATTGAAATAAAGCTGGGATTCTTCACTAAACACACCATTGACGAGTTCGCCGAATATTATGTTGTCGATTTGCTCTCGCTGTTGCTCTTGTGGTATCTGATAACTTATACCGAACTTCTTAAGGACGTCCGGGTACACCGGCCCTCTCATAAGATATTTTGTCCCTAAGATGCCGAGATTCGTAAATCCCCTTTGCCTGGCTTCTTCTGCAGCCACTTCTGCTATATGCAGCCACGGAATTGGTGATTGGCTTGCCGCCGGCTCGAATGACTGATGGATGGTGTTGTCGGGACAGATTACAAAGTCAGCCCCAGCTTCTGTAACTATCTCGGCCGAACGAATCATTAGCTCGCCGACCTTCTCCCAGTCGCCAGCCCGGATATGCACCATATATTCGGAGAGTGGATAAGTGTGCATAGTTATCTCCGGATGGCAGTGCTGCCCCATCACGGATGATGCTTCTGCGCAAATGGTTCGGTAGCACAGTGCTGCTCCTTCTGCGCTGCACGCCACTATTCCGATATGCTTTGCCATTTCCGTTTTCCTTTTGTTTAGCGCAGTTTTATGTAGAGGAGCATTCAGGGATTAAAGGAATGCCGAAGGTGGGAGTCGAACCCACACCCGGGGTAAACCGGACGGGATTTTGAGTCCCGCGCGTCTGCCAGTTCCGCCACTTCGGCTAATCTGGGCAGATTATTAACAATCAGACGAATTTTGTCAACGCAAATCACAGCTTTTCAGCAGCAAAAAAAACAACCAAATCAGGTTGTAGGATATCAGGAATCAGGATATCAGAGTTATTGTGGGTTAGAGGATTAGTTAATTGGTGATTGGATGGGGGGAAATAGATTCGAAATTCGAAGCAAAGTCAACATCCGAATTTCGAGTATTCGAAAGGATATATTTAGGGCTTTGAATTTTTTATTATCCGGATGTGATTTTGGACGAATTGTCGGGGCGTGGAATCCAGCCGCGATACATTAAGACAAAATTCTTCATTCGGCCAGTACGGTCATCCATTTCCATCGTGCCGGTATTTCTGTTTTCCTGCTATAGGCTTTCACAATCTCAAGTTCGAAGTCATAGACATATCTTCGTTCATAATTGTCAAATTTGGAAAAATCAAAATGAAGCAGTGCCGATGACGGATAGAAATCCACGATGCAATACCACGCACCCAGTCGAGGAATGTACTGATAATCAGACTGCATCATTATGCCCTGCTTATCGCCGAGCATTTTGTATCGGACAATGTCACCATTGTTGAATTTGGGACTCGGAGGGGCTTCCGTCGGCTTGGCAAAGGTCTCATTCAGGCCGGGCAGGAACACGGGTTCCTTCAGCCCAACTTTCCCACAACCGGTCGTATAAAATGCCAAAAACGCTAATAATGCAAGCAAAAGATTCTTTTTTATCATCACTCTGCCTCAACACCAGAACGAACCAACAAAAAACCCAGAGGACAGGCTGCTTTCCGTCCCTGGTCATCGCGTGGTTTTCCGGACGTTTGTATTTTTCTAAGCTTCATTATAGTAAAAACTCCCATGCATTGTCAATCAAATTTGCGTTAATCTGCGTATAAAAAACTAAAAACCCTGCGTTACCTGTATAAAGGCCGAGGGCAAACGTAGGCATTTGGGATATTTTGAAAGCGAATTAGATACGGCGAAGGGGTGCTTTTTTCTTGATATAAGGCCCTATATGGACGATAATAATACTTTCATGGAACCACAACGCAAGTGGTATGCCATAAATGTCATCAGATCTACAGGAGGATTGTGAAATGGGTGGTTTTTCGCGAAAAATATTATTGTTCTGTACACTGATTCTATTTACTTCTCCGATACAGACGGCTCCGGCCGAGCCGAATACGGTCGAAATCGACGTGTTCGAGAACGTGATAAGCGAGCAGCAGCTCCAGATGCCCGATGGCACTACGGAAATAATACGGATGACCGGTGAGGCAACAGAGCACGTCTTCTTCGAGGGCCCGCGGGAAGGCCTGGCCAACGATGATGATGGTGACGAGCTCGATGAAGTGAAGACGGAAATGGTGGAGCTGAACCTGACAGGTCTCAGTTCGATGCTGGGTTCTGTGCAGTTGCGTCTGCTCACGGGTATACCGTCTATAGGCCAGATGGAAGAGACCAAGAACGACAAGAGCGGTTTGCTGGAAGTGCCGCCTTTTGGGGACGGGATGGTTGAGAGCTTCTTCGACATATTTTTCGAGATAGAGGTAGCCGGCCAGCTCTTGTACGGGAGAGACCCGATGCACCTGCGGGGATTGCTGAGCGAAAAGTCCGCTGGGCCTATGGATATTTATGAGAACCTCGGCAATATCCAGCTTTTTGATATCAACGGCAATCCGACCGGCCTTCTTTTGGGTCCGGGTCGTCTTCGGCCGAATCCCCCGGTCGAGGTCGACGTCTTCGAGACTCCATTATGCCATCTGGATCTGCAAGCACCCGATGGCTCGACGGTAACAGAAATGCTGACAGGCCGGACCACGGAGCGCGTCTTCTTCGAGGGCGCACACCAGGGCTCAGCCTATGACGACGATGGTAATCTTTTGGATGAAGTACAGACGGAAATGGTGGAATTGGACCTGAAAGGTTACAGTTCGATGTTCGGGCCTATGCAACTGCGTCTGAATACGGATATGCGTTCGGCAGGCCGGATGGAGGAGCGGACCGACTATAATACCGGTGTTCTGGATGTCCCGCCGTTTTTTAAAGACGGAATGGTCGATAGCTTCTTCGACATATATTTTGAGTTGGATGTGCTCGGTGCGACGTATTATAACCGGTACCCGATGCACTTGCGTGCAGTGCTGTCACACAAGCCGGCCGGGCCGATGGATATTTACGAGAACCTGACGCAGGTCCAAATGTATGACGAAAACGGCAATCCGACAGGCTTTTATATTGGTGCGATTAGATATCGGCCGAATCCCGTAGTAGAAGTCGACGTCCTGGACACTTCAATGGGCTTAATCGACCTGGTGACACCATCGGGCCAGACGTATCCTGTCGAGCTGGTGGGTACGTCAAAAATGCACGTATTCTTCGAGCGTGACTTCAAAGGCTCAGCAAACGATGACGATGGTGACGGTCTGGATGAAGTGAAGACGGAAATTGTAGAATTGAACCTGAGCGGTTTTGACCCTTGGTTAGGTGAGGTGCGTCTGGGTCTGGATGAGAGCACGATGACTATGGGCGAGATAGAGGAAAGCTCGGACATCAAGACCGGCAGGCTGGATTTACCGCCCTTTGCCGAAACAGGCAGCGCAGACAGCTTCTTCGATGTACATTTCGAAATCGAAGTCGATGGAATGATAATGTACGGGGCCAGGCCGATGCTCTGGCGAGGCGTGCTGAACGAAAAGCCCGCCGCACCGGGTGATATCTATGAGAACCTGGAAAATATTAAGCTGGTGGATGCACCTGGCACTGAGACGGGCTACACGCTGGGCGCCTCTTGGTACGAGCCGATAGCTTGTGGTGATGCTGCCCATCCGTATCCGATAGGAGACCTGAATCTGGACTGCCGGGTAAACTTTTTGGATGTCGCGATATTGGCCCTGCACTGGCTCGAATGCACCAGGCCGGATTGTTATTAGCGCCTTGTCCCCGCGAAGGCGGGGATCCGGATTGTCGCAAACTTGCTCTTGTGCTCTTATATCCTTAAAGCCCTCTGTCCCTTCTATGGCTATAACAAAATCCGCGAAAGTCTGTGAAAACTGTGGTTAATAATCCAGGAACACGATATCTTCCGGTATCGCCACGACGTCACGGTGTTTTGGGCCGAGTCTCTTTCGGATTTCGGAGCTGTGTTTGCCCGCCAGATTTCTTAGCTGTGTGCTGCTCAAGTTCGTAACGGCCCTGGCATTATCGTTTAGCATAACGACGGCCCCTGACTCGAATGTACCTTTCACCGAAACAACTCCGCTGGGCAGAAGGCTCTTGCGATTTTTCACAGCCCGCATCGCCCCTTCGTCGATATTTATCACGCCCGCAGCGGCGCTATTGAGGATCCATCTCGAACGGTTGCTCAGCTTTCGCTTCGGCATAAAGACCATGCCGATTTCATCGCCGGCCATAATCCGCCCGATGACGTTTTTCAATCTGCCGTTGGCCAGGACCATTCGACAGCCGGCATTTGATGCAATCTTTGCCGCCTCGATTTTCGTTTTCATCCCGCCCGTGCCGCGTTCGCTGCCGCGGCCTCCCGCGCTTTGCGTAATGTCCTCAGTTATCTCGTAAACGGTAGGTATCGGCCTGGCATCTGAAGATTTTCGCGGGTCTTTATCGTAAAGCGCATCGATATCGCTCAGCATAATCAGCACATCTGCGTCAATCTTGCTGGCGACCAGTGCGCTTAATGTATCGTTGTCCCCGAACGCCGAGCCGATTTCATCGGTGCTCACGCTATCGTTTTCATTTAGGACCGGCACTACCGACAGCTTCAAAAGTGTCTCGATGGAGTTGCGAAGGTTCAGATATGTCTTTCTGTTGTTGAGCACCTCGGCTGTTACCAGGACCTGGGCGACGGTAACGCCGTAGCGCAGAAACGATTTTCGCCACTCCGCCATCAACAGCGGCTGCCCGATTGCCGCATACGCCTGACGCATCTTGATATTTTTTACCTTGCCTACCTGGTCTAAACCGCCGCACCCCATTCCGATAGCGCCGGAGCTGACGATTACGACTTGCCTGTCCGTCTTCAGCAGCGAATTTATCTGCCTCGCGATTCGACTGACATAGCCCGTATCCACACCGCTTCCCTTCGTCAGGATATTGGTGCCGATTTTGACAACTATTCGCTTGGCTTCAATAAAGTTTCGCATGATTCGACGCACATCACCCGTGTCTCGTGATTCGTTCGATTCACTAATTCTCTAATTCACTAACAATATTCTTATGCGTGAATTTTTTTGCGTCTGGGCCGGTATAGTCTGCTGTGATTTGCCCGGTGCCGAACAGTTTCCATTTGTAAATGACAAGCCCTTCCAGCCCGACCGGCCCGCGGGCGTGTATCTTATTCGTACTTATGCCGACCTCCGCACCGAGCCCGTACCGGTAGCCGTCGCTAAAGCGCGTGCTGCAGTTCCAGAAGACATTCGCCGAATCGATAAGCTCCATAAACTTTTCGGCCTTTTTCTTGTCGGCCGTAACGATAGTTTCGGTATGTCCCGAGCCGTACTGGTTGATATGCTCGATGGCCTCATCCAGACCGGCCACAACTTTTATCGATAGAATATAATCCAGATACTCCGTTGACCAGTCCTGTTCGGATGCCGGCTTTACATCTATTATGGATGCGCTTTTTTCACAGCCGCGAAGCTCAACGCCTTTTTCATCCATCGCCTTTTTGACCATCGGCAAAAACACATCCGCGATTTTCTCATCGACCAGCATCGTCTCAGCGGCATTACACACTGCTACATACTGGCACTTCGAATCAACCGCGATATTGACCGCCATTTCCAAATCGGCGTCACCGTCGATATAAACGTGACATATCCCGTCGGCGTGGCCGAGAACCGGTATATTCGTATTATTCATTATGTACCGGACGAATTCGTTTGACCCACGGGGGACAATCAAATCGATATATTCGTCCATCCCCAGCATCTCTGCCACGTCCTCCCGCGTGTGCAGCAGTTGCAGCCATCCTTCCGGAAGGTTCGCTTTTTCACCGGCTTCACAGATAATCTTAGCCAGTATATTGTTGGTCTTCTCTGCTTCGCTTCCGCCTTTAAGCAGCACCGCGTTGCCGCTTTTAAGACACAGCGTCGATATTTGCACGAGCGCATCAGGCCGCGATTCAAAAACCACACCGATAACGCCGATTGGACAACTGACCTTATAAAGCTGAAGACCCTCATCAAGCTCGGTCGCCGTGATTGTTTTGCCGACCGGGTCATCGAGTTTTATCAAACTTTCAATTCCTGCGCATACGCTTTCTATTTTACCCTCGTCAAAATTAAGCCGTTTTAGCAAAGGTTCGGCAAGTTGGCTCTTTTTAGCATCTTCCATATCTACTTCGTTAACTGCCGTGATATGGTCGCTGCGCTGCCTGAGGGTGTCTGCAATGATTGTTAACGCGTTGTTTTTCACGGCGGTCTTGACCGCCGACAACTGAATTGACGCGTCCTTCGCCGCCGCTGCTGTTTCTGCGATACTCATTTTTCGTCTCTCTTATTGTGTATTCTGTATTTGGTATCGAATTGTAAATAATCCTTAACCTTAAATCAATAGTCAATTAAAAACTGGTTTATGAGCCAGGCAGCAAATATTCCAATATTCCAAAAAAAATTCTTGCCTTCCCCTCCATTCCCCGCAATAATACTACCGAGATGAAACTTTGAGTCTACCTTAATCGAAGGCGAAAAATCTCGTTTTGGATTTAATTATTTGTATTTCGTATTTGTTTAGGATTTCGGATTTAAGATTTAGATGGTAAGGTGGGCTTTAGCCCACCAATACCGCCCGCACTCGCGTAACCGCTGGTGCGAGTGGCTTAGCTCAAAGCTTCGATTATATTTTTCACACAAATTATATGAGTGTCTTAAAAATAACATTATGCGTATTGATTTTTACTGTTTCGTTCTTAAGAATATTCTTTAGTGCTGCGGGAATCCGACTCAGGAAGTACAGAGTTCCTTTTGCGTTAATACATGTTCTTACTGTTGTCGTTTCAGGAATAAAAATAACACAATACGTTGATTCTTATTTAAAGGGCCGTTTGATACTTGAGGATTTCGACACTTTAATTATATTAGAAATAGGTACATATATTCTGAGTTTATTTAGCGTTGCTGCCTATTCAATCAGACGAAGCGTCGTTAAATTGACAGGTGACATATATGACAAGTGCGAAGTATGCAATGGAGACCTATATGCTCATGGAACCCCGGATATAATTAAAAACCATCATATCTGCGGGGCCTGCGTTCAAACTATCAATGAAGCAAAACAAAAGATATAATATGGCCAGCCACTTATTAATGGCTGCCGACATTGCACAGAAAACGGTCACCGTCTCTAACAAAAAATTAATAAACAAAAGTGAGCGCATTATGAATACAATTCAAAAGAGCCTTTTATCTTCAGGGCTTTTGGCATCCATTTTCCTTGTTGGATGCAGGTCCGAAAGAATTCTGCAGGGTAATCTGCGAATCGACGGACGACCAATTGAAACGCTCACCTCAGTTGAGCCCGTTTTCTCATTCAATAATCTGGATACCGGTCAAAGAGGCATAAGGCTTAGAACCGAGTATAAAAAAGGTCAATTCAAGATTTATGAACTTCCCCAAGGCAATTACCACATTTTCATTTCAATAAATGCTAATACTGATAATCCGGGAGGCTACCCCGGCTACCCATGGGATTTCTATAAAAGATTGCTAAAAATAAATATACCAGGACAAGGCAATACCAGGCTCGATGTTGATTTAGAGAAGATCATTCACCTAACCCTTCCCCAGGATAATGGAGATATAATGGACCTCTGGGGTGTAAGAGGTGAGGGTATGATTACATTTAAGAGCCCGATAGAATTTGCGTGGGAATCTTTGGGAGATAATGTTGAGTATCATTATAAAATACATCGTATGCAATCCGAGCCGTTCAGGTATCTCGAACATAATATAGAAGAATCAACGACAAAAGCCACCGGGGTGACCATTGAACTGGCAGATAGCAAGGAAAACGAATTTTACCTATTTCATCTTTATGCCACAAAGAATGACCGTCGTATAGGAGAACTCAAAACCCACGGAAAACGTGGCTATGGTAATGATCTTCGATTTCGGATCAAATAGGCTTTACTTATCAGCATAACTCCGGATGTCCCAGGGGAAAAGTGGAAAAAGAGAGCAGTCCGGAATTGTTGACTTTATGTTTTGTCGGTTCAGTTAGAAGTCCGGTACGCTTTTCGTTACTTAAAAATCATATAAACAATACTTGCGGAAACGAAAAATGAAAAGAAATCTGACCTTATGCCTGTTGGCTCTCATCGCCACCGGCTGCTGGACAATAAAATAATTTGAAAAAGGCTTTTAAATGATTGGTGCTATTGCCTAAAGGAGAGCAATTTTTATACCTACAAACTTGACGTGCACCCGTTGGTGTGGCAGTAGAAATTTTCGATTTGCTTTTTTCTGTTGACTGCTTATAATTCTGAGCGGCGCATTACAAATTATCAGCGGGTGTAGCATAGTGGTAATGCACCGGCCTTCCAAGCCGGCTAGGTGGGTTCGATTCCCATCACCCGCTTCTGGGGTGAAAATCTCCTATTGAGGCAATTCTATGAGGTGCTGTGTATTTTCTTGATGATGTCTCGGTTTGGTTGTTTCAAAACTCACGGGTCGTTGTGAAAAAATAGCCGACTGGTGAAAAAAATACCTGGCTGCTCAAAATCATCATATTGTCGTAAGCACTTTTGTTTGCGGGGATTAAGTCTTGCCGGGCGGAGTCCTATAATAAAATTTTGCAGAAATTTTGGAAAAAATGGTTTTGTGTGTTGACTGAGTGGTGAGAAGTGGTATGATTTCCCATTATAGGTATAGTAAGTGGAATAGATACCATGCTTTTATTAACAGGCGAATATCAACACATAGTCGATGGTAAAGGCAGAGTTCTCATCTCGAACAAGCTGAGAAGTCAAATCGATGTCGATGAACACGGCAGCAATTTCTACCTTGTCCTCGGGGCCAACGGTATTCTTTGTCTGTATCCTGAAAAATATTTCGAGCAAATAGTCTTAGCGGTAGCACCCAATGCAACTGCGCCCGATGAGGCAGTTGCGTTCGAGCGAATGAGTTTTGCACTTGCCAGCAAGGTGGAGCTGGACGGGCAGGGACGACTGCTTCTGAATGAAAGATTGCGAAGGCGGGCGGGACTGAAAGACCAAATTACATTAGTCGGCGTCCGGGACCATATCGAGCTGTGGAATAACGAAAACTGGGAGCAATATCTGACAGACCATATGGTCCAATACCAAAAACAGATGTCGCAGGCACGGCAGGTGGTCCTGCAAAAACAGAACGAAGAACTTTGACTTTGTTGACTGGAGGCGAAATGATTGAAATGGATTCGAATCATTGTCAGATTGTAGAGAAAAGTCTTACCGGTAAACGAGCGGTTGACGAACAAACGTTTGCCTCACTGACAATTCTTACCGAGCGGCTCCAGCGACTGAAGAATATGGACAAGATTTTCAGCAGCATTACGTTTTCGCCCGATGTCAGGGAACTTAAAGCCCAAAAAAACGCAGTAGCTGTAAGTTAGCTCGCAGTGCGTCGTTTGTATATCGGCAGATAGCGATGTATTAGAGTGAGAAATGATATACGAGATACGATGGAGGTAAATGACTCGAAAGTAGAACATATTCCGGTTCTTGCGGAGAAGTTGGTCGAACAGGTGAACTTACCCCGGGATGGGGTGATGGTCGATGCGACCATTGGACAGGGAGGTCATAGTTTTCTGTTCGGCGAGGCCCTGGGCCCCGAGGGAGCTATCGTTGGATTTGATTTAGATAAAAAAGCTATCCGAGGGGCCCATTTTAAGTTGAAAGACCTTGCCTGCAAGGTTATTTTGATTTGCGATAATTTCTCCGAGATCGCCGAGCGAGTCCGCGAACAGGGCATCGATAAGGTTGATTTTATATTAGCGGACCTGGGTGTCAGCTCAGCACAGTTGGCGGACGTCGAGATGGGTCTTAGTTTCCAGACGAATATGCCGCTGGATATGAGAATTGACAAAAGATTAAAGACTACCGCTGCCGATATTGTTAATAAAGCAGACGAAAAATCCTTAGCTGATTTGATTTACAAATTCGGCGAGGAAAGGGGCTCACGGCGGATAGCACGGTTTATCGTGCAGGAACGTGAGAGCGGGCCGATAGCTGAAACCGGTCAACTGGCCTCGATAGTCTGCAGGGCATTGAGACGGCCAACGCACAGACGAAGAAGCAGAATACACCCGGCAACGAGAACTTTTCAGGCGCTGAGAATTGCAGTCAATAAGGAGCTGGAGAACCTGGAAAAACTGCTTTGTTCAGCGTCGTCACTGTTGGCTAAAAATGGCCGCATAGCTGTCATCAGCTTTCACAGCCTTGAGGACAGACTGGTTAAGAATAGTTTTAAGGCAAATGAAAAAGACGGCGTTTATAAGATTATCACGAAGAAGCCGATTGTGGCATCACGAGAGGAGATTACGCGAAATCCGCGGGCAAGAAGTGCGAAGTTAAGGGTCGCAGAAAGACAATAGGGCAAAAAGTGAAAAAGGAGTTTCATTATGACTCGTGACGCGAAGATTGGATTACTGTTGGGCTTGGCCTTCATATTTATGATTGCATTTATAATTAATGGTCTTCCCGGTTCCCGGCCAGACAGTAACGAGCTGACTAACACAATGGCCAATTTTCCGAATAATCCGCCTGGTCTTGCGGCGCGGGAGCGTGAGGTTATCAATCGTACAGAGTCGATGAGAAGAGAAGCGACGGAAGTACCGCCACCACCGATTGGTGATCCCCGTATTCGCGATCAAAGAACGTTACCTGATGTACCTGTAATTCCGGGTGAGAGCTATAAGGTCGGGCCGGTCGTTCCGGGGCCGGTTCGTGATACGAAGATGGATATCGACAAGCCCAAAGCTGTCAGGCCGGCTTTGCCAAAAGTATATATTGTTACCGATGGTGACAATCTGGCCTCGATAGCCAAAAAGTTTTATGGTCCTGAAGCAGGGAACAAAAGAGCAAACATCATGAGGATATTTGAGGCCAATCGCAAGATTTTGGAAACACCGGATGATATTTATGTCGGCCAGAAACTTGTCATACCGCCTTTACCAGGTTCGGAGCAGGAGAAAGACAAGGGCATCTTTTCCAGTGAAATATTTAAGAAGGTTGTATCTATCGGACGGGAACATCTCACGAATAAGGTGCGCCAAGCCAAGCCGAGCAAATTGTACACAGTGCGGGACGACGATAATCTATGGCGAATTGCCGCTGAACAGTTAGGCGACGGCAGCCGGTACAAAGAGATAGCCAAACTAAACGCCGACATTTTGGAAGATGAGGACTTTGTCCCTGTTGGTACGCGTTTGAAATTACCCGCCCGGTAGAAACAGCAGCGCCAAAATTTGAATATTCCCGTTATACTCTGGTTTAGTTATGAGGCCGCAATTTCGCTTTGTTTTTGTTGTTTTATATTTCACGGCAGTTTTGATATTCACAGTTTATCTTCGCAGCGCCAACAATCGGGTTTTCAACAAACTTTGCGCTCACGAGTCCGAGCAGGGCCGGCTAATACAAGAACTTACGCACAAACAACTTGAGTTGGAAAGTTTAATAAATCCCGCAGCGGTCTCTCAACGTTTTGGCGGCCCGTGAGGTGTGTGGCGAGCGGCGAGGTACGATGTACGAGAAAAGCGTTCGTATTATCATTTTTCTGTTGTCGTTTGTGATTTTGGCATTTTTGTCGTTAGCAGCGCGGTGCTTTTACCTTCAATTTTTCCAGAGCGAGCATTATGTTGACATATCGTCAACGCAGCTTCGTGCGCGGTTTGTCCAGAAACCACAACGCGGCGTGATTCTTGATTGCCGCGGCAGGGTGCTTGCGGCAAGCGGCAGAATCCAGAACATCTTTGCAGAGCCGCGGGCTATCCGCGAGCCTGAGACGACAGCGACAGAACTTGCGCCAATTTTGAACATCGAAGCAATGGATATATATAAGTGTATCATGGGGAGCAGTAATCGCGGCTTTGTTGAAATCAAGTTCGATGCGGATGTTAAGGAGTGCGCAGCCGTCCGGAAGTATTACGGTATTGGTGTAGAATCTGATTGGCGAAGACATTATCCGATGGGTCGGGTGGCCTCGCACGTTGTGGGTTTTGTGAGCCGGTACAATCATTGTCTGTGCGGCATTGAACTGGAATACGACAAACAGCTTATGGGTTCCGGCGCGCAAAATGTTCTGTTTGCCGATGTTCGTCGGAGACCGATTCGTCCGAAACAGCAAACCGGGATATTAACTCCCGGCGTCGGGATTATTTTGACCATCGATGCCACTATCCAGCAGTTTGCGTGGTCCGAACTTGTCAGGCAGTTCGAGAGCTATGAGGCCGAGTCGGCAGTTGCGATAGTTGCTTCGGCGAAAACGGGCGCGATTTTGGCGATGGTTTCGCTGCCTGACTTTGAGCTTAACGACATAAGCGGCGCCGACCCGAATAGTTTCCGGAATTGCGCGGTAACGGCCCAGTATGAGCCTGGCAGTATTCTCAAGCCGATAGCCGCGGCGATTGCGATTGATAACGGCACTGTGAACATCCATGAGAAGATATTCTGTGAAAACGGCGATTATCGCGGCACGGGATTTGGACAAATCGGCGAATACGGGGAGCACAGATTCGCAGATTTGACAGTGCGGGGAATTCTTGTCAACTCCAGTAATATAGGTATGGCCAAGATAGGACAAAGGCTCGGCAAGGACAAACTATATAACGGATTGAAGCTTTTCGGATTCGGCAAAAAGGTCGGCATCGACCTGCCTGGCGAAGCCGGTGGGCTGCTGCGTCCTGCGCGTGACTGGACAGGGTTCAGTATAACGCGGATACCTTTTGGACAGGAGATTTCTGTAACCGCGATTCAATTGATACGAGGCTTCTGTATACTCGCCAGCGGTGGTCGGGCAGTGGAGCCGTTTCTTGTGAAGGCAATGGTTGACAGCACCGGCGAGATTATCAAGCTGCGGCAGTCATCGCCGGCAGTCGGCTACATCATCAAGCCGGAAGTCGCCAAGTGGATTGTTACCGAGGCCCTTGTCGGCGTGGTCAATGAGGGGACGGGCAAGAAAGCCGCGTTGGAGAAATGGCAGGTTTTCGGGAAAACGGGAACCGCCAATATAGCAAAAAGCGAGGAGAGAGGTTATTCGGAGCGTGATTACGTTGCCTCTTTTTTAGCGGGCGCACCGGCTGAGGAGCCGGAAGTAGTCGTTCTGGTTTCTATTTATAAGCCGAACACGAGGCTTGGTAAAGGTTATACCGGCGGAACCGTTGCTGCGCCGGTGTCAGCCAGGATACTTGAAAAAACCCTTCATTATCTGCGTGTCCCCGAACAGGCCCTGTGATTAGCGACCGGTTTGGTAAAGACCTTTGTGGATTTAGCATTGCATCCTTGACATAGCATAAGAACGGCGATATACACTGTGCAGGAGGTACGAAGAAATGGCAAAAATAATCTACGGTGTTGCGGGGGAAGGATTTGGACACAGCAGCCGGTCACACCTGACGGGGCAAAGGCTCATCGACGCGGGGCACGATGTGATGTTTGTCGGGTCGAGAAAATCACTTCTCTATCTGAAACAATATTTCGGCCAGCGCGTGAGGGAAATATTCGGTCTGTCTTTTACGTATATAGATGGGCGTATAGACAAATCGGAGACGCTGAAACAAAATCTTCTGAATCTTCCCGAAGGCAACAGGATAAACGATGAACTATTCCACAAACATTTTGAGCCGTTTGGGCCTGATTTGGTGATATCAGATTTTGAGCCATTCAGTGCCTGGTGGGCGTGGCGAAAAGATGTTCCCTTTATCAGTATCGACCACGAGCATGTGCTGACACTTTGTAAGCTGGAGCACAGGAGCAAGAACTGGTTTTCACGAATAACCGCGAGCGTGGTGACCGAATGTCACTACGTTGGGGCGGTTGCGTATATCGTTATAAATTTCTTTAAGGCGTCTCTGAGAATTGATTCGGCAGTTCTGGCGCCGCCGGTTGTGAGGCCTATAGTTCGCGGGCTCCGAGCCGGCAAGGGTGAGCACATTCTGATATATTCGACTTCCGGCAAGGGGGAAGAGGAGTTGCGAGCGACGCTTGGTAAGTTTGCCTCGCAGAAGTTTTTTATTTATGGATTTAAGAAGAGCGGGGAGTTTGAGAATTGTGTTTTCAAAGAGCGTTCGACGGAAGGATTTTTAGCTGATTTGGCGAGTGCACGGGGGGTGATAGCTTCGGCGGGATTTTCATTGCTAAGTGAGTGCCTGCATTTGAAAAAGCCGATGTGCCTGCTTCCTGTTGCCGGTCAGTATGAGCAGATAATCAACGCGCATTACATAGAAAAGCTGGGCCTGGGGATTGCGGGAGAAAAACTGGACGAAGAGCTTTTGGGGCGGTTCCTTGACCAAATCGAGAAGCCTATACCGGATGATGAACGGATCCTTTGGCCTGACAATGACAAATTCTTCGGCATACTGCAAGAGGTCTTACACAAGCTGGCCAAGCCGATTAGTATCGAACTCACTTAAGCTGCGTGTAAGTCATATAAAGATTATTCTCATTCGCAGGCCAGATGCTTTGCTCTGCTCAGCATGACAAATCAAAACAGGTAAGTTTGGTTTATTTGGATAGGGACATCAGTTGCAGCTAAAGAACAAGTATGTATCAAATATACCGCTAATTGCACTTATAGCAGCCAACATCATTCCACTCTGGGGGGTGGTTTTTATGGGGTGGGACGCTTTTTATATCGTGCTACTTTACTGGTCTGAGAACTTAGCGGTCGGGTTCTATAACGTCCTGAAGATGGCGTTTGCAGGTTTCCTGAAGCCATCCAAACATCTCGGCAAGTTATTTCTCATACCTTTTTTTATAGCTCACTATGGCGGATTTTGCGCAGTTCACGGTGTGTTCGTATTAGCGCTGTTCGGAAAAGACGACAGCAGCTTTATGAAGGGCGCTGACTGGCCCTGCTTTCTTGTTTTTGTGCAGATGCTGCTGAATGTCATCAAACATGCCTACTCGGTTATGCCGTTAGCGATGAGGTATGCGCTGGGGGCGCTTTTTGTAAGTCACGGCGTTTCGTTTGTGTGCAACTATCTGATTAAGGGCGAGTACGCCACATCCAAACCGGACAAGCTGATGGGGAGCCCTTATGGGCGGGTGGTTGTGATGCATGTGGCCATTATTTTCGGTGCGTTCCTGACTATGGCGCTGGGCTCGCCGGTCGGCATTCTGATTATCCTTGTGGGCATAAAGACCTATCTGGATGTTGTATTTCACCTGCGCCAGCACAAAAAAATGCAGGTAAAAACCGTTTCGGCATAATCAGAAAAAGCTATCTCTCCGTCAGGGTTTTGGCTTATGTTCGGTTCTTAATATATACCACTTTAGCTTGTCGAGGTCTTTTGTTTTGACGAATTTCACGTGGTTGTCGACAAATAAGACATTGCAGCCTTCGCGCTGGTGGTTTTCGGTCGATAAAATTTCCGGTCCGCCGGCCTGGTTCCATCCGGGATAGGTCTCGAAGAGGACCACCATATCCGGGCGGGCATTTCCGGCACCAAAGTTTTTTAGGTTTTCGTTCATAGCATAATTGCAGGGACCCTTGTGTGCACCTTTGCAGCGAAATATGGAAGGCGATACCTCCATGTGCTCAATCAGCAAATCGCACCATTTTGTTTGCGTCGGGAACTTATCATCGTAGTCGTTGGCGTAGATAAGCATTGCCCTGCCGAGGCTGGACATGTTGGCGGCGCAGTGTGCTCTGATGGCAATTTGTCGGTAGCGGGCGAGTGCGGGCATAAAGATTCCCATCAATATCACGACGAGCGGCAGGAGCACTACCGGCAAGACTATTCCTGTGACAGCGAGGCCGATGCCTTTCAATTGCCCGGCGCTTTTAGAAATTTTTACCAGCCCCAAAATACCTAAAATAATTGCCGGTATGGCTGTAATCAAGCAGGTAAAAGGGATTAGAATCGCGAGGACAAGCGAGGCGATGGCCAGTCCACTTGTTTTGACGCCGACACTCGGGGATTGTGCTGCAGAGGCAGGCAACACAGTGCTGCAGGAACTGCATAATTGGGCGCCATCCGGATTTTTTGCTCCACATTTTGGGCAGTTCATTTTTGGTCTCCTTTCGATTTAATATTTATTCACTGTAAATCTCCGCGATACATTTTGTGTTAATAGTAACTCCTTGGCTGGGATTTTCCAGAATATTTTTGAGATTTTTTCGCTTCGCTCAGAATGACCGTATTTTGTGTCGGTGTGGCGGTGAAGGTTATTCTGCTGCGGATTTAGCCTGGCCTAAGTAACCGGCGTTGATGCAGAAGCGGAGAATTTCGCGGGCGAGAGGTGCTGCGTCGTGGGAGCCTCTTTGACCTCCTTCGACGAGGACGGCGATAGCGAGCTTTCGGCCGGTGCTGTCGGTGGCGAAGCCTGCGAACCAGGCATGGCTTGGCTGCTGGGTGGAACCGGTTTTGCCATAGACGTGTACGCCATACTGAGTGAGCGGGGCCTCGGCAAACCGGGTGTAGGCAGTTCCGCCAATCTCATTAACCACTGCACTCATACCATCGTGGACTACGTCTAAGGTCTGTGTTGAGATATTGAGGTCGATGCCCGGTTCTTGATGCTCGATGCTCTCCACAGGACGCCCAATGGCGGGTTCTCGATTGTCGATTTTCGATGCTTGATTCTCAATGCTCGTTGGTTGAGAATCAAGAAAGAGGCGGGGCGGTTTATATAGTCCGCGTCGTGCGATGGCGGCCATCGCGTTTGCTACCTGCAGAGGTGTGGCTCTCAGATTGCCCTGGCCTATGCCGAAATATCTTCTTTCGCCCTTATCAAGAGGCGGTATCTGCTCAAAATGAGAAATTTTGCCCCTGACAACGGCGGTCGAGATCTGTCCGAGGACCTGTCTAAAGTATCGATTCTCGATACCCGATTCTCGATTCTCGTTGCTCGATGTACGAATCGCCGGAGCGAGTTGGATTTGATGTCCGTAGCCGAACCTGAAAAGCCATAGCTGGAGGACAGCAGGGTCGATTCTGTTGGCAAGGCGTGAAAAATAGATATTGCAACTTCCCTTAACGGCGTTTCGTGCTGTGTTTTGCCATTTATAATCGTGTCCGCTCTGGTATTGGTTGAAGATCCAGCAGCTCGGCCAATCTTCTGGCGCCTTTTGGGCCGGGCAGCTGATAATCGCGCCCGGAGTGATTTTGCCGGATTCGAGTCCGGCGATGAGAATGAGTGGCTTGACAACCGAGCCGGGCGGATACTCTCCCTTATTTATTGCTCGATTAAGCAGCGGCTCGTTGGGATCGCGGGCCAGAACGTCATAATCATACCTGGCACGGTTCAAATCAAAGGTCGGCGTTGAAACCAGTGCGAGAATATCACCTGTAGCGACTTCGATGACAACGGCTGCCGTAGGGGCTTTGCAGTTGGGATTGAGCTGGCAGTCGGTAAGATAATCTTCTATCTTTTTTTGAAGCTCAATGTCGAGTGTGAGGCGGACGTCTTTGCCAAACTGTGTCTCTGTCCGACTTACCAACCGGCGGTCTATGTCCTTCCTTTCTTCCCCACGTCTTCCTCGCAGTATAGTTTCACACACATACTCTACTCCGTCCTCCCTTCCGCAGACTTCGTCGCTCAAATAGCTGGATAATTTATCATCTGCGAGAAGCCGCCTGTCTTTTTCCTGCGGCGGTCCGACCCAGCCTATCGTTTGAGCGGCGGCTGAGCCGTGCGGGTAAATCCTATGGGCTTTTGGGAGAATTTCAATGCCGTCAACTTCCATGAACTCCACCTGAGCGGCAAAGATATCGTCTTCGGTTTTCAACTCCAGGAATTGCCTGCCTTTGTTCATCTTGGGAATATTGTCAATTCTGTCTATGAGCAGGAGGCGCTGGTTTTCATCGGGAAATTTCTTTTTGAAATCCTTGATTGCCTTAGACAGCGGCACACTACTGATTCTACCTTTATATTCGGCAATTATTTTCGGGTCAGGGCTGTTTCGTCTCCAGGCAAGGAAGGTGCGGAGATTCCATATTTCGTTGTTTATTTTGTAAATTTGCTGCTCAATATCCGCTCTTTCGGGCCCAAAGTAGGTACATTTGTCAATTATCCGCTGGAGGTCCTCAAGGCTGTCCTGCAGCTCTTTGCGTGCTTCTAATAAAGAGGAGTTTGTGCTGGCGAGCTGTGAGCGCCGGCGCGCCCTTAAAAGTTTTGCCCGTTGGACACGTTCGTCGAAAATCGAGCAGAGCCTGTAACTGATATGCAGATGGAACCGCGATTCATCGGTGGCCAATATTGTGCCGTTGCGGTCGAGTATTTTTCCCCTGATGGTCTTGAGCTGGCGTGAAACGCCTTTTTGGAGCTTTAATTCTGCGATTTTCTCCAGGTATGAGGAATGGGAGAACAACTGTAATTGTGTCAGACGGAGTAAACAGGGCAGTAGAAGCAGTAAGCTGAGGATTATAAAAATTTTGATTCTCTTAATTAACATCGTATTTCAGACCTTTGTTTTTTGCCACTAAGGCACCAAGACACGAAGCTGGCCGTCAGAGGTCAGAGGTCAGAGGTCAGAAGGCAGATGGTTTGTTTTCTGTCTTCTGTTTTCTGTCTTCTGTTCTCTGTTTCTTTGTGCCTTCGTGTCTTCGTGGCTGTTTGCCTATATCGTCAGATGTACGCTTTACGCTTCAGTAGACGGAAGCTAATGGCGGCTGAAGCGATGAGTTTTTATACGCATCCACCAGGCTGCCGGCAAGAATAAAACCGGCCCGACTATTGCGGAATATAACGCTGTGCCGAGAATAACAGTGTATATATTTGATATGGCGGCCTGCCCTTTCAGGAGGGCCAAGAGATGGGCGAGGGCGCCGGCGAGAGAGCCGATGACGAAAATCGCGAGTGACTGGTAAGGCATTTTTCTGATTGCAATAACACGGTGAAGGTACGCCAGGGCGGTCCCGAGAAGGCCAAAGCTAATTGTGTGTGAGCCCATAACAGAAGCAATACTAATATCAGCAGCAAAACCGATTGCGAATGAGGTTATGATGGCATCGGTGGTGTTGCAGTAAATTGCAAAAAAAACCAAAAGTATTAATAACAAATTGGGTCTGATGTTCAACTGTGTAACAGCAACTATACCCAACAGACTGACTTGCAGGACGGTAACGATAAGAATAAAGACCGCAAAGCGAAGCCATCGCATTTTATATCCCCATTTATTACTACAGGTCCGCTTAGGATTTATCCGTTACTGGTAACGTCTTGTTTTGTAAAAGGCCAAAGTGCCCAAAGTGAGCTAAAGTGCCTAAAGTTCTGATAATCCAGTTTATTGGATTTTAGGCGCTTTGGGCACACCATACTTTAGGCATTTCCATTATTAAGTGGCGCTGTAGTATTACTCTTGCGGATTCATAATAATCACGGTTACACTGTTTAGTCTTTCTATGTCGCAGACAGGTTTGACCGTTATATCCCAGAGTGACGGATTTTGCTCGTCCGGTTTGCACCTGGCCACGGTTCCTATAATCAGGGAAGTATCGAGAAATCCGGGCTTTTTGCAAGTCAGGACGTGGTCTCCGACCTTTATATTGTGCTTTGTTGAGAGCAGGCTGACCTTTGCCGAATTGTTTCCACTGCCCTGCATTACCCTGTCTATATTTAGTTTTCCTATCCTTACAGGTATTTTTGACGCCGGGTCCGTGAACAACCTGACCTTGGCATTTGGTGCTGAGACATCGGAAATAGTACCTATGATACTGTTGTCACCGAGAACGAACTGTCCTTTAGCCAGGCCGTGTTCCCTGCGGCAGTAGATAATAAGCTCGCAGTGTGCTCCTCCGATGGAGGCAGTAACGACATCAGCCGGAATTAAGTCGGCACCCTGCAATCCAAATTTATTGCGCAGCGTGGTCAGCTTTTCGACAAGCTGACGTTCCGAATGCAACTGCTCGGTCAGGTTTGCGATATAGTTTTCGTACTCTGACTCTCTACGATTCGTGATACCCGGTCTTGACTGCCAGCTGCGGGTAAACAGTGAGATGTTTCTGCCGACGGCCAAAGGCAAGCGAAAGAGGCGCGCAAAAGCAAACTGAAAGTTGTTTGTTAGATTCTGAGGAGCGAAGAGCAAGATAAGCCCGGCCAACATTAACCAGGTAAATAACATCCTTCTGGAGACTCTGATTAGCTTCCTTGCCATATCTAATTGATTATTTTCTATTGACTATTTTCTATTTTTTCGTTGTGTGCCGCGCGTATTTGGCCGTGCGATATAAACAATAGTCAATATTCAATCGTCAATTGACAATGTTTTTTACTCCCATCCGTACTCGTTATGGTCCATTGTATCTTTCCACAATTCCAGATTTTCCAGGTAGACGCTGGTGCCTCTCGCTACGCAGCTTAGTGGGTCCTCGACCCTTCGTACATTGAGTCCGGTAGCATTTGCGAGTACGGTATCCATTCCCCGCAGCAGCGACCCACCGCCGCAAATATGTACTCCGTTCTCAATCAAATCGGCGGCGAGCTCCGGCTCGGCCTTCTCAAGCGTGGCCGTAACGGTATCTATAATTGTAGCGATGGGGTCCCGCAGGGACTCACGGATTTCCTCACTTGTTATAACGATTTTTCTTGGCAGTCCGGAGATTGTGTCTCTTCCGGCGACCTCCATCGTCAGCTCCTCCTCGAGTGGGGCGGCAGAGCCGATTTGTATCTTGACTTTTTCAGCGCTCATCTCACCGATAAGCAGGTTGTATGTTTTTTTGAGATGGCTGATGACGGCTTCATCCATATCATCTCCGCCGATGCGGATAGATTCAGATGTTGCGATATCAGCGAGACTCATTATGGCCACTTCGCTGGTCCCACCGCCAATATCGACAATCATCGAGGCGGTTGGGTCTGTGATTGGCAGCTCGGCCCCGATGCCGGCGGCCATCGGCTCATCGACGAGATAGACCTTTCGAGCGCCTGCGCGTTCTGCGCTATCTATAACGGCCCTTCTTTCAACGGCGGTTATCCCGCTCGGTACGGCGATAACGACCCGTGGCCTTACCAGGCCTCCTCTTCCGTGTACTTTTCTGATAAAATAGCCGAGCATTGCCTCGGTGATTTCAAAGTCGCTGATTACGCCGTCTTTGAGTGGTCTTATAGCGCTAATGGAGCCCGGCGTTTTGCCGAGCATTTCTCTTGCGACGAGACCGACCGCTTCGCCATTGTTGAGGACAATGTTTGTTCCCTTGCGAACGGCGACTACGGATGGTTCATTGAGGACAATGCCCTTGTCGCGGACACAAACCAAGGTGGTACAGGTACCCAGGTCGATACCCATATCCATACTGAACCAGCCTAAGATTGTGTCCAGCAGCACCTTAGATTCCCTTCTCAAATTTCAATTGCCTTTTTTTTATAGGAAAACAGCGGAGTTGTCAACCCCATTAAAAAAAATTTTCTTTTTTGTAGCTCTGGGCCGACAGCAGCCGCACTTCTAACGGGATATACCGTATTTTTCTACGTTATCCGCAATTTCTAATGGGGTCAATAGTAAATTTGCTACGGAATTTTGAAAATTGATTCGTACTGCAAATAGCATTTGAAGGCGACAAAGGCTGCTGTAGCGAGCACTACGCAGAATGCTAAGCCAAGAATAACGGTGTAGAGATTGTCTGATGCTACCGGTTTTCCACCGCGGTTTGGTCTATTAGGACTCATATTGCAACCTCATATATAAAGGGGCCCAATTTGTTTGTTGGTTGTTTGTGTTCTCCAGACCGGGATTATCAGGGTCGTCTATAAATTAGTGGAAACAGTATCGCCGGCTTTGGGTTGTTCCTGGACAAGCTCCATTGCACCGATGGCCTTTTCTGCATCGGTGTCTATGATGAGAATATCGCAAATAAAGTTATCTCCACGAGTAACGTGGAATTTCATCCCTTCCCTGACTCCGTCCGCTATGCCGATGGATATACTGACCATCTTATTTTTCAAATCCACATCCGTTACCAGTCCCTTCAAGCCAATATCCCTGGTGGTAACCGGGGCCGGTCGAGCTATGTCCTTTTCCGAAGTGACGGTCACGGGGACGGTAGGAATTTTACCGGTCGGCTGTAAAAGCTTGTCCAGTCGGCCCTGTAAAACAACCTTTTCCTCGAGGAGCTGTTTCTTTTCAGTTTCCAGGGTCTGTATTATAGCCAGTTTCTCAAGAAGAAGCCTTGCCGTTTCCTTGTGCTGGCTCTGTTCCTTTATCAGGTCGGCTTCGACACTCTTCCAGGTCTTGATAGTATCCTCTAATAACGTCCTGTTGTCGGCGTTGGTTTTTGTGAATGTCTCGACGTCGGCGGCAAACCTGTCTACCCGCTGAAGCAGGGCGGCCTTTTCTCTTTCGGAGCCCTGGAGCTGTCCTTTTAATTCGTCGAGCTCTATTTTTAGTGATGTAATCTGGTTGCCCAAATTGTCTTCGAGGTCATTCTTTTCCGCCTCTTTTGCGTTTAATCGCTTTGTCAGGTCGTTAACGCTTTCCTGCAAACTGTCTTTTGCGGCCCGCTGGGAATTGTACAATTGCCTGTAGTTGTCGGCGTTTGCGACGTAGGTAACGACAATACCGCAGAGGAAAATTGACGATATCGTCAGCAAGACTATTAAAATTTTTGTAAGTGTACTCAAAACAAGCCCCTTTCACCCATTCCTGCATTCTTTCTGGTTTTTTTCTATATGTCCGATATATCAGGATATCGTATGTTCCACATTAATACTTTACACTTAAAAGGCCGAAAGGTCAAGTTATTTTTGAGCTAAAATCCTGTAATAAGTCCGAAAATGGCAATTTCCGCACACAGGGCAAGTAAAATGGACAATGAAAAATGGGATGATTTTATGTATCATTTTTTCATTGTGCATTGAAAAACGGCCATTGCAGCAGCAATACGTACGAATTTTGACTCATCTGTGAGGAAGCGGGGCAGGAAACCCGTGAGAGAAGGAGTCCCAATTCGACCTATTGCCAGTACGGTGCGTACATTAAGTCGTTCGAGGGCCTCTTTATCCAGTCCTGCGGCGAGATTTCTCGTAAAAACATCGAGCACTATGGGCACTCCCCTGTTGTCTTTGAGGATGCCGAGCTGTTCAGCAGCGGCGAGTCGCACCTCTACAATATCATCATCCAGCATAGTAATGAGTGCGTCTCCGGCCTTCAAAGTTCCCAGCGCCCCCATCGCCTTTATACCCATGACCCTGTCGTCAGCGTAAGCGCTTATGAGCATTGTCCACAACTTTGGATATATCCGTTCGTCGCCGAGCATTGCCATTGCTTCGGCGGTCTGGAACCTGACCATGTCACCCGAATCCGGTCGCTGCAGTGTCCACAATAATGTTTTCAGCGTCAGGGGGCTATTATCGCCTGTTGCCGAGGAGCAAAGCGGCATTGGCCCTGACGGTCTGGTCGCCGGCGGCTATCGTCCTTCGGAGCAGTACAATGTTATCAGGCGAGCCGAGCTTGTATAAGGCATAGAGGGCCGCGAGCCTGACATTTTCGTTTTCATCCTTGAGCAGTTCCGTTACCGACTTTTTCCCAAGTGAGTATTCCAAATCTCCCACGGCCAGTGCGGCGGCAAATCTGACCGGCACAAATTCATCCTTCAGCAGTCGTTGTACTTTAGGTATCAGTCTGATTCGCCTGGTGGCTGCGACAACTTCGATAGCGTTGGCCCTTACTAATGGGTCATCGTCGGCTAAAGCTTCCCTGGCAATTCGGGTGGCTTCCGGGACGAGGGTGTCAATAGAGACAGGCGCGGGCCACTGCTTTTTTATCCGCAGTTGTTTCCTGCACGCGACAGGAAACAGTGTGGAACTGATGATTGCGAAAGTGAGGAGTTTGGCCACGTACTTTGCTTTTTGTCTTTTAACGTTTTTTCCAGATTTTTTCATTTTTGCGCCGCTGTACAGAAGTACCATATTTTTTATTTTGGATAATTCTAAGCCAGGCCGTTATTATTATGAGCAACACAAGGCATAGAGCACAACAAAAATCCAGCCATTGTCCGTATTTACTAAAAAATGTAGTTCTTTTATCTATCGGCAATTTATCGACGAACCATCCAGACATACCCTTCCTGTCCATAGCGTTTTGCGGCAAGTTGCCGGCCAAATAGCCATTTTTTAGTTGTCCAAGCGTGTCGATTATGCAGCTTATGCCGGTATTAACGCTTCGCACGACGGCAAGTCTGTTTTCGACGGCCCTGAAGACGCAAATAGCCGCATGCTGAGGCAGCTCCGTGCCCGGGAAAACCTTGTCGCCTTTGAATCTGACAAACCATCCATCGTTACTTATGTTAATGAGGAAGTTAATCTGCTTTTGACCCTGGCGGTCGAGGACAAATCTTCGGACAATCTCCGGGAGGGTGGCCTCATAACAAATTATTACACTGAATTTATAAGCAGGGGCCTGGCTATCTGATGTGGAATTTTTACCCGGTCCGGCCATCTCAAAGACGGTGTATTCGGTGCCTGCATCAAGTGAATGGTCGTAGCCGTAGGGATTAAATTTCATTAAGAGGTTAAAAAGCGGAGGAAAACTCTTTCTAAATGGCAGCACTTCGCCGAAGAGGACCAGATGGATTTTGCTGTACTGTTTTGGGTCCTTTTTTCCATCAGGCCTGTAAAGAAACGCAGAGTTGTACCTCTCTGTCAAGACAGGCTCTCCGTGTTTAAGTCCAAGCGTGCCCCCGTAGGCGCCGATAAGCAGATATGCGTTATTTGTGGCGTGTTGGGAGAGAGCTTTGTCAAAGAGGATGGGCTGGCTTAACGGTTCGAGATATGCCAGGACACCCTCATTCAACGTCGCCTGCACCATTGTCTCCGGCCAGATGATTAGCTCGGCGCCTTCGGATAAACCTGCTTTGCTTTTTTGCATCAGCTCATCGAATAGCTCCTGAGAAGTCTGCTCAGCAACTTCGGTCTCTCCGCGCAGTGCCTCGGTCTTAATCCGCTGCGGGACGTTTGACTGCAGTGAGGCAACGAGCGGGCCCTGGGTAACGAACCTGTCCGACTCATTGATTCTCCATCGCCCGTAAAAGACCGCGGCAAGCAGTGCAGCGCAGACTACGGCGGTTTTCAAAAAATTCTTTACCTTGAAGAGGTTTTTTTGCTGAGCGGCGATGAACAATTCAGCCAGCAGGCCGTTGACCATTGCTACCAGGAACGAGACTCCGGCGGCTCCGAATATGTCGGCTATCTGGATGATGGTGATGTTGGCATACTGGCTGTGCGAAAGGTGTCGCCAGAAGAAGCCGCCGAGGAAGAGGCCCTGCAGACGTTCAGCGCCGACGAAGAGTACGGCGGCGGCGAGAAATAACGGTATCTTTTTTATTCTGCAGTAACGCAGACAAAGGGCCAGAATCGGCCAGAGCAGGGCGGTATATAAACAGAGCGCGGCCCAGCCCAACAACGTTATCGGAGCTATCCAGTATATATTTGCCAGCCAGTAGCCCAGTGAGGTCAGGTAGGCGACAAGAAATAAGTGTTTGGGTTTTGCGGTGGGTGAGGACGCAAGAATAAAAGGTACCAGCGATATCCACGCCAGTGCCGATATGCTAATCGGCGACTGAATCACCGTCAGCATCAGTGCACTGGCGATGAAGGGTAAGCAAAGCAGGAAAATATTCTTTACCTTCAACTGGATTTTGCCTTACTGGTACGAACTTTCTTTTGGTGAAGTGGTCCTAATTTGCCACTTTTCCGGAGTCTTATCAAACGTTTCATAATTTCGTTAGGGGTGAAGTGGTTCTCCTCATTCGCCATAATTGAATTAAATTTAGCAGTGAACAGGGCCAGCTTATGTTCTTCTACGCTCAGTTGTCCCGTTGGGACATTGTTCTCATGGTATAGCCATTTAAGCTCTCTGTCCATGTAATCAGTCCATTCTCTTGGACCTTCACCCTCTACCGGAAGGTTCTTACAATTTTGTATTCTTTTGCGTGATTCTCTGGTGTACTCACCGGAAAGCTCGATTCCTGTATATTTCTTTTTTAATTTCGCGGCCACAACTGCGGTAGTTCCCGATCCGCTGAAAGGGTCGAGGACCCAATCGCCTTCATCAGAGCTAACTCGAATTATACGTGCTAATAAGCTTTCCGGCATATGACAGGGGTGCCAGTTTCTACGGTGTCTAAATGTTCCACAAATCCGGGGGAAGTGGCTCCAGACATCGTCCGGCATCTTGCCTGCTGGGTTAGCGCGCCTATCGTTATAAATTAGCTGCCTGTCGGAAGGAGTGCGGACGGCGTGGTCGTTAAAGGTAAATTTGTCTTTGTCATTTACGAAGTAAAATATGTGTGTGTGTGAGCGAGCGAATTTCTTTTTTGTGCGTTGACCGAATGTATAGTGCCATATTATCCAGTTTCGCATAAACAGGCCTAATTCGTCAGCTATGATTTTTACGTTCGCGGAATACTCATCGCCTATTGCTATGTAAAATGAGCCGTGTGGCTTTAAGACTTTCTTGCAGACTGTCATCCAGTCTTTCGTCCAGGCGATGTAGTTTTTCTTTTTGACCTTATCGTGGTATTTGTCGTATTTGTAGCCGATGTTAAATGGCGGGTCGGCAAAAATCAAATCCGCAAAGGGCTCCTTCGTCTTACGCAAGAGGGCTACGCAATTACCACAAGTTATCCTGTTCAATAGTTTTTCCATGACTCTGATGCTCTCATGGCCGGGGCTGGCCTCACCGTCGCCCAAGTGCTCTTGCTAACCTTAGTTTCTCAACGAGTCCCGCCGTCTCTCCCAGCGGAATCGCCCAGACTTGTATGCACCCTTTCGAGTACTTGTCGGGATTGTATTCTTGCGGCATTGCGAAGACCATGGATGTTTCGTGGGTAGCTGCGAACAGATTTGCGCCCAGAGTCTGCGCTTTACTTCCATGAGGCATAATCACGATCCTGTAGTCAAAACGGTATTCAGCATATATCCCGCCAAGCGCCAAGAGTGTTTTTCTATAATCAAATGTAGTCAACAGGGACCACTTATCTTCTGGACAGATAAGAGGGGCTGCGTAAGATTTCTCCATTTCTATGCGATAAAGGTTCTTTTCCAAATCATGTGGTTCGCCGAAGAACCATATTCTTTCCGCAGGATTCAAGTCGGCCAAAACCCCGTCCGTGCGTTCTTTGTTGAATGTAGGAAATAAAACAAGGAGAACAGGCTGCTCACCTGTGTCGTCTGCTTGCAACATAGGTGGCTTTGCTACGTATCTGATCCCCTCAAAGGGACCGCGCACCCTCATCATGTAGGCCTTGTGCTCCGTAACTTCCCATTCTTCGGGTGTTGGGAAGTATTGCTCCGCTTCGGAATACAGAATAGTCAATTCGCATGGGTGTCTCAGTAGGGCCGATAAGGTTTTGGACAGAATTAATGAGGGACAGCTCGTACAGTCAAAGAGGATTCGGGGGCATTTCTTCTGTGTCACTGTGCCTAGCAGAGCGCCCATACGCATCGGAAAACCGTGGTCGGGATTGTCTACTGGAGAATTAAAAGGGCGGTGCGCCTTGCCAGATGTAAGCTGCCCTATTAGTATCTCATAAGTAGCCCGTCTCTTCTCGTTCGCTTCATAATATCGGTCAAACTCCAAGAGGACAGCATTCAAGACTTTGACCCCCCTTTCCACTAACGCAGCAGCCCCTTTGGTGGTTCGTTCCTCAAACCCGAGTGCTCCAATGAACAGATCGAACTCCGCGTTCTTCTGTATTGCATCAGCTACCGGAGTTAATGGAGTTAGTGAATTCACTGCGACCGTCCAATTGGTCGGTGCTTTTGCCGTGAAATCAACTCTGTCCTTTTCGGTTGGGATATGCTGAGGAGGAGATTCCTCCTTGATGCTTTTTTGCAACGCTTTGTCTTCGTCCCAGAGTTTAGCTTGGTCAGACTGCTTGAGTACTCTTCTAAAGTGATCTTTGCAGAACTCCTGTGGTTTGTCCATAAAGTACTCAAACTGTTCTTTTGACAATTGAAGGTGCTCGCTACTCGTGAGCGTAGTCCTAAGCGCGGGACAGTAGATCCGCCTCAGAGTGGCGCGATCGGCGACAACACTCCTTTGGGATGTAGCCAAGCCGACATCGACAAATATGGAAGCTTGCTGAAGACGCTGCCACACGTTTTGAGCTGCTTGTGAAGCTCTTGTAATGGCATCAACATAGACGGTCAACAAGTCATACGGCTCACGTCGAGTCCGACCTTTGCTGGTCGTGCCCTGCCGGACGGGTTTACGCTCGTAGAGGAGATTCTTCGAAAGGTTCCCAAAGCTCTCGACAATATCAAACAGATTCGGCCCGTCAGGACGGATGTGGAGAATGCGGGAAAGGTATTCTCTGGACACTCTATATATTGCCCTATCCTGCACGGAAGGCGCTATCTTTTTGCTTTTGGCGCCGGGTCTTTTCCCCGCCTCACGAAATATCTCTCCTACCATTCGAATCATTTCGCTATAGTCTCCGGTGCAGAGGTCCATCAAGCACTCGATCCCATAGTAGTGAACCTTGGAGCGCGTATTCTCATCATGTAACGCACGACTTAAGGTCCGACCACCCGGATACATGGTCTTGCCCAACCATTCCTCGATTGTGCCTTCGTATCCCTCACAATGCTTGAACCTCTCGTTCAGAATCCTCAGGAGCAGCTTTCCTTCCTTTCGTCGCTTGTTCAACTTCAAGTACGCGGAACCAAGGTTTATCACTTCGATATTTCGTCCTTCATCGAGGGCAAGCGGACGCGGAAAATGGTATATTGATCCAAACATATGAGCTGAAATTTTGAAGCATATATCTGATGAGCGTTGACATACGACGGGATGGAGTGCTTCTTGTAGTGCCATTGGAACGCGCCCTTCGGTGTAGTCATCCAAAGAGAAAATAAAATATCTTTGTGAAAGAGCGGGAATTTCCTTTTTCAAAGTACCAACTAATTGCGTTACAAAATCGGTTGAGCCACGAGCCTCAATGCACTCGCCATAAGCAATGGACTTGCGTATGTAACGCATAGAACTTCCCGCATGGCTTATTAGCTCGTCTAAGTCTACGATTGACGGAGGAAATCTCAGCTTCTCCCAAGACGGGCCGAGTTCCTCTTTTAGAAGTTCTCCAAGTTTCGTAATTACGCTCTTACTAACAGGTCCAAGGGTGACAGGGAGAATTGATAGGGTCGAAGCTACTTCAGCTAGTATGGCCATGTTGAAGTACAATATGAGAGATTGTTTATTCTTGTTGATGTCAACATCCGACAGGTCAGAAAACCTCATGAAGAAAAGGGATTCGCAGGGAAGGTAAAAACAAACGTATGGATCATCCTTAATCTCCCTTTTTTTGCCTGCCACAATTTTTGTCTTGAGACGCAATCGTCGAAAAATCATCGTTTTTCCACAGCCGCGAGGACCGATTAGCAACACATTTCCGATTTTCTCAAGTTTTGAGGTCCAAGGCATTTTGGTAAGGCAAAGATCAGCAAGCAAAGCATCGTTAGTTATATTCTCCGTGTTCAATGGTTCAAATGGGTCTTTGAGTTGCCTGGGCGCTTCTTTAGTCGCCGCCAGCGCTCCCTTAATTCTTGTCAGAACATCAGACGGTTTGGAAATACCCGTTGACTCAGCAGCTGCACCATTAAGAAGTCCAGGTATATGGGCTATTGCAGCCAGCACTCTCTCATCTTCTCTCGTGATTGTTTCTCTCTGGCAAATAACGTCATAAAAACTTCTCAAATGGTTTCCTAAGCATTCTGTATCTTTTAGTAATCCCTCTTGTGTTTCTTCTAAGGGATGAGCCTCACTAAAGTCTATGATGACATACCGGACTTCAGGATTTGTCCCTTTTTCTCCAATAACTTGGCGCATAATGTTCCGGTCATGCAAGTCACCGTGGCTAAATCCCAAACGGCCTAATTCCTCGAGAGCCACGGTAAGATTTTCAACATACCTAAGTATTTCGGTGTGGGCGCTGAAGTTAGTACCAGACTCTAAAAAGCTCTTAAGAGTTACACCTCTTACAGGTTTACTCTTGAACCAAACAAACTCATAACTCTTCCGGCCTAGATTCAATATCCAGTCACCAATCTCCTTGGGGAATACGAGGAACCGATCGTCTTCTGTATCTGCAAACCTGGAGATTTCTCGAAAGGGGGCTCTGCCACCATATGATTCGCGCATCACCAACTTCAACGCCCAAGGAATATCGTATTTGTCCCTAACATCGTAGGTTACAGCAGTGTTGCCACAACCGAGAACATCTCTGATAGTAAATCCATCGATTTCTTGTCCTATCATCTTCGCCTCGAGATGATTACGAAGAGACGCAGGCATTTTGACTTGTTCGGCCATGATTATCCCCTATTTCTTTTACCGCAAATTATCCTGTTAAGGAGCTTTGACATATAGACATTTTATAAGGCGGCGGCGGGTTTGCAAGGGGATTTAGGTGTTAGCGACCTTGTTGTTATTAATAAATAATAAGTCGGCGAGACCCGCTTTTTAGTGTCAATTACGCATCTATTCTTCCAGGAAACCTCTTTTTGGCGTGTCTGATTTGCTAAAGTGGCCCATATCCTTTGTCGATAACAACGATGGTCTTATAAGGTTACAGTCGATTTCTATCGCGGGGAACAGTTATTTTAGTGAGCAATCGCGGGGAACAGTTATTTTAGTGAGCAAAGGACTTTGCAAAGTTATATGCGAAGGAAGCAAGACAAACAGTTTCGGCTTATCGACCTGTTGGACGACTTGTTAGCCGGGCGAGATGTCTTTTTTAAGTCGGTGTGTTTTGTCAGGGACATGATGACCGAAGATGTCAAGGTGCTGACGCTGGACGATGCCATAGAGATGTGTCTTAAGTTTATGAGGGAGCACCGCGTCCGACACATACCAGTAGTCGACAGCCCGACCGGCGAAGATGAACAACAATACTTCGTTGGTATTGTTTCCCAGAGAGACGTGTTCCGACAAATATCACCATATCTGGGAAAAATCGGGGAGGAAGATTCGGACTCAGAGGCGCTGAAACAGCCTTTGGTCCGAATCGTTACCAGAAACGCGAAGTCCGTATCACCTCAGACACCAATACGTGAGATGATTGGCATCATGGTTGATAATCACGTCGATATGGTTCCTGTTCTCATTGACCAGGATATAGTGGGTATCGTTACGTCCACAGATATCTTAAAGCTGTTTATCAGGCTCGATACAATTCGCCGGCTGTGCTCAAAGATGGAAAAGACGGAGGACCGGAGGCGTTTTGTCGACCTGTTCTCCTGGAATTCCGACAAGGTAATGCCCGCGTTCTCAACAATTCTGCGAACAGTCGAAGATGTTATGACTGAGCAAGTGGATTATCTGAAGGAGCAAGACAATTTAGCCAGGGCGATGGAGGTCATGCAGAAGGGGGAATTCAGGCACGTTCCTGTTGTGGACAAGCAAAAGAAACTGTTGGGTATAATCTCCGATAGAGACGTTCTTCGCTATCTTCCGTATCACAGCAAACCATTCGAGGCGGGAACTGAGATATTTCGCGGCAGGTTGTTTGATGTTGCATCAAACGAGCCGGCCACACAGCGAAACCTGCATCAGATAATGACGCGAGACGTAACTTGCGTGTTAACGAGCTGTGACTTCTACACTGCCGTGAGGATGCTGTATGAGATGAATATAAGCTGTCTGCCGGTGACAGACAAGGACAAAAAGGTTGTTGGAATAGTTACAGTGACAGACGTGATGCGTGGATTGCTGGCCGTCTACGGGCTTTTTGAGGGAGCCATGGCTTAATTATTCAGCTCGAATTCGGATTCAGCGTCGCAGGAAACAGAAGAAGAACCGCTTTTTAGTATCAATTATGCATCTATTCTTCGAGGATACATCTTTTTGGCGTAAAGTGGCATATATCCTTTGTCGATAAAAACAGTGGTTTTGTAAGGTTACAATCGATTTCTATTGCGGGGCATAGTTATCTTAGTGAGCAAAGGGCTTTGCAAAGTTATATGCAAAGGAAAGAGGATAAACAGTTTCGGCTTGTCGACCTGTTAGACGACTTGTTCGCCGGGAGGGATGTCTTTTTTAAGTCGGTGTGTCTTGTCAAGGACATGATGACCGAAGATGTCAAGGCGCTGACGCTGGACGATACCATAGAGATGTGTATTAAGTTTATGAAGGAGAACCGAGTCCGACACATACCGGTAATCGACAGCCCTACAGGAGAAGATGAGCAACAATACTTCGTTGGAATTGTTTCTCAGAGAGACGTGTTCCGACAAATATCACCTTATCTGGGAAAAGTAGGGGAGGAAGATTCAGACTCAGAGGCGCTCAAACAGCCTTTGGTCCGACTCGTTACCAGAAATCCGAAGTCCGTATCACCTGAGACGACGATACAGGAGATGGTTACCACCATGGTTGATAATCGCATCAATATGATGCCTGTTCTGGTTGACCGAGATATGGTTGGCATCGTTACGTCCACAGATATCTTAAAGCTGTTTATCAGGCTCGATATAATCCGCCGGCTATGCTCAAAGACGCCAAAGACGGAGGAAAGGAGACGCTTTGTTGACCTGCTGTCGGGGGATTCGGACAAGGTGATGCCTGCGTTCTCAACAATTCTGCGAACAGTCGAAGATGTTATGACCGAGCAAGTGGTTTATCTGGAGGAACAGGAAAGTTTAGCCAAGGCGATGGAGGTCATGCAGAAGGGGAAATTCAGGCACGTTCCGATTGTTGATGAGCAAAAGAAACTGGTTGGGGTAATCTCCGATAGAGATGTTCTACGTTACCTTCCATATTTGAGGCCCGGCGCCGAATCATTTCACAACAGGCTGTTTGATGTTGCGCCGAACAATGTGGCCACACAGCAATCGCTGCATCAGATAATGACGCGAGACGTAACTTGCGTTCTGCCGAGCTGTGATTTCTATACCGTGGTGCGAATGCTTTATGAGATGAATATAAGCTGTCTGCCGGTGACTGACGAGGACAAAAAGCTTGTTGGAATAGTAACAGTAACAGACGTGATGCGTGGATTGCTGGCCGCCTACAGTTTTTTTGAGAAAGCCATGGCTTAATTTACGACAATTGTCTATACATTTGGCACGAACGGGGCCCAAATTCAAATCGAATCCGAATTCAACTTCGCAGCGATGAACCCACACTAAATTATCACCGCCGGAGAAATGAGCTTGCAGGCGTCATGCCTGTTAAGCGAGGGGCAAGTATGACTGGGAACTAAACTCATTCGGGTCCCCTCTAAGGGGGCTTGATGACTTTCTGTTCTTTGAGGACCCTGCCGGTGAGGTAATCGGTAAAGGTTACGTTCACTGTAAGCGGCTCTTCAAAAGTTTGGACCTTGCCGGATACGTCAAAGGTCAATCTGTAATTGGTCATCATCAGTGCGTTAAACCATAGCTTTCTCAGCTCGACCGGCCCCACATGCCACCGCCCCAGTAGCTGCGGCTGTTCTTTGTTCAAGTCGAGAAGCTGCACGTCGACGGAGCCGGCCGCTTTTACTATGTCACCATCCTGGTCAATCGGCTGGATATATATAATGAGCGTTTCCTTTTTGCCCTCTTTGTCTTTATCCTTGTCGTGAAGATTGGAGTGTTTTGTAATCTTGAGTCTTTGCACATCGTAGAGTTTTTCGAGCTCGATTTCACCGGTAAGGTTGTGCAGGGTGTTTATCTGTTGCTGCAGGTCTTTGTTTTTTGATTTTGACTGCTCGATTTGCCGTGTTAGCCGGCTTTTGTCCTGTTTGAGGGTCTCAATTTGTTCAGACAATGTTTTTTTTTGGCTGTCTGGAGTTTCACAGCCTGCGACAAAGACCGCGAGGGCACAAGAGCACAAAAGCACCGCGGGGAATTTGAAGTGCCGAGATGCAAAATTAGTAGTTCGACAATCGGTATTCGATATTCTATATTTTATATTCATTACTTTTGCTCCTGTTGCCTGACGATTTCGGGCGCCTTTTGCAAAATTCTGTCGGCGAGTCCGTACTTGATTGCTTCCTCAGCGTTGAGCCATAGGTTGCGGTCGCAATCCTTTTCAACTTTCTGCGGTTTTTGTCCTGTATGTTTGGCCAATATATCGTAAAGGCGGGTGCGGAGGCGGAGTATTTCCTTTGCTTCGATGTCTATGTCGGTAGCTGGGCCTTCGAGTATACCGGTGATTAGTGGCTGGTGTAAAAGAAGTCTGTTGTTTGCCAGTAGAAATCGTTTTTCCGGTTTTCCTCCGGCCAATAGTACGGCCGCCATACTTGCTGCCTGTCCGACACAGTATGTCGCCACGTCGCAGCGTAAAAACTGCATAGTATCGTAGACCGCAAGGCCCGCCGTGATGGTGCCGCCGGGTGAATTGATGTAGAAATGAATGTCGGTCTTGCTGTCTTCGTTGCTCAGGAACAGCATCTGTGCGATAATCAAATTAGCTGCTGGGTCATCAACGGCCCCACCGAGAAAGACTATTCTATCCTTGAGCAGCCTTGAATAAATATCGTATGCCCGTTCGGTTCGGCCACTTTTCTCAATTACTATCGGTACGAGGTTCTGATTGGTTGTCATATTTCATATCCCATATTTCGTTTTTGATTTTTACTTTTTATTTTTCGTTTTCTTTTTTTCTTCTTTTTCTTCGTGGAGCACCTCATCGATAAGTCCGTACTTATGTGCCTCCTCAGCGGTCATATATCTGTCTCTTTCGGTCTCATTTGCGATTTTTTCAATCGGCTGTCCGGTGTGTTTTGCAAGAATTTCGTTTATCATCTTTTTTGCTTTTATGATTTCTTCGGCCTGTATTTTGATATCAGCGGCCTGTCCGGTAACTCCACCCCAGACCTGATGCAGCATAACTTTAGCGTGTGGCAGTGCGTGACGTTTGCCTTTTGTCCCGGCTGCCAGTATTACCGCCGCACCGGACTGGGCTTTTCCGATGCAATAGGTGGCAACGGGCGAGCCAACAAAGCGCATAGTATCGTAAATAGCCATCGTGTCGTCAACGCTGCCGCCGGGCGAATTGATGTACAGGCTGATTTCACTGCCTCGCTTGAGATTGTCGAGATAGAGCATCTTCATAATGACTTCGGCGGCCCTTCCATAGGATATCTCGCCTATGAGAAAGACGATTCTGTTCTCAAGGAGCATATCATCGAGACTCATCTGGCGGTATCGCTGATACTGTCCGTATTGATTGTATATGTCGGAGTTTTTGATGATGTTTTTTGCAGGAAGTTCGCTGTGCATTTATGGTTTCCTTTTATGTATAATTGTTTATCTCACATTGCGTATCTCGCCCGGCAAGATACGCTTTTTACCGAGCATTTTTGTTGGCCGGTCTCCTTATCCATTACAAGTTTTCGCTTTTTACGTGGGCCCATTAGAATTCGGTGACAGTGTCCTAATTGGGCGTGTCGGTTTTTTTCGCTTTTTTGGTGTTTTTTTCTCAGGTGCTTCGGATTTTTTAGCAGTTTTTTTGGTCGTTTTTTTCGCAGTTTTATTAGCGGCTTTTTTGGCTTTCTTTTCAGGTTCTTTCTCGGTTATCTTTGCGGATTCGAGCAATTTAGCGGTGCATTTTTCCTCCCGCACCTGCAGTCTGAACTGAGATAAGGAGCCGTCGCGCAGCATCTGCTCTCTCATCCTTTCCGGGCGTTGTCCTTGCTGAATTGCTAACTGTGCTATGTGCCCGTTTATTTCCTCTTCGCTGACGTCAATATCGAGCTTGTCGGCCACCTTGTCCATTATGAAGAATGTTTTGAGCTGCTCTTTGGCTTGTTGTTCACTGCTTGCCCGAAGCAGCTCCATCTGCTCATCGAGCTGCTCACGGGAAAGTCCCCGCATCAATAGATTGGAGTACTGTCTTTGCAGCAGCGAGGTCGATTGCTCGGCCACAACATCCAATGGCAGGTCGAAATCCGTATTGTCGAGCAGATACTTGTAAATCTGCTCTGTCATCTCCGTTCGCACCTGTCCCTCTAATCGAGTCTGCAATGTATCGCGGATTTTCTCCCTTAGCTCGCTATCCTCTTCGACGCCGCACTTTTTGAGGAAATTTTCGTCCAGGGCGGCAGGCTTGAGCCATTTAATATCTTTGATTGTAATTCGGACATCTACCTTTTTTCCGCGATAGTCTTCTCTGAAAAACGTTTTCGGGACCTCGACGGTTGTTTGCCTGGTATCTTCGGCTTTAGCGCCTATGAGAAGCTCGTCGAGCTTCTCGACGGGGACCGCTCCGACAAAACCATTGGCCCTTACATATATCTCGATATTGTTGAGCTTCTTCTCCTCCTCGACATCGGCTACTTTCAGGACCGCATCAGCTATTATCTGGTCGTCGGCTTCGGCGGCCCCTGTCTCGCGTGGGGTCCAGACACCCGACCATTTTCGTAACTGCTCAGTTTCTCTGCCGATTTGCTCGTCTGTAACTTCGAGCCTGCTCCTGGTTATTGGAATGTCTTCGAGCTGTGGCAAATCAAACTCCGGGCGTACCTCGACCTCGAAATCGAACTTGATGGGCCCTTCGGCGGGCAGCTCAATTTTCTCAAAATCAAGAACCGGCTCACGAAGCGCATCCAGCTTGCTGTCCTTGATGGCCGCTTCACTGGCATTGGCCAACAATTTCAACTTGATTGTTTCCGCAGTCTCTTTGCCGAATCTCTTTTCAAGCAGGCGGCGGGGCGCCCGGCCCTTTCTGAAACCCGGCACGAGCGCTTCTTTGTGCAATCTTTCGTACTGCTCATCGGTGGCGCTCTTTATCGCTTTCTCCGGTATCTCTACAATCACCTTTTTCTTGCAGGGGCCTGTCTCTTCGATTGTTACGGTGTTTTTCAATGCTGTAGTTGGTTCTTCTTCGTTTTTTGTCTCTGTGGCTTGCTCATCTTCGGCCATTTTTTGGTGCTCCTGAACGATTTAACTTTTGCGGCTCTGAGATATTAAACAAAAAAGGCGTCAGGAAAACAACATCCCTTAGCCAGATTTCAATAATTTTCAATCCCCGTCAGCCGGGATTTGTCATACCGGCGACCAACGCCAAACTACTGTGCTTAGCCGGTAACTCGCCGATACTATGTTATCTATAATCCTTTATAGTAGTTTCGTAAAGCGGGCGATGAGATTTGAACTCACGACATTCACGTTGGCAACGTGACGCTCTACCACTGAGCTACGCCCGCGAAATCGCTGCTCGCAGCCCGAATTTCGATTCAATTTGTAATTATATGGAGTCTTATCGGCTATGCAAGGCGATTTTTTGCAAAATTTTGTATTTATATCGCTGGAATTACCGCCAAACGATGAGCGGGGCTAAAAAATGCACTCACGATAAGAAATATAAGCAGGTATCAGAATCTCCACACGAAAATCGTAACGCCGAAGATGCCCCAATAAGCAAGTACGCCTAAAAAGAGGACAAGTCTGCCGCCTCGGTCAAGTCTTCGCACGGCAGCAGAGCTGCGTAAGACCAACAGCGTGGCCAGCAGGGCGATCAGGAGCACCGCTGCCGCCGCAAAGCTTATAACCGGGTAAAGCGCGTTCGGCACCGACTTGTCCAGCACCAGCGTCTTATCGTAGAATATTTTTGTAGCCGTCGCGACGCCTGTCGGGTCTGAAAAGATGTGAGGCCAGTAGGGGATGCGCGAGGTCATTTTGAATATTGCCTTGATTAGATGGGCGCCCGCCATTGTCGGGAGCAGCAGCAGGGCAAATGCCTTGGCGATAGCCCCTGAGGAGGCTTCGGATCGTATTTTTGCCAGAGTGCCTACGGTTAGGAAGAGAACAGCAGGAAATATAATAAATATAACGATAGCGTAAACAAAGTCTTTTGCCATAGGTCCTGTTATCCCGAGAATATCGCAGAGATAAAGGGGAACCCACGTTAGAATTGCCTTGGAGACAGGCCATTCCGACAGGATTTCAGAGACCACGAATCCGCTTACCAGCAGAACGAATCCCACCTGCGCGGCTCGCAGTTCAATGGCACCGAAGAAATCGGCGAACGGCCATCTCGTTGACCATCGCAGGTTGTCGTTGGGGCAGACCTTGAGACATTGCGTGCACAGCAGGCAGTCCCGATTGTCCTTGATAGTAGCCGGGTAGAGATTGCTCGTACACGAACGGCCAACTATTCGGTAGTGATTCTTCTTTGCTATGCAGTCTTTGGTCTTGCAGGCCTTGCAGACCGATGTGTCGTCTGCCCGCCACTCCAATGGCGAGACGAGAGCGTACAAACCGAGCAAGTGACCCACCGGGCAGACGTAGCTGCAGAACGCCCGCTTCTCGTATATCAGACCAACCACGAGGGCCGCTCCCACAAGCATCAGTAAGTAGAGCGCCATTCGGTGAGGAATCCTGTGCAGCTTTAGAATGTGCACTCCTACAATCACGATGAGCGTGTAAAAAATGGTGACTACCCAGCCGCTCTTGAACACTTGCGGCACTTTCCGCCGCAGCCCGAACCGCGCTGCTAAAGAGGTTACCAACTCCATCGGGCAGACCATGCACCACACGCGACCCAGTAAAACTGCGGCAATGATAATCAACGGCCACCAGTACGACCAGACTATCAGGTTCGCCAGGTTTGTGTTCCGCAGAACCTTGGCAAAGCCTGCATCATCTGTGGTTACTCCGATGCCGCCGGCAATAAGCAGCCCCAAAACCAAGAGCATAATCAACTGCGGTACGATTGGAAACCAGCGTGAGCCGAGCAAACTACGGACCAAACGAACATTTAGCAAGTTCATGCTCTTTCGCTCTCCTTATTTAGAGTTCTTTGGCGGCAGCAGCTTAGCTCGACTTTTGCCATTTTTCGGGATGCGAAGCCATTGATTCACAGGATCTTACATAAATAGCCTTGGACTTTTTCAAAACCCTTGTGTTTTGAAGGGTGTTAAAAAAGTCGGAAAACCGCAAAGTCTTACAATTATGGCCTTTACAGCCTTCATAAAAGGGCAAAAGTCGAGCTTAGTAGCCTGACTTATCAATTGTCTTCACTCGGTATTCCCCGAAGAGCCGTCTCAAAGCTGTCTCAAATGCGGCATTTCGGTAATCGTAGCTGATTCAGACGAAAGGTTCACGCACTCTTTTCGATTTTTTCGCTTCAGAAGCCTGTAAAAGAAAGAAGATAACATCGCAAAATCAGCCTGATAACCACTGGCGTCGGCCACAACGCGGCATATTGAGTTGTTCGGTGAATAAAACTGACTTTCACAAAAATTTAGCTTAAGGCTGCCTTTTATAAATATGGTATAATATCGGATGCTAACGACCGATAGCTCACCGCGTTTAAGATAATAGGAGACTTTTGAAGAGGTAATAAGAACGATGGCTGAAGAAGAGCGGGAAAGACAAAGAAAGCGGATTGTTGCTGCGTTTTTTGGGCTGGTGGTGATTGTCTTGTTGGCCGGAATTTTGATTTTGAGGAGCGGTACGGAGCCGGCGGTTACATTAGCTTCGCAGGATAAACAAGCGGATTCGAATCAGGCACCTCCCGATGTAAACGAGCAGCGCGCCCGAGAAGATGGGGAGGTGGGTCGGCCTGACCATAATCACCCGGCTTTTGCCGAGCGGGTCGATGAGCGAAAAAGGATGGTCGCTACGCAAATTCGGGCACGGCACATCAAGGACCCGAACGTGTTAAGGGCGATGCTTACCGTGCCGCGGCACGCGTTTATTCCGCCCGGCCAGCAGCGATATGCTTACGCCGACTATCCGCTGCCCATCGGGCAGGGCCAGACTATCAGTCAGCCGTACATCGTGGCCTTTATGACTGATGCCTTAAAACTTCGGGCCAACTCGAAGGTATTAGAGATTGGGACGGGGTCGGGTTATCAGGCCGCGGTCTGCGCGGAAATTGCCCGAGAAGTCTACACGATTGAGATTGTGGAAAAACTGGCGAAATCGGCTAAAGAGCAGCTTAAGAAATTGGGTTATCCGAACGTGTTCGTCAAGGCCGGTGACGGCTTCTTCGGCTGGCCTGATAAAGGGCCATTCGACGCGATAATCGGGACTGCGGCCGCCAAGCGTATCCCTGAGCCGCTGCTTGAGCAGTTGAAGCCGGGCGGGCGAATGATTATACCTACGGGCAGTCCGTACGGTTTTCAGTATCTGGAGTTGGTTACGAAGGACAAGGATGGCAAAATCAAAAAGAGCAGGGTGATGCCGGTGCGGTTTGTCCCAATGACGGGGGAAGTGCAGAAGGAGGATTAGTAATGGGTATTTTTTCGATTTCAATTGGAAGGCGGCAATCTTCATTCGTGTGCTGCCGGGGCGTTTTTCTGTTGAGCTTTGTGTTAATAAGCGCGGTGGGGCTTTCGGTGGTGTGGTATCTTGGCAGGGCGGCATATCCGGCGAGCGGCACAGAAAAGTGGTATCTGCCCAAACGGGTATATGAAGTGGCAGGCGCGCTAAGGGTCACTCCGGGTACTGCGATGATCCCGCGCGGTGCAGACGGCAGAATGGGGGTGACAGAATATCAAAACTTTGTGAATACACAGGCAGAGGTGATTACGAGCAGGCGGGTGGTGGAAAGGGTGGCGGACGACCTGGCAGATAAGGGCCTGACATTCTTTGAGGATTATGGGTCAGGGCTTTGGGCTAAATTGAGACGAAAGGAGAATGGGGGAGGCGTTATGGACGGGCCTGCAGAGGTATTGAAGCAGGCGATACGCGACGGTGTAATCAAGGCGTTTGCGGTTGAGAAAACAGAGCTGATAAAAGTGACTATGAGAAGTACGAATCCGGAGGAAGCGCGGCAGATAGTGGACAGCTTTATCTCGAATTATATGGATGTGGAGGTTGCGGCCGCTGCCATGAGTGACGACCAAAGGCTTAGGGTGCTGGAAAATGAACGTAAGGTACTTGCGCAAAAAATACGAAGTCGTCGCGAAGCAATCAGTCAATTGTCACAGGAATATGGTACTACAACGCCGGGCGAGCGGCAGGAGGTGATATTGCGGCGTATTACGGTGCTGCAGGGAGAACTGACTGAAATAGAGGCGAGCCGGATTAGACTCGAAGGCAAGGTGTTATTACTTGAGAAGGGCAGGGATGAGTCGCTGGTCCGGGGAGCGCAAGAGCTTGAGAACGAGCGTGAGCATTACATAAACTCGGACGCTTCTATACAGGCACTGGCCAGGCGTATTGCCGATATTGAGGTAGATTTAGCTGTCGCAGAGACGGAGGAGTCGGCTGAAAATCCGGCTGTCAAACAGAAGGCGAAGGTTTTGGATGCTCTGAAATCGCGCCTTCAGAAACGGAAAGAAGAGGTGGGAAAAGCGTTTGACGAGATGGCAACAAAGAGAGAGGCAGAAGCCCTTGCGCAAAACCTGACGAAGGCGAAGGTCGAACTGGAACAAATCAGGGCGCATGAAAAGCGTCTTCGGGATGTGTTGGCCAGGGAAGATAAAAAGGCGGTTGAATTTGGACGTAGGGAGCTGGATATTCAGGAATTGCAGGATCGATTAGCGTTGGATAAAGAGAGATACGATGCAATATCTCGGCGTATAAATGAAATGAAGATGGAACGAAAGCGTCCTGCGAGGATTTCCGTGGCTTATAACGCTGATATTAGTTCTGTGAAATCTTTCGTTGGAATACGTTTCAAGGCTGCGATGGCGGTCTTGCTGGGTGCGCTGGTCTGTAGTGTGCTATTGGCTATTATAACGGGGCATTCGGGTCGTAAATCGAGCACGCCGGCGAAATAAAGAGGCGGGGAGATTGCTTGAGGAAAGTGCTGACCATCCCCAAGCCCTTCGGGCTTGAGGTTGCCACCAATCGAGGAACCTTTTTTAATAGACCCCTCGGCTGCGTTCGGGGTGACGACTCGACTTCGCTCGGGCTGATGACTTTACCGTTGTCAGCAGGTGAGGTGGAGTGCGGCGGCGACGTTTACGCCGGCCTCCGACAGCTCGTTAAATTTTTGCACGGCCTTGTAGCTGTCAAACACCTCCAACTGGATATCGTGCTCTTTTAGGACCTGGCGGGTTTGGTCGGGTATTTCCATCAGGCCGGATGCGCCGCAGCCGACTATTAGGACCGATGGCTTGGCCGCAAGCACACTACTCAAATCTTCGGCACACAGCGAATGGCCCTGCTTTCGCCACCAATCAGACTGGACAGTATCGCCGAGGATTATAACGTCGCTGGTGTAGCTTACACTATCGATAACAATTTTACCGAATTTGTATGAGTCAATGTGCATAGGTTGTACCGATTTTACACGGTTTTTCATCTGACAGTTTTAACTTACAATGTCAGGGCCGGGAGGCTTTTGCTGCCTGCTGTATACAAAGGAGTACCAGAAAGGTAAATACCAGAAGGCAGCTCCCGAAAGAATAGTCAGAAAGAAGAGCAAGCCACCTTCATGCCGTAAACCAAACAAGAGGAGCATGTAATAGAAGCCGGTTTGAGCTAAGATTGCAAAGATAACGAGAACAAGGAATATCAATCGCCTTTTCATTTTATTTATACCTCCAGTTGGATAGCCCGCACCTGCTTTGGGAAAACGAGCACAAAATTAAGTTCCGCTCAACGCAAGAATTATAATATATCAGCGGCAGTAAATCCAGGAGAAAATATAATTATCACTTCTTTTTGAGTAAAAACAGGCTTCAGAAAAAAGAATGAATTCGCTGCAGCGATATTTCAAGTATATTACCATATATCAGGTGTTGTGGTTTTAGTAAAGGATAGCCGGTATGGATTCGAAGAAAACAGGCGTTCTGGCGATACTTGGGGCCAGCCTGATGTGGGCCATCGAGCCTGTCTGCGCCAAATTGGCTTACGCGAATTCCGATTTTCTTCAAACGTCGGCCATCCGGGCGATAGTCGTTGCGCTGACGGCGCTGCTCTACGTTCTTTTTACAGGTAAAGGAAATCTGAAAGTAACTAAAGAGCAGCTCCCGAAATTAGTCTATATCGCAATTGCAGGTACGATATTTGCAGATTTGCTGTATTTCTTTGCGCTGACGAAAATCGCCGTAATTAACGCGGTCTTGATAGGCCACATGCAGCCAATCTTTATTATTCTAATAGGGTTCTTCATTCTGAAGGAGGACAAGTTAACAAAATTCGATTACGCGGGCATACTTATTATGATAACCGCGGGCGTGCTTGTCACCACAAAGACGCCGGCCAACCTTTCCAATATGAAATTCGGTACGATGGGAGATATCTACGTGCTGCTGGCGACGGTGGCCTGGTCAACAACGGCCATCGTGATGAGGAAATATCTTACTCAGCTCAATGCAGGGGTAATCACATTTTATAGATATACAATCGCTTCGGCAATTTTTATCGCTTACTTATTGCTTACGTCATCGCTGGTCCTGGCCAATATCTACCAAGTCCTGGTGGGGATTGTAGTTGGGGCCGGGACCATAATGTATTATGAGGGATTGAAACGCATTAAGGCCGCCCAGGTTTCCGCACTGGAACTTTCGACACCTTTTTTCGCGGTTGTTTTCGCTTTTTTGATTTTGCGGGAGCTGGTTACGGTTATGCAGATTTCGGGCATCCTGTTATTAGTTGTGGGAGTTTTTTTTCTGTCGAGGAAAGAAGAGGCATATTTCTAATGTATTTGTGTTGACGCAGGGTAAAACTGTTAGCCTTGTGCTATTGTAAAGCTAACGGAGCAGGAGGGATTCGAACCCCCGGTACCTTTCGGTACAACGGTTTTCAAGACCGTCGCCTTCAGCCGCTCGGCCACTGCTCCAACTACTTTAATTAAAAGGTTTTACAGGAAATCGAAAAATATCTTCTTTGAATCTTTTACAACCTTTACTACAACCAAAATGGCATGTAAAAGTTGACTATGTTGTTTCGTCTTTCGGTTGTAGTTGAGGATATTAGTCATGGCAAAATCCAATTCTAAAAGAAAAACTCGTTCTGACAAATTCCCACTTACTTTACATCCAACGGGGCGGTATTGCAAGAAAATCAAAGGTAAACTCTACTATTTCGGCAGTGAAAAGGAAACAGCGTTGGAACGTTACTTAGAGCAAGCTGCCTACCTGCACTCTGGTAAACCGCCCAGGTCAAAATATACAGATAGAAGCAGTGTCAGGGCTATCCATGCTCCGAAAGGGACTGGTTTCTGCACGCTTCGGAGAGCACATTGCTTATGCCGTTTCGAATATCAACGCCAGATGGAGCGCAGTTGCCAGATGTCCAGCGCTTCGAGTTGTGTCGTACCTCCCTCACTGAAGAGCTTGATGGACTTGTCGTCTTCGGGCAGGATGCCGCCGATGGGCATATATATGCGTCCGCCGTTGGCGAATATCTCAATACTGTTGCGATCCACTAACAGTTCCAGCTCGATCTTGCCGTTGACCGGCTTGAGTGCCACCCTTTTGTTCCGGCAGCTCAATTGGGCCTTGCCGACATCGTACGCAACGCGGGTGCCTCGAATCACAAAGCCGAATTCTTTTGCATCACCGACAACGAACCGGCCCTTGATATGGAACAGCTCTCCCGAAAGTCGCGGCAACTTCTTTTCGCCTCGTTTAACGGTCATCTTACCAAACGTATGCTTCGATCCGTGTATATTCTCGATTTCGCGGACAGGCTCGGCAAACATTCGTATGCCTTCGTCAGTTGTTTGCAGCGTCAGCTCTACGGGAAATAGTATGCACTGATTAAACGGCATGCCGGGCGTGGCGATCCGGCCCCAGGCCATCTGAATCCGCCGCCCCTCATCTTTCGGCATATTGTTAAACGTCTGTGACGCATAGAAGCAGTTGCCGTGCTGAAAACGAATCGCCTTACCCTCCGGCTTGAACTCTTTACCGTCAAAATCGCCAATCAAATAATCACCGGAGCCTCCGTAAAGAATCCATTTCATATTGTCCTTGTCGCCGTCGACCGGCAGCTCAAACAACTCAGGGCACTCATGGAAACACTTAAGCTCGCTATGCTTGGTCCAGGACTTCAAATCGGTCGAGCTGAAGAAGCCCATCATACCGCCATCCAGATACAGCACCATAACCCAGCGTCCGGTCGGCTCGTGCCAAATCACCTTTGGGTCCCTATTACTCCCGTTGATATGACCGAGCACTGGATTGTCTTTATAGACAGTCCAGGTTCGACCGCGGTCGTTGCTGTAGGCCATAGACTGCGTGAAGGGCTGATTGCGCGACCAGGAGTTTGTACCGCCGGCGGAGGTATAAACACAGACGATGACCTTTTCGTCACCGGCCTGCCAGCCCGCGGTATTTTTCTCATCCACGACCGCCGAGCCGGAGAATATCGTCCCCAGATGGTCGGGATGAATCGCATCACCCAGCACCTTCCAGTGCACCATGTCCTTGCTGACTGTGTGGCCCCATGTCATGTTGCCCCAGTTCCAGCCGTATGGATTGTGCTGCCAGAACATATGGAACTCGCCGTCGTAGTACACCATCCCGTTGGTGTCGTTGTTCCAGCCCCGACGCGATGAGAAATGAAACTGCTGCCGGTTCTTCTCGCGGTAGAAGGTCTTGGCCTCTTTGATAGCATTGTCCTGATATATCATCTCAAACGCCCGGGACTTGCGCCCAAGTGAGTTGACCCGCAGCGTTGCTTGCTTCCCACGAAACTCAGCAATATCCAGAAATACCCAATAGCCGGGCTCATCATCAGCTAATTCAATCTCGAACTGACGTACGATTTTTCCATCGATCAATACATCCATCCGTCGTCTGGCTGCGCCATGCTTGACCGGCAGATTCAGATACCGCTTTGTAAACCGCATCGTACGGTCCTTCTCCACAGCAACTTTCTCATTGCTGCCGAAGATGTGGTCGATGTTGATGTGTCCCCATCCGCCCTTCTGCTTATCGACTATCTGAATACGGACCGTTTTGCCCATCAGTTCCGAAACGTCCCAGCTCCACCAGTTCAACGCTTCGCTGCCGCCGGGCCGGTCATTAGGCCCCGTCGCAGTCCGGGCGACTTTGCCCTCCAGCATAAGATTGATGCACGCTCTGCCCGGATGCATGCCTCCGCCGATCAGGAAGTTGATGTACTTACGCTGAATCTTGAACGGCGGTGATGTGAGCGTGCCCGTCGTTTCGTCCCCTTTGTAATAGCTATTGACCAGGCCCTTGCCTTCATACCCGCTGACATTCATCTGGCCGTCCAGCGTCCCGCGAGCAGGCCCCGGCCCGAACGCCTCACCCTCTGCTTTCCAGTTGCCATAGGTCTTACCCTCGAAATCGGCAATCAGGATGTCCTTCTGCCCATCCGCCCCGATTACTCCCGCAGTAAGAAAGATTGTCATAATGATACTCAGTGTCTTATCCATTGTTTTCTCCTTCCAAATCGACTTTCGTATGTATTTCCACCAGTGCCAACCTCATCAATGCGCCGGAGCATCGTTCTCAATATACTACTAAAGCACACCGTTTTCAATCATTTTGACGGAGCCAGACGGCATTTTGCAATTCGCAGACCCAAACGGACAGTCTACTACTCTTATTCGGTGGATTTGGAGATTTTTTATAGAAAAAGCGGCATCTTACAAGCAAAATAGGCCTAATCCGGGCTAAAAATGCGGTCCGAAGAAAAATTTTGGGATTTTTGGAATTTTTAGTTGACATTGCATAGTATGTGTGGCATAATAAGCATAACATGATATAAGGCTGAATCAGCGTAATATGTGGTTGGAAAAAAGCGAATCTGTGAAATCAGTGGTTAAGAAAGGAGCATTTTATGAAATTTGAAAGTCAGCTATTAAAGGGTGTCGCCCCTGTGGTCGTTCTTGAGATTCTCTCTCGCGGGCAAATGTACGGCTACGAATTGAGCCAGGCCATCGAGCAGCGAAGCGGCGATATCCTGACCCTTGGCAAAGGCACTTTGTACCCACTGCTTTACAATCTTGAGGCCAAGAAACTAATCGAGGGCAAGTGGGAAGAAGCAGAGTCAGGACGAAAAAGGCGGTATTACTCAATCACCAGCAGGGGCAAAGGCCAGTTAGCAGAACAAAAGGCGCAGCTAATGGAGCTGCACAACGGGCTAAATCTTATCTTCAGCGGTGTGTTTGTGCCGGCCTAAAGATAGAAAAAAGAATTAGCCACGAAGACACAAAGGCACAAAGAAATTAACAAGTAGAATTAAAACTTTAGTGCCTTGGCGCCTTTGTGGTAAAAAAAAGAAGTGGAGACCCAGCATTATGGCAAAGGGACATAAACAAACCAACTTACAAGGTCTTCCCGCCTGTGCAGCAGAGTTTATTAAGCTTGTCATTAAAAAGATGCGGTACCGCAAAAAGGTCCGGCGGGATGTACAGGCAGAATTAGCAGCGCACTTTGAAGACGACCTAAAAGATTGTAAAACCGATGAGCAAAGAGAGCAGAAAGCCCGGGAGCTTGTCGGTAGTTTCGGCGATGTGAAACTGCTTGCTATTTTATTGCGCCGGGCCAAAAAGCGCTGCCGGCCGCTGTGGCGTAAAGTCCTCGTGCGTGGTTTTCAAGTAGTTGGAGTAGTTATTTTATATATTCTGATATGTTCTGCACCGCTGTTCGTAGGCAGGCCGAATGTTTCCGTCAATTACGTTGACTGGCTTAATGACAAGGCTAAAGCGGGCAGAGATGAGTCGGAGAATGCATATCCATACTATGAAAGAGCTGTTGCGGCATGTGTGAAAATGCCGGACGTGTTAATAAAGAGTAAGGTTAAATGGCCGACTGATTTTAATGACATTGAAATGCAGCAACTGTTGCTATGGATTAATGACAATAACAAAGCCCTTGAACTGATGATAGAGGGCGCTAAAAGACCGCACTATTGGGCAGTTCACAGCTCTGCGGAGGCCGATTTTTTCAAAGGAGCCGTAATAGATGATGCTCTTATGGAGAATCTTTCCGGCTACAGGGTTGTTGCCCGCGCTTTGAATTGGCGCAGCCGATATAAAGCGTACGAAGAAAATGTAGAATCGGCCCTTGAAGATTGTGTTTCGTTGGTAAAATTCGGCAGGCACCAGCAAGGTAAAGGCCTGTTGATTGAACAGTTAGTGGGTATCGCAGTTGAGGCTCTTGCTCATGGCTCGATTTCGCTGATTATAGAAAAGACAGAAGTCCCGGCCGACACGCTGAAAAATATTCAGGAGAAACTTCAGGATGAATTTGCCGATCCCCAAAACGTTTTCAATTTGGATGGGGAAAAAGTGTTTACGTATGATTACATCCAGCGGTCGTTTACGGACGACGGCAAAGGAGGCGGACGGATGCTGGCCAGAGGAGCGGCCCTTGCAGTCGGCGATTGGAAGTCCGGTCTGTGGAGATTTGTCACTTTGAGTTATCCGGACCGCAGAGAGGTGACGGCAAAGGTTGATCAGTATTATCAACTTGCTGAGCAGGTATTTGATGAAACGCCCTGGCGGACCCATCAAGAAGATGAATCGGAGAAATATATGGAAATCGCCGGCGATTCTTTCCTGCTGAAAATCACAGCGCCGGCACATGGCAGGGCTGGTGAAATAGGATGGCGGATGAAAACAATGCGATTAGGCCTGTTGACGATGCTGGCACTGGCGCGCTATGAAAAGGAAAAGGGCGAGTATCCGGAGAATTTGCGCACCCTTGTTGAAGCCGGATATTTGAAAGAGATGCCGAACGATCCTTATAGTGACGGTTCGCTGGTTTATAAGAAAACAGATGAGAGTTTTATCCTTTATAGTTTTGGGGAAAATTTAAGCGATGATGAGGGCCAGGTTGCTCGCCGCGATGATGGCAGGATTCAGCAGTGGGCAAGTGAAGGCGACTGGGTATTCTGGCCTGAGCCCGAATCGCAGATAACACAATAACGATAGAGGACATAAACATGGAAAAGCAAAACCGGAAAGAAGGAAAATTAAGTCAACTGCCTCTTGCTGTTGCTGAGTTTATAAAACTTGTTATTAAAAAGATGCGCTATCGCAAAAAGGTCCGGCGGGATGTGCAGGCGGAACTGACAGCGCACTTTGAAGACGACCTAAAAGATTGCACAACCGATGAGCAAAGATCGCAAAAAGCCCAGCAGTTGATCGGCGGCTTCGGCGATGTAAAATTGCTTGCTGTTCTCCTGCGCCGCGCCAAAAAACGCTGCCGGCCGCTCTGGCGAACTGTAGTGGCAAGGGCATTTCAAACTGTCGGTGTGTTGTTTTTATGTCTTGTCCTTTATGTTGTCTGGTTCCTGACCGGCAAGCCCGTCGTTACCACAGATTACATTGCCAAGCTCAACAACCTTGTTCGTCCGGTCGCTGACGAATCACTCAACGCAGCGCCTTTATATAATAAATCCATCGAAGTATTTGAAAACCTCCCCTCTGACGTCTCAAAATTATGGAGGGAAAAATATTATGAAGTGACTGCAGAAGATAAGCAGCTTATAGAAAAATGGCTGACCGAAAATGACGAAGTGCTAAAGCAGGTTATTGCAGGCACGCAGAAACCATATTACTGGCAGCATTACGAAGGCGAAGAAATGTTTTCTGTGCTTCTTCCTCACCTTTCCGGATATCGCAATACAGCTCGTGCTATTTGCTGGCGGTCGCGGCTGCTTGCCGAAAAGGGACGATACGAACAGGCTTTTGGCGATATAAAAGCATGTTATCGTTTCGGCCGGCATGTAAAAGCAAGCAAGGTGGTCCTTGTTGAACAGCTTGTAGGCATTGCCATCGAAGCGCTGGCCGTTCAGAATCTCCGCGGCATTCTAAGCGAGCACCAGGTAGATTCCGCAACACTTACAACGTTGCAGAGAGACCTTGAACAGATAATAGCAGGCGGCGATTTTGTTATGAGTTTTGCTGGCGAAAAGATGTTTATATACGATGAGATACAGCGATGTTTTACTGAAGACCGCTTTGGCGGCGGCCATCTGTATCTTACACGAATAGGTCAGATCAGTTCTATTGGTGATAATTCAGTACCTTCGCCTCAGAATATTATTATCGAGTCGATATTTACTCCCCAGGTTTGGCCCAGAGTTGTACAGGTTTTATTCTTCCATCCAAACAAGCAGCAAACGCGGGAGGCTGCCGACCGCTTTTATGCCTACTGTGAGACAATTGCCCAAAAAACGCCTGCCCAAATCAAGACCCAGGGCATAGACACGGAAAAAGAAACTCAGAAAATCATCAAGGACAACGTCTTTTTGTCTATTCTTGCACCCGCTCTTGAAAGGGCATCTGAAATTGGACATCGGCACAGGACCAGTGTCGAAGCTACTGTCGCTATCCTCGCCCTGCTCCGTCACAAGGCCGATAAGGGCTCTTTCCCGGACGATTTGCAGCAGCTCATAACCGCCGGCTATCTCAGGCAGTTGCCTCTCGATGTCTATAGTGACAAGCCGTTGGTTTACAGAAGGACAGACGATAACTTCATTCTTTATAGCTTCGGACCAAATTTCGAAGATGATGGTGGCGAGGCTGCCAGAGACAAGCACGGCAGAATTAGAAAGTGGGCTGACGAAGGTGATGTGGTCTTCTGGCAAGTGCCAAAATCACAGCCCAATCAAAAACAGCATTTCACACCAACGCCCGCCGGATTTTGAACTTCTATTTGACATTTTCTATATTTCATAGAATAATGTCCTAACACCAATTGCATTAAATTACTGCGCTTCGCGCATTTGGCGCAGATGTGTGGCAGCCTCAAGCGCAGCTTGGGGATGGTTTGCTGCTCGTTATGCAGAGCGCAACATTTAATTACAATTGGTATAACTGAAAACGTAGATTACATGATGCGCCGTACGGTGTTATGCAACAGCGAATTAACCGCAATTTTTTACAGGAGGTAGTTATGAATAACAGACGATGTCCTTTACACTGTGATGCTTGTCACAAACTGAACAGGCGGGATTTTTTGCGCGGCTCGACGGTATTGCTTGCCGGCTCGTCACTGTTGAGCGGCTGCGCGTCGCTGTCGAGCCGGAAGGTGGCAACCGAGCCGATACGTCCGTGCGGGCCGGCGTTGAAGTATGTGCCGACCATCAAAGCCGCGTTCGTGCGCCGAAAAGAAGATTACGGTATGTGGTGGCCGGGAGCGGTCTACGATGGCGAGGCCGCACGGCGAATGTACACTGAAAAATTAAAAGAGACAGCCGAAGCGCTCAACGTAAAATTAGACCTGAGGCCGGAGCCTATCTACAGCCCCGCGGAAGCCGATGCCTGGTGCGCTGAGGCTAAAGCCGCCAATGTCGATGGCCTCATTGTGATGGTGCACGACCGTCAGCAGCACGCCTGGCCCACGGCACGCAAAGCTGTCGACACCGGCATCCCGACAGTCATCTTTTCTCCGGTCGGAACATCGTTCACCACCAATACCGTACATCTGGCGGACAAACCCGGCTGTGTAATCTATTCGACGGACGATTTCAGCCAGGCGGCATACGGTATGAAGATGCTCAAGGCCGGGGCAAAGATTCGCAGCGCCCGCTGCGTTGTGCTCAGGGGTAATAAACGATATGACTCGACGATGGCCGATTTAGGGATTACGCTTCGGCACGTACCAGTGAATGCCTACGTGGCCGAATACAACAAAATCTCACTCACCGATGATTTGTTGGCTATGGCCAAAGATTACATGCGACGGGCACGCCGGCGCAGAGGTGCGACTCGGCAGGACGTCATCAACGGCGCCCGGGCCTACTCTGTGGCACGTAATATCATTGAGCGTGAAGAAGCCGACGCGGTCACAATGGATTGCCTGGGTATGGGTAAGAACAATCCGGAAGTCAGTCTGCCGTGTTTGGCCTGGTCGCGATTGAATGACGAAGCCGTCCCCGCTATCTGCGAGGCCGATTACGGCGCCGTTGCATCGCAAATCATCGTGCAGCAGTTGTTCGACCGGCCCGGATTCCAGCAGGACCCTGTGGCCGATACCGCGCACGACGCCATCATCGGTGCGCACTGTATGTGCGCGACTCGTCTAAACGGTTTCGACAGGCCGCCGGAGCCGTTTGACTTAGTGCATCACCACGCACTCAGGGACGCGACGGCACGAACTATTTGGCGCAAGGGCCAGCGGGTTACGAGCGTTGATGTCCTGCCCGGAAGCGAGAAACAGAAGCGTAAGACAAAGCTGCTTATCTCAGTCGGCACGGTGCTGGGCAACGTGAGTGTGCCGCCGTCCGGCGGCTGCGTAGTGTCAGTCATAGTAAAATTTGATGGCGATTATCCGGTGCTGAGCTTCCCCGGCTTCCACCAGTTGTTCTTCTACGGCGATTACAAAAGGCACCTCATAGAATTCTGTCAGTTGTTCAATTTGGAAGCCGAGGTGGTCTGACGAACGTTGGACCGGCTTTGCTGGAGATTTGTCATTGGAATATTCGTAAATGGTGCCTAACCGGCATTTCTGTTATCAACATCCTGCTCCTCAGATACGCCCTTATAGTAATGACTGTCTTAGCTATAAAATTCGTGAATCGAGCAAAAAATTAAATCTTGCTCTTCTCGCATCAGCGAATATAATGCGGAAAATGAGCGAAAGAGATGTAAATTGCGAGCAAAGACCTTCTAACCGGGCCGAAATAAAAGATACTAATTTATATGAGACCTGTCCTGAGCAGAGCCGAAGGATTGAAGCATCCGTTTACAGAACCATATGCGAGATACGAACGGACCTCAATGAAAGGGAGTAATAAGTGAGCTGTCCCCTGATTTCTTCCAGGATTTCATCCCAATTACTCTCATACGAAATCGTGATTATTTGAACTCTATTGCCAGAAATTACGAGATATGTTATAACCTCGGTAATTAACCAAAAGGATACAAAAATGGAAAAACTACCTTATTCTTTTGCTGACTATAAAACGCAAGGTCATAAATGGATTACGCTTGCGACTGGCGAGTATTATCCAGACATTTTGGAAGATGCTTGCAAACTTTACCAGCCTGTTCTCGAAATGTTTGGGCAACTTGTAAAAACATCTGAGTCTTCGCCTCGTTTATTCTTGCGTATTTCTGAAGTCAGACAGTCTTGGATGCGTGTACAACTCACCAGAGTTTTTCGGAAATATGTCAGTCCATCAACACCCGTTGAAATGTTGAGAAGAAAAACAAAAGCCCAAGAAATCTGTGACCAGTTTGGGAAGAGATTCCGCCCAATTCAAGAAGTACAGGTTGCTTTTGAAAGTCGCCCTATGCCTGATGAAGCGTTGTGTGCCGTTTTTTGGGAGTACAAAGATCGGGGTAAAAAAGGTTACGATTTGACCGATAACTTTTTTGAGCTATTCCAATCGCATTTTCCTGAACTGATTCTTAAGGGGCCCAAACGAGCCGGTCAAGATATTCGGATGGGTAATTTGTTTGATGATTATCCTAATCCACAACGACCTGTGGATTTTGTAATCTTCGATTCAGATAAACAAAATGTGTTGGCGATAGGTTTAGCGCGGTATGATTCAGATAGAGGAGGCGCGCAGGAAGATGATCGTACAGGGGGTTATCAAAGTTGTGCCGATGAGATTTTGGGTTATGCAACTGAGCATAATCTAACGATGAAAGTTATTTTCGTCAACGACGGGCCGGGGCTTTTGCTTGGTTCTATGTGGGATGATTATGTGAAACTTGAAAATAGATGGCCTGGGAAAATTAGGGTTATCACACTCCGAATGATATCTGAACGTATTTCTGAGAATTGGTTGTGCTCTGAATAGGATAAAAAATGGCTACGGGTATTTCAAAAACAAAATGGAATGGATATATACATGAAGAAGCCACTGTACCTTACGATTCTCTAGACGTTTCACTGGCGTACACGGGGAAAAGTTCAGAAAGAGAAATAATATCAACAAAGCCGGCAAGCCTAAAATTACTTTGGCAATATCCTGTAGAACACTCGAATATGCTTTATTATGGTGATAATTTGCCGATACTGGCTTCGTTACTTTATGACTCCTCTATAAAAGGCAAGGTTCGACTTATTTATATTGATCCTCCTTTTGCAACTAAAAGCATTTTTCAATCGCGTTCCCAAGATGATGCTTATCAAGATTTGTTGGCTGGTGCTCACTACATTGAATTTTTGCGAAAACGTTTGGTTTTACTGAGAGAGTTGTTAGCAGATGATGGGTCAATTTATGTCCATCTGGATATGAATATGTCGTTTCATATCAAAGTTATCATGGACGAGATTTTTGGACAGAAAAATTTCCGCAACTGGATAACCCGTAAAAAATGTAATCCGAAAAACTATACCAGAAAGACTTACGGTAATATTTCTGATTATATTCTTTTCTATACGAAATCGGATGATTATGTTTGGAATCGTCCATACAAAGAATGGACTCCCGAATTGTCGGCAAAAGAATATCAATATGTTGATGAGAAAACGGGACGAAGATACAAAAAAGTTCCTTTACACGCGCCAGGTGTTAGAAATGGCGCGACAGGTCAACCTTGGCGCGGTATGAATCCACCACCAGGAAAGCATTGGCAATATAAGCCTGAAAAATTAGATGGAATGGATGCGCGGGGGGAGATTTACTGGTCTCCAACTGGCAATCCTCGTCGGAAAGTTTATTTGGATGAAAGTCCAGGTATTACGATTCAAGATATTTGGATGAATTTTCGTGATGCACATAATCAGAACATAAAAATAACAGGGTATCCTACAGAGAAGAATCCAGATATTCTATCTCTTATTATTCGAGCATCATCAAATCCTGATGACATTGTCTTGGATTGTTTTTGTGGATCAGGAACTACACTTGATATGGCATCTCAGCTTAAACGCAAATGGATAGGAATTGATAATAGCTCAACTGCTTTAGATACAATTTTGAACAGATTTGCCAAAGGATTAGAGCCTATGGGCGATTTTGTGAATAGAAAGCCCAAAGCCAGTCAACTTCCGTTGTTTAATCCATCCCAGCTTAGTATCATAAACAAATTCTCTCTGTATGTAACGGATCTATACATGGGTGAACTTGATGGATTGGTTGAACAGTGGAAAATTTGGCAGTAATGTTCTACAGTCGTAAATTTTGTGGGAATTAATGATATCCGCCTGCACACTCAAATGGTACTTTTTTGCCCTTTTTGACAAGAAATACAGAATTATTATGGTTTTTATACATTAAATCCGTGTTTGCCCCGTTAGAAACATGCCTTCTGTTTTCTAATGGGGCGAAATCTGCGTCTAAAAAATTCGTGTAATTCGTGGCTAATTTTTTTAAAAAAGTTGTATCTTTATTGAACAAGTGGGAGAAGTTTGGTATAATACAAACAGCCATAGAAATGGCTGATTTAGCGGAGAACCGCACGTATCGTCCCGCACCAATTAGGCGTGAGCCTAAGCGAAATTGGTGCGGGGCACGTCAAAAACCATCGTTCGTGAATAGTCTTGGAGCGAAACGGAAAACCATTAGGGGAATTACCAATCATGAGCATCGAGAATCCAACTTTAGCTCACTTTAGGCACTTTAGCTCACTTTTCACTAACTTTTCCTCTACAACTGTAGTGAGCGCACTACAAATCGCTCATTTTATGCAAAACAAACCCAATTTACTAAATGCCCAAATGAACGTAAGCCGAGTTTCAACAAAGGATTATGAAAATAAGACACTTGGTGAACGCGGGAAAAACAAACCCAATTCAAACCCAATACAAACCCAATCAAACCCAATTAAAGCCAATAAAATGCCAAAACAAACCCAATTCAAACCCAAACAAACCCAATTTCAAACCAGGTGCACTCTTTGTGAGTTCTTTTTGTTTTTCATTTTTCTTGGCCCCGGCTATAATCTGGCTGTTAAGAACCGTTGTTTTGCAACTATTATTTCAGATAGGAGTGTGCGATGAATGCATTAAATTCCAACGTATCGTCCGGCCGGAAAACGCGCCGGGATTTCCTGAAATTCTCCGGAAGCCTTGCCGCTGCCTCGGCACTGGCGGGTGTGAATGTTTCCCGATGTTACGCCGCAGGCGGCTCGACTATCAAGCTGGCCCTGGTGGGCTGCGGAGGCCGGGGCACCGGCGCGGTCGCCGATGCCTTTTCGGCCAAAGGCGGGCCGGTGAAACTGTACGCTATGGCCGACCTGTTCAAAAACCGCATGCAGAACAGCTTCAATCACCTGAAGAAGGCTTTTAAGGACAAGGTCGACGTGCCGCCGGAACGGCAATTCGTCGGCTTCGACGGCTACAAGAAAGCGATAGACTGCCTTGGGCCGGGTGACGTTGTGCTGCTGACGACTCACGCGGCTTTTCGTCCGCTCCAGTTCGAGTACGCCGTAAAGAAGGGCGTGAACGTCTTCGCTGAGAAGTCGTTCGCCGCTGACGCGCCGGCGGTGCGCCGCTGGCTGAAAGCCGCGGAACTGGCCGAACAGAAGAATCTGAAGGTCGGCGTCGGCTTTATGTGGCGGCATTCGGCGGCGCGGCAGGAAGTGGTTCGGCGGATTCACGGCGGGGCCATCGGGGATGTACACACGATGCGAATCTACCGGGTGCACGGGCCTGTCCATTGTCCGCGCCGACCGGAGGGCTACAATGAGCTGGTATTCCAGCTCCAGCATCCAAACAGCTTCACGTGGGTGTCGTCCGGGTTCTTCATCGACTGGCACTGCCACAATATCGACGTGGCCTGCTGGGTGAAGGGCGCCTGGCCTGTCTCCGCCCAGGGCTTTGGCGGCCGCTGCTACGAGCAGGCGGGCAGCCAGTTCGACCACTATACGGTGGAATATACGTTTGCGGACGGGACGAAACTGTTGGCCTTCTCGCGGCACATGAACGGCTGCTGGAATACCTACTCCGACTACGCCCACGGCTCAAAGGGCTCGGCTGTGATTATGACGAGCCTGGGCCGCCCCGAACCAAAGATATACAAGAGCCACAATATGGTCGCGAAGGAGCTGGTTTGGGAGTATGGCAAGCCCGACTGCAATCCCTACCATGCCGAATGGCAGGTGCTTCTGGACGCTATCCGGCAGGGTAAACGGCACAACGAGGCCCGTAGGGCTGGCGAGGCGGACGTAGCGGCGTTGATGGGACGGATGGCTACCCACACCGGCCAGTACATCACCTGGGACCAGGTATTGAAGTCTGACTTCCAATTCATCGAGGACATTGACAATATGACCTTTGATACGCCGGCCCCGATCCACGAGGGTCCGGATGGTATCTATCCGGCCCCGCAGCCGGGAGTCACGAAGGAGGTTTGACGAAAATGATGGCAACGGCACAAGGGCAATCCTGGCGATGCTCACCTGGATCGAATCGAATAAAGGTCGGCATCACGCAGTATAAATCGAAGACGGACTGCTTTGCCCGCCAGCCTGCTCAGGTCGCCGTCGCCTTTCCATTTGACGCGATATTCGATTTCATCTCCGTAGATTTCCGCGGAATCAGCCATTGCGAAGCCTTTAAGCGGATGACCTTGCGCATCCTGAATTTCGGCGCGGACGCTTCCCGCCGCCGAGGTCGAGAAATTAATAACCAGCTCACTGCCCGCAAAGACAAGTGGTTTGGTAACAAACTCGCCGCCGCTAAGTCGTGCACGGACAGAGACAAATCCATCGATTCGATATGTGTAGCGTCGCGTCTTTGTTCCCGGACCGTTATAGTAACGTTCGTTGCTGTAGAGCGACAGCTCCCTGCCGCCGCCCGGCAGGCTCGATTCGGTCTCCACCATCCCCAGCCATATATAATTGCTTCGATTATTCCACTTGTCCCTGTTTCGGCCGGGCCGGACAATGGCTTCCGGCCATCGGTGAAATGTCTTCCCGTCCCGGCTGGTCATCAGCAGGCCTTCCGTTAGTGAGCTTCGTTGGGGAATATAGCGGGTCGGCAGGCCGATGAAAATGTGCGGAGCCCGGTAGTAGGGCTGTATCTGGTTTGTGTAAAGATGTTCTTTCGGAGTGCCGGGATATTGAAGCCAGAGAGGCTTTGTCCAGTGGATGAAGTCTCTTGACGTCGATGTCTTGATATCCCGAACACCGGCATGGAAGTCGCGAAAATAGCAGCGATATTCATTTCGGACCGCATCCCAGAATGTTAGGTTCTGCGAATCAAATGCACCTTCTGTTATGATGGGCCCACTCTGCATCAACCGCCAATGAATACCATCGGCGCTTTGGAATGCGAATAACTGTTGGCTGCCCTCGTCTTCACCCCTTGCCACAGCCTTGTATCTTTTGTCGGCGGCGCAGTTGGGATTTGTGTCCTTGAACGGCGTAAAGTTGTGCGAGCCGATTCCTTTTAAGATGATGTTGTTCTCTTTGCAGCCGTTGAACTCCACGAGGCCCAAGACGGGTTTTTTCCAATGTATCCCATCGCTGCTTTGGGCGTAACAAACCATTGCCTTGTGCAGTTGTCGTTGTGTTTTATTGTCGTGGCTCCAGCCGCGGTAGTACATTCGGTAGAGGTCCCCATCTTTGAATACCGTGTGGTAACCACAGGTATTCCCCTCCCAAGGCTTGTCGTGGACGATGACAACCTCGCGACAGACGGGTCTATGTAAGGTCAGATTGACATCCTTGCTCTGTTCGATAAGGAAATCATCTATGAACAATTCCAGTCGACAGCCGATATCCAACGCCCTCGGGCTATTTGCATCTGCCGTATGTGGAGAGATGTACTTTGCAAGAATGCGTCCGAGTATCTGTTCACCGCGTTCATTGGCGTGGATAGGGTCCCGCTTAAACCAGTCAAGGTCCCTTCCGCACCGGCGGATATATTTCGCCCATGCAGCCTCCATATCGAGAAAGGCGGCCCCGACCTCATCGGCAAGCTTCTCCAGACCTTTGCGGTAATTACTGAAATGATTGGGAACGCTTATCTTCTTCCATTGGCTCTCGTCGGAAGGGTCAACTTGTCCGAACGCTCCCGTCATCAATAGAATGTCCGCCTTGCAACTACTTCGAATCTGACGAACCACCTCACGAATTGAGTCGATATCTCCACGCTGGCTGATGCCTCCAATAATCACCAGTTCAGGCTTATGGTCAAGCACAAATTTTTGTACGCGACCGGGCTCTTTATACCACCAGCAGCCGGTTGAGCCGCGCACGGAGGTAATGTTTTCTATTTTGCAATTCGGGTAGTCGCGCTCAAGGCAAAGAATCCAACAGGAACGACTTGTGTCGTTTACTATGCTGTCACCGAGCATTACGACACGCAGCGTACCACCCTCGGTCAAACGTTGTTTTGTTCTCGGCAAACGATGCAAGCGGTCGGCAGGGGGCGTGTACCTGACCGGTGGCATTTCTGAATAGGTACGCTCAATCTGTTCCAGCGTCCGCTGGTTTGTGCGAATGATAATGCCATCGTCCGCGATTACTTGAGCTGCTACGCAAAGGACGGCAAGAAACATTACTTTCATCTTTAGGTTCATTCTTATCTCTCCTCATAGCTATCGTCGCTTAAGTGGAATCTGTGCGTCAGAGCCGCCACGGCGAGCGCATGGCGCGGGAAAGAAGCCGGTTGGCCGGTTCGTCGCCGAGGAATTCTTCTTTGGCCGGGTCCCACTTCAATGACCGCTGCAACCTGTGCGCTATGATCGTCAGATGTCCCAATGATGCCGACCGATGTCCAATTTCCTCGTCGCAGTTCGGCCGTCGCCGCGTTCGAATGCACTCGAACCAGTTTGCGTGATGGTTTTTGCCCCCGATGTTCACCTGGAGAGTCCTTGACTTCATTTCCTCGAAAACTTTCCTGGGACCGCCTTCAACCGGTCCTCCGGAGGACATCGACGTGAGCCAGCCCCGTTCTCCGACGAATACACCTCCGAAATTACCCGCTAATCGGGCCGTATCAGGAACGGCCTTATAGACGTCCTTCACCATCGGCCAGTGGTCAACGAGGTGAAGGAGTGTGCCGTTTGCGTACTTGCAGGTGAGCGTCGGGTACTGGCCGCTGTCAGGATGGATGAGTTCGATCGGCCCGCTTTCCTCGGCGCCCAGCGCATACTGAATCACGTCTGCACTGTGAGAGTGGTGCCAGGTTACGGAGGCGGCGCCGAAGTCTTCGCAGAAGGCCCAGGGCACGACTCCGGGCGAAGGATTTTTGTGGTAGGCGGGGTTGTAGGGATGCCAAAGGGCCGGTCCCACCCAGAGGTCCCAGTCAAGTCCGTCGGGCACCGGTTCGGCAGGGAGGGTTATATCCAGGGGTGCGTAGGATTTGCCTGAATTCTCGACGTCCATCAGATGACGATAAGGTTTGAAGCGGGGTGCTCCGAAGAAGCCACCCAGCCTGGTCCACAGAGTGAAGACTTGTTTGACCTTTCCGAGTCCACCTGCGCGGACAAACTCGCAGACCTGGCGGATAGTGGAAATAGAACGGTACTGAGTTCCGGTCTGGAAGACGCTGCCATACCTGCGAACCGTCTCGGCCAGCCGGCGTCCCTGGCGAACTGTTATCGAGATTGGCTTCTCGCAATAGACGTCCTTGCCCGCCTTTGCCGCGTCAATTGACTGCAATGTGTGCCAATGGTCCGGCGTGGCGATTACCACGGCATCAATGTCAGATCGTGCCAGGAGTTCTCGATAGTCATTATATGCCTTGCAGCCGTGATATGTACCGCCGGAGCGGGCGGCGTAGGTTTGCTCCACGCGGTGTTTGCCGTCCTCGCATCGCAGACGGTCCACATCGCAGACGGCCAACACCTGAAGGTCCCTGTCGCCAGCCAACCGGCGCAAGTGACCTCTCCCCATCACGCCATGGCCAATCAAGCCGACCGTGATTCGATTGCTCGGTGCCACATTTCCATCCGCACCCAGCGCCGAGGAGGGAATGAACCACGGCGCGGCGACGATACCTGAAAGCGCAGCGGTGCGGCCCAAAAACTGACGCCGGGTTATTCCGACAGTGTCGGTTGCTTTGCAATTTTTCATCTGTTTCATATTTTATCTCTCTTTGCCAGCTGCATGCTCACCTTGTTGAAGAACTCAATACATCCGGCTATATCCGGCATGGATCCGAACCAGTTGTATGAGTATTCGAGGCCGAACATTGTGGGCCTGATACCGAGGCGGTGGATTTGCTCGATAAACTGTTTGGTTTTTCCGACGCCGGTGCCCCAGGGGACATCGTGACCTTGAGGGCTTAGCTCGTGCAGGTCGTGCATCTGCACGGTGATTAGGCGTTCCTTTAGCGTGTTCAGAGCCTTGAGGGGGTCAATGCCTGAGCGCATCCAATATCCGAGGTCGGCGCAGGCCCCGATTCGCTTGCTTCGGGCCTGACAGACCTTCAAAACGCCTGCAGGATGCCAATACTGGGGTGAGACTTTCCGGTCGTGGTTGTGAATGGCCACGTTGATGTCATACTCGTCGCAGAACTTCTCGATAGTATCCATCGCGTCCGGAGACGGCTCGGACATAAAGGTTTCGATGCCGATTTTTCGCCCAAACTCGAAGACCTTTCGGCAGCCGGCCTCATCGCCGGGAATCTGGTGGATGTAATACGTCAGGAGACGAACGCTGGCTGAGTCCAATTTCAACCGGACCTGTTTGAGCTCGTCGTCGGTCAGCTTATCATCGAAGTTTTTGGGAATTTCCTTGCTGACCTTCTGGAAGCTCAGGCCTCCCATATACGGCAGGCCAAGCCGGGCCGTTTTGTCGATTGCCTGGAATAGCGTGTATTTATGAAAAGTATATGCCTCGATGCCGAGGCGCCAGCCGAGCTTTTCCCGGGCGCGGATGGCCGGCGTCAATTTGCCGCTGGGGATTGTCGGGGCCGGGAGGTCGCCGAGGGCGAACTGGGCGGCCGCAAGATAGAACCGTAACATCTTCGGGTCCCAGAAGACGTAGGGATTGTGCCCAATGGTGCAGTAGAAGACACGTCCCCGTCCGTACTGCCGCACCCACGCCAGTGCGTAGTCGTTGTCGGCGCGGAAGCAGTTGCCGCGCGGTTGTCCCTGGAAGTCGGTTCTCTCGGTGTCGATGCTAAACAGCACACGGACCCTGTTCCTCGAATAAGGCCCGTGAAATCGAAAGAACTCGTCGCGATACTCGAAGCCGGTTCCGCCGAAAGGCTGATTGAGAGGATTGGTGGGGTCATCGAGTTTGATGAAGACTCGCTCGTCGCTGTCTCGGTGGTTGGCTCCGCGTGCTCCGAGCATTATTCCAAACTCCGGCCAGTCCTCGTGAGCGCCTGGCCAGCGTGTGAAGGCCACGGAGGTCCCGTGCACGCCAAGGAGTCCGCCGCCGCCATATACAAATTCGAGCAGGCTTTGCCTCAAAGCAGGGTCTTCGAAGAGATTGCCTACGGTGTTGTTTAGAAAAACGGCGTCAAATCGCCTTAGATTTGCAGGGCTGAAGACGGACGGGTCTCTGCTGATGACCGTCTCAAAAGCGCCGGTCTTTTCGCCCATCAGTGTAAAAGCCAGGTTGGCGGCAGGGATTGAGCTGTGCCCTCCGTATCCGACATTTAGGTCGAAAATCAGGAGCTTGCGGCGTTTGCGAGGGGCAGCGAAGGCTTTCGTGGGAATTGCCGTCTCAATTCGCTGCCGCCAGCCAGTCCTGAGGAGGGTTTGGGCTTCGGCGGCGGTAATCCCAAGCCACGGAGCTGCGAGTATTCCAGCCGTCTTGGCCAGAAAATCGCGGCGTGTTCTGTCTATATTTTGTGTTTTCATGGCGATATATTAACAAGAATTGGCTGAAATTGCAAGGAATAGTGATGTGCTGTCTTGAGAGCGGATTGCCCGTATGAATATTTGGACAGTATGAGTTCCGGCCAAACAGTTACAATTTCCACAAGCCCAGTCGGCAATTTCTGGACCGGAAAACAAGCCGGAAACAAGCTCTTTCCTCGAAGGGGGCAAAACTGCGTTTTTGACTACGCCCGGCAGGATTCGAACCTGCGACCTTCGGTTTAGGAAACCGACGCTCTATCCTACTGAGCTACGAGCGCATAATAACACAAAGTCTGCTCTGAAATAGGTAAGGGCGGTTCGCGAACCGCCCCTACATACTTTACACTCCAGGTTCTAATATTGCAAGAAAATCAGATTTTTGCTATACTGTCTTTTCGACGACAGGGTCAAAATAATGGAAAAAAAGTCGGAACTAACCGAACATAAGGTCGATTTTGCGCATCCTAACAGTGTGCAGGGAGACGCCAAAAAGGGGCAGAAGTCTTTGAAGGAACGACGAGAAACGCTTGCCGCTCGACTAAGGGCCGGTGACCGTGCGGCGGCAGCCGAGCTTGTTGATATGTACAACGAGCAGATATATTTGTATATGAGGAGACTTGGGCATAATCGCCAGGTCAGCGAAGACCTGACCCAGGAAAGTTTTCTCCAGGCGTGGCAACATGTAAGCCAGTTGAGAGACGGGAAGGCGTTAAATGGCTGGCTGTATCGTATCGCAAGTAATGTTTCAAAGCTGTACTGGCGGAGGCACAAAGGCAAAGAGACGAGCAGTATCGAGGGTGTTGGCATCGATGCGCCAGAGGACAGCGAGGCTATGTGGGAGACAATTGGTCATTCCGAGCAGCTTGGCCGATTAAAAAATGCTGTGGCACGGCTGCCTGAAAAATTGAGACAGGCGGTTGTTTTGCATTATATGGAACACTTAACTATCGCCGAAGCTGCCGAGGCGGCGGGTGTAAGGGAAGGCACTTTCAAAAGCAGGCTGAACAGGGCATTAACAGCTTTAAGAAAAGAGGTTATCTGAATGGTCCCAATTTTGTGGTCAATCGTAAAATGATGTCGCAAGCCCCGTTAGATACCGCAAGCAAAAAAATATCTAACGGGGCAAGAGACGGGAGAGCAGTAATGAGAGAAGAAAAGCTAAAAGAATTATTGAATGAGTTGACGGATGCACCGGCCGAGCCGGTCCGCCCGGGTCTGGCTGAAGATATAAAGCGGCAAATACCGAGGCTTGTGCCGCATAAAGGTGGGACGGAGGCTGTGCATATTGTCATAAATGTAAGGATAAGCAGATTGGCCGCAGCGGCGGTGATAATAATGACGATACTTTTGTGTGCGAGCTTGTTTGGTGGTCGAGATTGGACAAGCGACGGCATAGTTAACGGGATAAGAGAGTCTCTGGCGTGGTTGGGGGCCGGCAGGGCCGACGTGTTAGCGGTCAAGTTAAGATATGAGGATTTGGTTCGACAGGGCAAGCACGTTGTGTATTATGGTGATAGCGTTGAGCCGGGAGATGGTAGTGTGGTGCTTCTGCAACTGAAACTTCCCGACGGCAGGTACAGTGTAGTCTTCGGTGATGGGGGCACAAAGATAGTCAGTGCTGAAGAGTTGACGGAACTGCTAAGCCGGATGGTGCTGAGGAAAGGGAAATAAACGGTATTGCGGGCAGGCAAAAAAAAACATTTTTTTGCTTGCGTTTTGGATGAATGTGTGGTAAAATACTCCGTTTGTAGAAATATCTTAAAAGTATAGGGTAAGGGACTTGTTATGGATAAACGAAAGGGTTTTACGTTAATAGAACTTCTGGTGGTAATAGCTATTATTGCGTTATTGATGGCGTTATTGATGCCGGCATTAGAGCGAGCCAGGGAGCAGGGCAGGCGCATTGTTTGTCTTGGGAATCTGAAGCAGTTGATGCTTGCGTGGGATTTTTATAATGATGATAACGAGGGCAAAATAGTTAACGGTGATACAGAGGAGTACGCTGTCGATCCGACTAATCCCTGCTGGGTACGTAAGGATTGGGTCCAGAGCGGGCAGCCGGATTTGCCCCTTCAAAACAAGATAGATGCTATCAAAAATGGGGCACTGTATCCATACGTCAAGAACCTGGAGGTTTATAGCTGTCCGACCCTTCTGGCCGGAAACGTGCGAACGTATGCTATGGCTGATTCTATGAATTGTAAAGGCTGGGACGCCGACCGAGTGAAGCTTCAACATGAAACCGAGATTCGCAGGCCGCATTACAGGATTACTTTTCTTGATGATGGCGGAACTGCAGGGGCCGCGTTGGGGGGGTGGACTTTGTATAGTATTTATTCTGCAGGGAACGACAAATGGATATGGTGGGACCCGCCTCCACTCCGACACGGTGACGGGACGAATTTTGCTTTTGTAGATGGACATGTCGAATACTGGAAGTGGGAAGACCCGCGTACCATAGAGTGGGGCTTGCAGATGCGGGCTTTCTCTCCTCCTCAACCGGACAATCCGGATCTTCGCAAAAGCGAGATTGGTGTATGGGGCTTATAGTAGGCTATACAGTACAGTCACAGTCATAAGTCTGTCTGTTTTGCGGTATGGACGAAAAAGGCGTTTTTTTGCTTGAATTGGGGGCAGGCTGCGTGGTATAATAACACTGGTTTTTAAGAAGGTATTTCAAAGGCACAAGGAAGGAGTATTATTATGGCCGGGCGGAAGGCTTTTACGTTAATTGAACTTTTGGTTGTAATAGCCATTATAGCGTTGTTGATGGCGTTATTGATGCCGGCATTAGAGCGGGTCAGGGAGCAGGGCAAGCGGACGGTTTGTCTTAACAATCTGAGGCAGTTGATGCTTGCCTAGAATTTGTATGCGGATGATAATGACGGCAGAATTGTTCGCGGCGATGTCCGCGAGCACGATGGCGACCATCCTAATGAGATTCCCTGGGTAGAGAAAGACTGGGACAACAATAACCCGCTCACCGACGCGCAGATGATACAAGCTGTCAAAGACGGAGCTTTGTTTCCATACACCAAGAACGTAAGACTTTACAAGTGCCCGAACGCTTTATTTGGAGAGTGGCGGACGTACTCTGCAGTTGATGCCATGAATGCTGACAATGTAGATGCACCGCCCGAAAAGATGCTCAAACACCGGACGGAGATTCTCAAACCGGCCTATAGGTGTGTTTTTGTTGATGACAGCGGGGCCACTCCGATGGGCGCATGGAGTATTCATTATCAGAGGCCGTCCTGGTGGGACGAGCCTCCCAACCGACACGGTGATGGCGGGACGTGGGGTTTTGTAGATGGGCACAGTGAGTACTGGAAATGGCAAGACCTGCTTACGCATACGTACACTTCGTTCGACGAGGGACCATGGAAGCATGTAGATTTTCCGAATAGCCTGGATATACCGAGGGCGCAGAGGGCTGCCTGGGGGGAATTAGGGTATTAGGCTATAGGACATCGCTGCTGCCTTAGCATCATTATTTGTGGTTATTGGTTCTAAAAAGGCCCAGCCGGAAGGCTGGGTTTTTTATTGTCCTGCGGTTGAGAGCAAGCCGGTCCTGCTAATAGATAATTGCGGTTGCTTCTTCAATCTTTTTGATGATTTCAGTGGTATCGTCGGAGTTGGTTATATAGCCGTCAAAGCCCTTCTGGAGCAGGGCGGCTGACTCAGAACTGCTTAAGCGGTTCGCAAGGGCAACAATTTTGATGGTCTGCAAATCCTCATTGGAACGGATGCTTTTGCATAGTCCTGTTGCATTTATTCCTTCAGCCAGGAGGTTGACCAATAGGACATGCGGTGCAAACTTCTGAGCGATTACGCCGGTCTCAAAATTGCTATTTGCGGTTTGTACTTCGTAATCGGCCTTTGTTTGCAAGGTATCAGCGAGGGCCGAGGCTGCCTGGTCGTCGCTGTGAACTATCAGTACCCGAATTTTACCGGCAGGAAGAGTTGGTGGAGGCATATTATGCGTTTTCATAAAGCGAAGCAGCTCGCTGACCGGTATTCGCCGGTCCTTGCTGCCTGGTATGCGATAACCCTTGAGCTGTCCGGTATCAAACCACTTTGAGACCGTCCTCGGAGCGACGTTACAAATCTTGGCCACATCGCCTGTGGTCAATACATTTTTCCCTTTTGCCATTTTTTGGTTCCCAAGTATGGATTTAAACCGTAGTTTTAATCGGCCTTAAACCGGGCGCTGTTTAACATAAGAACAGCAATTTCCGACTGAGCAGCAAATAATCGGTTGTCTTTGTAAGACTACGTCCTATAAGTGCTTATGGTTTCTATAAAAGATATGATATTGGAAATTATTGGTCGGCAGCGCGATGGATGCGTTCTGATTACTCGAGGTTGCCCCGAGCCATCCCCAAATCCTTCGGCCCTTCGGCTCCTTCGATAGAACTCCCCGCACCAAAGAAAGGCTATTTGGGGCGGGGCAGGCAGGACAGGTGCGCTCCCTTCGACAGGCTCAGGGCAGGCTCTGCTCAAGACAGGATTTTAGGCTGCCACGCGCTATGGAGCAACAAATCAATGTTACCCGGAATCTGACTTATTTCTTATTTGAACCATCCCGAAAAATCTTTGATTTATGAGGGGCGAACGGTATAATTTATTTTTTCAGAATTAGCCCTGCGTTTTTTTTATGAGGAGATTTCCTGATGCAGGTATATTTGTCTCGGCCGGATATCAGCGAAGAAGAAATCGAGGCAGTCAGTGCGGTGCTTCGGGGTCCGAATCTTTCTCTTGGTCCGAAACTGGCCGAATTCGAGGAAGCTTTCGCCAAGTACATCGGCCTCAAGCGGGCCGTTGGTGTCAATAGCGGAACGAGCGGCTTGTTTTTGTGTATGCTGGCACTGGGGATTGGGCAGGGCGATGAGGTCATTACAACGCCCTTTACTTTCATAGCTTCTGCTACCCCTATTATGATGGCCGGCGCCAGGCCGGTCTTTGTTGATATTGACCCTGTAAGCTTGAATATCGACGCTGCAAAGCTCGAATCCGGGATTACCGACAGGACAAAAGCTATTTTGCCGGTAGAGGTTTTCGGCAACCCGGCCGGTATGGATAAGGTCCTTGAGATTGCTCAAAAACATAACCTGATGGTGGTTGAGGACAGTTGTGAAGCGCTGGGTTCAGCATTGAATGGGAAAAAGGCCGGGACATTTGGCAGGATGAGCGTGTTTGGCTTTTATCCCAATAAGCAGATAACCACCGGCGAAGGCGGAATGATTTTGACCGACGAGGACGATTTGGCGGATATGTGCGTATCGCTTCGCAATCAGGGTAGAGCCAGGAACGGCGGCTGGCTAAGCCACGAGCGGTTGGGCTATAACTTTCGACTCAGTGATATCAATTGTGCGCTGGGCATTGTGCAGCTTTCAAGAGTTGAGCAGTTCAAGGCCAAACGCCGGCAGGTTGCAAAATGGTATCAGGAAATGTTAGCCGACGATGAAAGACTGATAGTGCCTGCGGAGCCGGATGATTGCGATATAAGCTGGTTTGTCTTTGTCGTCCGGCTGGCAGAGAGGTTTACCCGGCAGCAGCGTGACAGTATTTTAGAAGCAATGAGAGGGCAAAAGATTCAGGTAAGCAATTATTTTACGCCGGTCCACCTGCAGCCGTTTATGGTCGAGCAGTTTGGGTACAAGCGAGGCGATTTTCCTGTTGCCGAATCGGTGTCCGAGAGGACTATCGCTTTGCCGTTTTATAATAATCTGCCTCAGGACGAGGTGGCGATTGTCTGCAAAACCTTGAAAGAAATTTTAGATAAAAATTTGTAAGCCGTTTGACAAGGGCGATTTTTGTGTTAGAGTTTATTTGTGGGGGCAATCGCAAATGATGGGCGATTGTGTCCGATAAAAAAGGACTTTTCCTGCGAGGAGCTCTGTTCCTATAATTGTGCAGGGATTAGTGGTTATAAATAAGATTGTTACGGCATCTTATTTGGCAAATACGGCTTTTTATGTTAAAATTTAATAGAAGGAGACATCAAAGGTCGGTGATGGAACGGCCGATAAAAGTCTTTCTTTTGGAAGGGAGAAACTTTTAATGAGGACCTGGAGAGGTAAATTTGTATTTTTGTTGGTAGTCTACTTTGCCGGTTTTGCAACTGCAATCTACACTTTGGCACCCGTGCCTGAGAACCGGACTCGCAACAAAAGCTATGCAAGTTCAGTGTTCAAATCGGACGGATTCGCACAATCTTTTAATTCTGCCATGCATAAGTGCGTCGATTTTGGTAAGGATGTTGCCTGCCGTACGGGTAAACTCATAAAACAAAAGTATGATGACAGGCGGCGTTCGAAATAAGGGCTGAGCAGCAGCGGGGGCTGCTCCCGGTGCAGTGTTCTTAATTGCTAACGCATATACATATAGGAGATGTAAATCTTTGAGAGGGGGGTGTAGTAACATTTGTTGGCCGTGGGCCTGACGGCCCACGGCCTTCAAAAAATTACAACCATTTGACGCAACCTCTTCTTTAGAAACTCACCTCTACTGTCCGTTTCTTGTCCGAAGTCATCGATTGCACGTTTTTTAGGGTCTTTATCTTTCCTGTTTCCTGTTCACTTACCTTGACGGTGTACGTGCCGGTCTTGAATACCTTCGGGCGAAACGATGTGCCTTTGATGCGGATGGTGTAGACGATTTCTCCGTCGGCTTCGTCGATTACCTGTACGACCGGGTCTGTCATACCGTCGACCTTTATCGTCGGCAAATAGGCCACGGCCTTGCGTCCGTAGTTGTCCTGCTGCTTGATAGTTCTGGGCCAGTGGGGATATTGCCTGGCGGCCGGGTCTGCAATGTCGATGTTTCTGGGCCAGCATTCGACCGTGATTTCCCTGGTCTTTTTGTTAAATTTGACAACCCCAAAACCAGCGGACCTTGTGGTCAGCTTGTCGTGGTTTTCCATTTCTCCGGGATTTGCAACGGCCAGCATGGTAATCTTGTTTCCGAAGCCATCGAGGAATTCGCCAAGGTATTCGGGCATCCCTTCTTCGCGGTTCTTTCCCTGTTCGAGAGGGGCCCACCAACGCAGGTAGAGATTTGCGATGGACGGCACGCAGAATGAATATCCGCAGTCTCCCCATTCATCGACGCCGTGGTGAACAATGGTGCCCAGGTGCTGGTCACCTGCGAGCATAAATGCGAATGCCTTCCGGAATTCTCTAAGCGCCTTATTTCGTCCGGTCTGGGGCCAGCCGTTTGAGTCCAGGTCGGCGTGGAGCCGATTATTCCGGCTGCCGTGGAGGTGCGCGCCGCCGCAGAAAATCGTTTGAGAAAGCACGCATTTCATATCAGAGCCGCGCCAGTCGGCCGCCCATTCCCTGATGAACTTGAGCTGACGCTCTCCCAGTAATTTTGCACCGGGTACATCGATGCTCTTCGGGTCGTAATTGGGATTTGTAATATGGTCCGGCCGTGGGCCCTGCCGGGGGACAAGGCCCTGCGGACCTGACTTGAACTTGCGGTCCTCAATGATGGCAAAGCTCACCCTGCCCAGTGTCAGTGATGTGTAGTAGACGCCGATGCCACGTTGTATCGGAGTCGGGTCATAAGGGTCGGGAAGGTGGCTGGTCTGTGCGCGTTCGACCATTTTCACGTATTCGACCGGTGCCGCGTATCCGCCATCATGACCGGCGCGAGTATTTGATTTCTTTCCTCCCGCGCCCCATAGGTTGGCCTGACCTACATCATGGTCGTCGGGTATCGTGACCGTGGGGATGTTGCGAATAATTTCTCCGAAGTCTCTGCCGAATTTAAGCCAGTAGGCATAATGCTTGTGGTGGTCATAGACCTGGTCTCCTGAAAAAAACAGAAGGTCAGGTTTCAGCTTTTTGATATTCGCAACGATATCTGTTTTAGGTATGTCTCCGCCGTGTCCGGGATAGATTGAGTTGCCGGTGAAAGCGGCGACGACAATCGTATCTTTATCGACCGGGTCTTTGAGGATTGTGCCTGTATAATATGCGTTCTTGCCGTGAGCGAGGCGGTATTTGATATCTTTAGTTGAGTCCCAGCTCTCAACGCGGAAATGCGCCGTCCAGCCGTCCTCGATTACCTGCGACTTAGCTATTTGCTTCCATCTCCAGCCTTTCCTGACTTGGAGCCGGACACTCCTGTCCTCACCATCTTTTAGCGGATAAAGCTGCGCCGTCATCTTCATTGTGTTGTTGTGGACAGTGTACAGGGCAAAGCAAATAACCTTGTCCCTCGGTACTTCGGGGATTTTCAAGGCCTGGCCAAGGGCGGTACTCAATAGCAGGGTAGTTGCCAGCAATGTGACAAGTATTTTTGCACTCTTCATCTTTTACTCCTTTGCAATTTGGCTTTATCGGGGCAGATTCAAAAGAATCACCGTATTTATTAGATTGCTTCTGATAATATGCCATAATTGGCCAGAAGTTTCAAGCCTGAATTGTTAGTTTTACACTTGCGCAAAAAAAGGCCGAGCTAAACCAGCCCGGCCTTGGATTCTCTTTCCTTGTACAACCTTTCTTACTTTTTCTGTTCATATTTCTCACTCGTGAGAATTGTTACTTCAACCTTATATTCCTTCCGGCCTGGAATCAACTCTACAGGCACTTCCGTCCATTTGTATTTTTTATACTTATCTTCAATATTTTGGGCCTCTTCTTTGCTCAAAATGTCATTGAACAAACTATTGCCGCCCCACATAACCAACCGTAAACTTTCTACATTGGGCACTTTTGTAAACCTGCAATAGCCGCGTTCGTCCGTTCTCTGGTCCAGTTTTTTATCTGCTCTCCATTGTGACGAAATAGTTGCTGGGGCTCCTCGCACTTCTACAGGGAAATACGGCAGTGGCTCGCCAGCGGTGTTTTTAAGTTCGACTTCTATTGTAATCTCCGGTCGTTCAGCAACAATCTCCACTTCGTATTCCATTTTGCCTTCATCATAGTCAATACCAACAACGACATCCGCATAATACCTATATGACATATATCGTTCCTTTTCATGAGGTGGCCAGTGATTGTGGGATAATTCCGCCTTGACCTGCAGGTCTTGTGTTATCGGGCAACCAACTAACCTGAACCTGCCTTTCTTATCTGTCTTAGTTCTGCATGCTCGATAATCTTTACCATTTACCCTTGCGTAAACCTCACGTTCTCGTAGCAGTTCGCCGTAATTGTCCACCACCACTCCGCTTACAGTTAAACCTGCACGATACAACTGTAGGTCAAGTTCTTCATACTCTATTGGGCCTTTAGTACGGAAACTGGTAGTGTCGCTTACAAATCCTTCTGCTTCGGCGTGAATAACAACCCTTGTTCTTTTCCATAGTTGTAGAAGGTTATTGAGTTCATACCGGCCGTTTTCATCTGTTTGCACGATCCCTAATTCATCAGGACCGTCCCAGCGGAGAACACCTATGCTCGTAGGTGTTGAGTTACCAAACTTGTCTGCAGGTTCACATCTTAAAAGCTTAACTTTTGCGTTAGGTATTGGGGCTCCATCTACATCAGTAACTTGTCCGGCAATTGTCCCTGCAGGTTCCATCCTGAGAGTTATTCCATTAGCGCTTTTCAGGATACGTCCATCATTATCAATATAGGCAACATCGTAAGGGATTTGGCCGCCTGGCTCGGCATTACCGTCGGGATCTCTAATTATCGACCATGCAATTTTGTCTGGAACGCCTTCAACAAAAGCCCTCAACAAAACTGGCAGCCACAAACGTGCACCAACTCCTTCGGGGGGCAACTTAAAAGTGAAATGACCAGACTCATTTGTTATGGTTTGTTCTGAAAATTGGCCGGCCCTATCCGTTACAAAAACAATCGCATTTGCAACAGGCTGTTCATGTTCATCTAAAACCCTTCCAGACATTACACCACGTTGCTTGCGAGGCAGTTCCGTAAATCCTTCAGGAATAACCATCGCAAAAACATCGTCTGCTATTGGCTCATAATTGCAGGTGATTTCGTTGCTTTTAGGATTATCATCGCGGGATTCACTTATAAGTTCAACTTGTATCTTTCGCGGAAGCATAGTTAAAGCATCAACCCAAGCTTTGCCTTCGGCCTCAGTCGTAGAATGTTTACAATGCATGCTGAAAACAAGCGTGGTTTCATCGCTTTCATCATCTAATTTAACAAACTCAACTTCCTCGCTGCTTTCACCACGTAATCGGTTTATTGATTCAAACATATGATGCTCTTCAAGGGGATTGTAAGGCATAAATGAATCTGAAAACTGTGCGGTTCTGTTCTCCTTATCGATAGTTAATCTTTCCTGACCGTTATCTATAACAATCCTGTTATAGACATCCTCATAAAGGCAATTTGGTCTTCTGAGCCACCATTTACACTGGACCTGTGTGCCATCCGGCATAGTCATCGTACTAACGATATAAATGTTTTCCACTTCTCCCAACGCCTTGATTACCTTGGCCCATGCAGTCGTCCCATTAAAAGTGCTGATGCCAATTAAAACAGCCACAATTATCACCGCAGCAGCGGCTAATTTTGTGATTGGACTTTTCATAATAATTCTACAAATGTTTGGCTCAAATTTAGCCGATTTTGTCTTTCTTGATTTTTCCTGTGCCTCCAAAGCGTCATTCAGGGTTCTCTCGTGCATTTGGGCGCTGGCTTTAAGACACACTCTCTTAATAAAGTTCTCGACATTTTCTGCTGATCTCATTTTTCTACCTCACTATCCAAAAGTGACCGCAGTTTGTCCAATCCATAGCGGTACCGACTCTGGACTGTATTGATTGAAACACCCTGTAACCTGGCTATCGCCTTAAATCTCATGCTACCTCGCAGGTGCAATACTATTGCTTCTCGCTGCTCATGGGGAAGCTGGGCCATTGCACTAATCAGTTGCTGTAATTCTTCGTCACCTATTATCGAATCGGATGGCTGCTTGGAATCCGAGCTAACATGATTCATCTTGTCCAGCGCGAGGCGATGTCGCTGTGTTGCCCGAATTTTGTCGCGTGCGAGATTTACAACACAGGTCATCAAGTATCCTTTAAGATTGCCGTTCAGCCTTAGCTTGTCCGCGGACTGTGAGAACGAAACAAAAACATCGTGCACAACATCTTCAGCACTGCTGAGGTCATTTAGAAGACTAATCGCTGATGTAAGCATATAATCCTCATATTTCTCATAGATACGGCAGAGAGCGTCGCTGCTGCCGTGCTTAAATTTCCATATAAGCAGCTTATCTTCCATCCAAACCTGCCCAACTAATCCTTGGAACGGCCGTTCATTACTATTATTACGAATAAATCATGCCCTTTAGTCTAAAGAAAATTGTATTTTTCATCCAGAGGTGAATTTGTAAGTTCAAGAGCAAGTTTGGCCAAATGGCGCGTAAAAAAGGCCAGCCCATTTGGACCGGCCTCACAGTCGTCTGAACACATTCTATTTAGGAGATGACTTTCTAATCTGCTCAGCTAATTGCAGTACGCTTTCGTAAGTTACGTTATCCGGAGCTTTTCCATCGTCACTAAGTTCGGCCATAGCGCCGAGGACCCACTTGTCAAAATCCTCGACTGCCTCAATTGGCATGCAGTCCACGGTAAGACCCATTCTCAACTTCGGTTCGTGGTCCAGATTAAATCTGTATAGTACATCACAACCCAATTGCCTGACACTTGCCGGTGGCGTGCCATCTGGAACATAGAGGCTCCATTCAATAAATTTGCCTGCCTTTTGAGTATAAGTTAGATGGTAACCTGTGTAGGTGATATCACTGCTCACGGCGGCTGGTTTTAGGCCGTAAATCTCCACAGGTAGTTTTGGTAGAGGCCCGCCGAATTCGAGCCCCATGAAAAGCTCATCCTGCGGTGTTTCTGATTTGTTATTTTCACTACGCCATGCCACAATTACACTGCCATCGCCCATTATAAAACCTATCTTTGTGTCCGCCCAGAGACTACATTGTTCGTCACCGTAACCAACCCCAGCTCCTCCGCCTAATTCAAGTGGCATCGCTGTTTCCCTGGTGTTCTTTGAAGCATAGCCTTCTGGCACTTCCATTGCGAAAACCCCATCGGGAACTACTACATTGTAGTCAATGTCACAGAAGTCAAACTCCAACTCCCATTGGTCATCGTTTACTTGCGACCACATTTGAACCCGGCCCAGTGCCCCACTATTTGGAGATAACCAAAACTTGAGCCTCTTGGCATGTTTGATAACGGCATGTATCATCTCGCCTTGCCAGATATCGTATACAACTTCATCAATTTGTTCCCAGCCAACCTTTTCGAAATTCTGCAACTGCTCAATTTCACTAAATATCTGTCCGTAAATCAGTTTTGAAATAAGATGCGCCTTCAGCATTCGCTGGTAGTCGCTTATCCTGAAGAACGTTACATATTTTTCAGTGTGGTTCAGGTTTACCTGATATTGCCCATTTGAAATTGTTTCGGCTACTGTAACTCTTACACCATTTTTATCGATGCTCAGTCCGGTTCCTGTATAGCGTGAACGACCGTTTTCCAAGTCGATCCAATTGTCGACTTCCACTGGAGGTATTTTTTTGCCGTTCGGCATTCTATCTCCTCCAAAATATTGCCATCCCTGTATGTGAATTACTTTGGCTTGCTCAAATAATTCCGGCAGGTCGGTAACTGCGTAAGCTGGCGTAGCTGATTTGTCCAAGATTGTTATTGATAGTACCGCGGCAACAATTATCGCTGCTGCTGCTGCAAATTTTGTGATTTGACTTTTCATAATAGTTCTCCAGATTTGTAAAGGTTGCTCTTTTTGCCGAGATTGCTTTGTTAGAGCAGCGAGTAGGTCTTGTTCGAGCCTGTCACGATGGCTGTAGTCGGGGCTATCATCGAACTTGATTTCACTAACGAAATCTTCAAATTGTCTTTCGTCACTGTTCATTTTAGTTTACCTCTGATTTCTCCGTGGACTCTGTGGCTAAAACCTTTCGCAGTTTAGCAAGTGCCCGTGCCAATTGGCTGCGGACGGTGCCGGGACTGGAAGCCAGCACCTCGGCAATTTCAGTCAGTTTCAAATTTTCAAAAAAACGCAGTGTGATGATAGTCTGGTACCTTGGCTTCAAAACAAATACAGCTTCTCTTAAAAGAGTTAGTTTCTCAGCCGATTCGTCGCAGTCGGCAACATGACTGCCGATTTGTTGGCGAGTGCCTTTGAGTAAATTATTCCTGCGAATAGTTTTTCTCAGATGGTCATTGACAGCGTTAGTTGCGATTTTATAAAGCCAGTTTCGAAACTGTTGCTCATTGCCCCTGAAGTGGCCAAGATTTTCAACAACTTTCAGGAAAACCTCAGCCGTAATATCTTCGGCAGTATGTCTTTCAAAGAGCCGGTGGACACAATAACGAAATACGGCATCATAATATCTGCGATATAGCTGCATAAACGCCGCAGGATTGTTACGTGCCTCTGCTATTAAATGGCCATCAGTAGCTGCTTTGCTATCATTATCCAAACTAATTGTTCTCCGGAGCTTACTGGTACCAACTATCATCACTATTATAAATGCGCAACAGGTAAAAACGTGGCAAAAAAAATCAGAAATGGTATTATTCTTTTTTTACAGTCGATTTGTGAATGAGAATCATAATGGACTTATACGGTTTAATTTTTGACGTTGACGGAGTGATTGCCGACACCGAGGCGGTCAATGCAAGGGCTTCTATCAAGGTTTTTGAGGATTTGTTCGGTATAAAGGGTGTTAAGCGTCAGGATTTTGAAGCCGGTCTCGGCAGGGGGGCGGAAGAATACGTCAAAGCCGCTGCCGGAGTGCACGGCTTGGAACTGACCGAAGAGCAAGTTGAAAAAGCAACACAGTTGCGGCAGGAATATTTCCTCAGGATTCTAAGCCAGGAGCCTTTACCTTCATTCCCCGGCGTACTAAAATTGATGAACAAGGCAATGCAGAGTGAATATTTTGAAGTCGCAATTGCAACTTCCGGCACCTTTGAAAAATCCCGAGCTGTTTTAAGTGCCGCGAAGGTTCCATATCAGAAGATGGTTTATATAAAGGGCGACGACGTTACAAATAAAAAGCCCGACCCTGAGCTTTTCCTGCTTGCTGCTGAACGTATGGGCATAGAGCCGGCCAATTGCGTTGTAATAGAAGATGCCCCCAACGGCGTGCAGGCCGCCAGGGCCGCTGGTGCCGGGTGTATCGCCGTAACAAATTCCACCGATGCCGCTAAACTCTGCGAAGCTGATTTAGTTTGCGATTCTCTCAAACTGGTCGACCTTGAGACAATTATTAAACTGATTCAGAACAAATAGATTCCTGAAGTTAGTCGGAACCGGATAAATCTATCACTCTGACAGATGCCAGTTTGTGTTTAATAATCTCAACTGCCAGATTGCTCCATCTCTTGCAGGCATCGAGTACGACACTGTCGCTGCTGGCTACAACAGCATCGGTTTTTTTCAGTTCCGCATCAGGGCTCAGGAGAAGCTCAATCTCCCAGTTCCAACCGCTTTTGTGGGCTAGCTCAACCATTAGTGTTTTTAATCGGCCACTGTTTGAGACCGGGCTATCCAGCAGCCACACAGCTTGGTTCACACCGATTTCTTTCAAAAAATCAGCTATAAGCTGCAAAGCCGGTATTGTTTCAGTAACTTTCCGGTATGTGCCGTGTATGCTCGCCAGGTCGCGAAAGCAGCCATCTCGTCCCTTAAAAATTACGCCTCCGCTCATCGCCGCTTCGACGGTTATTAAGACGTTATAGCCGTCGATGGCAATGGGCCGGCCTGCAAGATTTTTTAGTGCAATACAGGATTGATTTCGAGAGGCGAGATGCTGGTCGGAGCAGGCGCTGCGCATAACCGCCAACCTCTGCCTTTCTGTGAGTGAGAACTTATCGCCGACTAATTTCAGGGCACTTTTTTCGGCGTAGCCTTTTGTCAGCAAAAGTGAAAAGTCAGCAGTTGCTGATTGCAAATTGGGGATTGCATTGGGCGCAAACAATTTTGCGTCTGCCGGATGTGGGCCTCTGTGAGTTCGCTTGTCGGGCATAGGTCATTTGTCCTCAATTAAACCGGCAATTATGATAATTCAAAAGCGGCAGTTCTGCAAGGCCGGCAAAAACTTCATTGACATACTCACCTGCCAGCCCTACGATTAGTTTTTTACTGTGTTGCTATTATAGGACGAGTAAATGCCGAGCCATAATTTAGCACATATCAAGATAGACAAGCTTGAAATCATCGGCTATTCGGTCGCGGGCGAAGAGACCGTGGTTGCAATGCCTCAGCTTGGCGTTTGCTTCGATATCGGCAAAGCACCAAACCAGGTTATCTCCATCAATCACGTTCTACTTACGCATGGTCATATGGACCACGCCGCCGGTATTGCGTATTATCTATCGCACCGTAACTTTTCCGGCCAATCTCCAGGCACGATATTGGCTCCCAAGAATTTATTGGGCCCGATACGAGAGATTATCGATGCATGGTCCCGGCTGGACGGTAATAAAGTGCCCGCTAATCTGGTTGGTGTAAAAGCAGGTGATGAGTACCAGATAAAGCCGAATTTATTTACAAGGGTTTTCCCGACAAAACACAGCAAAGGTTCTGTCGGTTATACCGTATTCGAGAAGCGAAAAAAGATTAAGCCCGAATACGCGAATCTTACAGGGCCACAAATCGTCGAGCTAAAAAAGCAGGGAATCAAAATTGATTACCCTCTGGAGATTCCAATTGTTACCTATCTTGGTGATACGCAGTATATCGATTTTTCACAATTGAAATACATCGTTGACAGCAAAATCTTAATCGCCGAGTGCACATTCTACGAGACCGAGCATTCCGAAAGGGCCGAGGCCGGCAGGCATATACACATCAACGAGTTTGCAGAGCTAATCGAAAAACTGCAAAACGAGCATATCATTATCACACATACAACACAGCGAACCCCTATGCGGGAAATTCGCAGGATATTAAAAGAAGCTCTCTCGCCGGAACAATACGAGAAAGTCATTCTCTTTATGAACAGCAGGCGAAGATAACTTCCTTTAATGTTGTATATTTCAAGATTATGCCCCAGCTTCGTGTAATTTTGAAGGACGAACGAGGGTTGTTCCTTCAGCAGCCGTATATTTGTTTGTTGATTAAACATTTTCTTATGATGATACCTCCTTTGAAATTGGGTTTGAATTGGGTTTGTTTGGGTTTGTATTGGGTTTGTTTTGGCATTTTATTGGCTTTAATTGGGTTTGATTGGGTTTGTATTGGGTTTGAATTGGGTTTGTTTTTCCCGCTCCACCAAGTGTCCTTTCTTTCATAATCCCCTGTTGATACCATATTTACGTTCATTTGGTCTTTTTGGAAATTGGGTTTGTTTTGCATAAAAAGAGCGATTTGTAGTGCGCTCTCTACAGTTGTAGAGGTGGTGCCAAGGGCACAATGATTATTGATTCCGTCCAAGGAAGGCCGGATCTTCGATATTGATAAATGATTCCGTCCAAGAAAGGCCGGATCTTCGATATTTGTTGTTGATTGTAACATCATATTGGGTAAGGAGTTATCCGGCAGACTGAAATCCGAAATCCTAATATCTAAATCCTAAACAAATCCAAATTACAAAATCCTGAA
>Ga0114922_10000047_pt1 | contig 99881 bp, 35 predicted proteins | sample AartaG_FD_100975 | JGI IMG/M metagenome (GOLD analysis project Ga0114922, IMG submission 100975) | Deep subsurface microbial communities from Aarhus Bay to uncover new lineages of life (NeLLi) - Aarhus_00045 metaG | ecosystem: Environmental > Aquatic > Marine > Oceanic > Sediment | place...
GGCGGCGGCAGCAGTATGTACGGCGGCGGCGGCGGTGGTATGTACGGCGGCGGCAGGGGTGTGGGCGGTAGGGGCGGAGGTTTGAACGGCGGCGGCTGGGGTATGTACGGTGGCGGCGGTGGTATGTACGGCGGCGGCGGTGGTATGTACGGCGGCGGCGGTGGTATGTACGGCGGCGGCATGATGGGTGGCGGTATGATGGGCGGCGGTATGATGGGCGGCATGGGTATGGATTATGATAGAGAGTATAGAGCGGACAATCTGATTGTACTTATACAGGATACCGTAGAGCCGGATAGCTGGTGGGAAGCCGGTGGAGACGGTACGGTAACAATTTATGAAAACAAAAAACTTATTGTTCTCCAGAGCCGTGAGATTCACAATCAGGTCGAAGAACTCCTAAACAACATGCGCAAGTCGCTTGGACATCAGGTTTCTATAGAGACCAGATTCCTGGTTGTGACTGAGAATTTCCTCGAAGAAATTGGTGTTGATTTAGATTTTATGTACAACCTTGGCGGTAAGTTTGGCTTGCTTTCAGTTGCTCAAGGTTCTTTGGGTATGGTCGTTCCGGAAATAACAAAGGTCCCGGGGAGTTTGGCTGATTCCTTGGGCAGTGACACATACGGCACTGTCGGGGCCAGCAGAGTCAGGGGAGGTTATGGCTCTTTTCTTGATGACCTGCAGGTTACCTTCCTTATCAGAGCGACCCAGGCCCATACGGACGCGACGACGCTGACCGCTCCGAAGGTTACTGTCTTGAGTGGAGAACAGGCGACGTTCCAGCTTACAAGGCAAATATCTTACGCCATGCCGCCCACTGTTATTGGCAGTGGCGGCGGCGGGAGCTACTCGCCATACGGTCAGACGTCTGGTGCCGGCTATGCCCCCAGCGTAATACCGAATGTACAGAGTATATCAGCCGGCACTAATCTTATTATTACACCAACTATCAGCCCGGACAAGAAATACGTATTGCTTAATATAACAACTTATCTGCGTGATTTGCTCCGTATGAAGACGCACGAGGTCGAGGCGGTTGTCCCGGGAGGAGGAGCAGCGCCTACTCAGCCGATTCGCCAGCGTATAACTGTTCCTGAGACGGAATTCTCGAGTGTTCAAACGCGAGTGAGTATTCCTGACGGAGGAACATTACTATTAGGAGGCCAGAAAATAACTGCAGAAATTGAAAAGGAGGCAGGTGTTCCGGTATTGAGCAAGATACCTCTTGTTGGACGACTGTTCAGTAATCGCACCACGGTCAAGGACCATAAGATATTGCTTATACTGGTTAAGCCGACTATCATTTTGCAGGAGGAGCGTGAAAAGGAGGCAATTGCCGCAATGGAAAGCGAAATCTAAATCCGTTGTGTGTAGTATGATGCGTGATGCGTATTGCGACGAACACAAAACGCAATACGATATTCGATATACATAGTACCACATTTCTGAGGATTAGAAAGTGAAGCGACATATCCCTACAGGACCAGAAGCCCAAGGGTTTCTGGTTTGGTCATCGAGGGGGTCCAGAGCACGTTTATATGCTCTGGTAGCCCTGATTTTTGTATGCGCACAAATAACCTTTTCCCGGGTAATTGATTTGCCCGGGCTGCCTGATGCCGAAAATGACGTTCCTTATAAGCGGGGCGAGTTAATAGTGCGTTTTACCGACACAGGTCCTCATTCGCCGATTCGCAGGGCGCTGCCGGGTCCATTGACAAATCGGGCGGTAAAGAATGTCATTTCGAGCCTGGCCGTTCCAGGAGCTGCTGTGGGTAACGAGTTTGACCGCATAGTTCCGGGCCTGACTTTGATAAAACTGCCTGGGCGTACTTCAGTTACAGAGGCACTTTTGCATTTCAGGCGGTCGATGGACGTATTATATGTCGAGCCGAACTACAAATTGAAGTTATATGCCACCCACCCGAATGACCCTATGTTTCCTGAGCTTTGGGGTATGCACAACACGGGCCAGACCGGCGGCACTGAGAATGCAGACATTGACGCGCCCGAGGCCTGGGATATTCATACCGGCGACCCCAACATCATCGTAGCGGTTATTGACACCGGTGTTGACTATAACCACCCTGACCTTGCAGCTAATATGTGGATAAATCCCGGAGAAGACCAGCCGCCTTACGGGATAGTGGACGCTAATGATGTTGACGCTAACGATAATGACCTCAATGGTTATATAGACGACATTTACGGCTATGATTTTGCCGGCGATGACATAAGCGACCCAAATGATGACGACAATAACCCGATGGATGCTCATGGCCATGGCACTCAAGTTGCGGGGATTATCGGTGCGGTTGGTGATAACAATGAAGGTGTTGTAGGTGTCTGCTGGAATGTCAGAATAATGGCTCTGAAAGTTGTTGCCGATAACGGAGAGCTGGACCCTAACCTATTCGTCGATGATGCGGTTAAAGCTATTCAGTATGCCATCGGAAAGAACGCCAATATTATAAATGCCTCTTGGGGAACTGACGCCAATTCACAGACACTTTATGATGCTATTAAAGCTGCTGATGCGAATGGGATACTTTTCGTAGCTGCCGCGGGTGACTACTCGTTCGAGACTCCCTGGTTTAACAATGATGCCAATGCAGTTTACCCGGCAAGCTACGAGCTGGACAACATCATTTCCGTGATGGCGACAGATGATACTGACAATCGCGACTACTCTTCCCATTATGGAGCGACTTCGGTTGATATCGCCGCTCCCGGAAGTTGGATATACTCCTGTGTTCCGGGTGGTGGTTATTCTTATTTAAACGGCACATCGGCGGCTGCCCCTCACGTGGCTGGCGCTGCTGCACTGCTATGGTCAACTGACCCAAACCTGACACAAAGGCAAGTCAAACAAAAGCTCGTGCATCCTTTGGTTGTAGAGCAGCTTCCTGCTTTGCAGGGACATTGTGCCTCAGGCGGCCGGCTCAACCTTTTCAAAGTCCTGGACATGCCGCCAGTTGGGGGACGGGTCGTAAATACGTCAAAACCATACAATCCCATTGATCCAAATACATACTGGGAAAGTATTCAGGCAGCAATAGATGCCAATGATACCAACGATGGACATGTACTAATAGCCGATGCCGCAATTTACGATGAAAATATTGATTTTTCAGGCAAGAGTATAACGCTGCGCAGCGGCAACATTTACGACTACAATGACGCCAATATCAATCCTGAACGTACAATTATTTACGGTCAAAACCATGGCTCAGTTGTAACTTTCCAGAAAAATGAAGGTCCAAACACGGTACTAAAAGGATTCACAATCACCGGTGGCCTGGCCGAATACGGCGGTGGTATCGATTGCTATGATGCGTCACCAACAATTACCGACTGTATTATTACTAACAATACCGCGGACTATGGCGGTGGAATCGGATGCTATAATGCGTCACCAACGATTACCGACTGTATTATTACCGGTAATACCGCGTTGCATTATGGCGGTGGTATCGAATGCGATAGTGGTTCACCAACAATTACCGACTGTAATATTTCTAACAATACCGCGGTGTACTATGGCGGTGGAATCGACTGCTATTACGGCTCTCCCACGATTATAAACTGCACCATTAACAACAACCGAACTTCCGACTACCTTAGTATCGGCGGCGGTGTGAATTGTGAGCAGGCCTCTCCAACGATTGCTCACTGCACTATCAGCAACAATTCGGCAGAGAAAGACGGCGGCGGAGTAGCATGTTATTATTCAGATCCAAATATCTTCAACTGTTTCATTCTCAATAATTCAGCAACATACCTAAGCGGCGGAATTGACTGTGAGACTTCGTCGCCCACTATTACCAACTGCACCATTGTTAGCAACGCTGCTGCAGAGGGCGGCGGCATTTTTGCCGAGACAGACTCTTTTCCGATAATTACAAACTGCATCCTCTGGGACAATTCTGTTAAGGACCTTTTTGGATGTTCAGCGACATACTCCTGCATCCAGGAAGCGCACGCCGGTACAGGCAACACCAAAGCAGACCCGTTATTTTTAACCGGCCCGCGAGGTGACTACTATCTAAGCCAAACTCCCAGACAGTTGGACCCAAGCCCGTGCGTCGATGCCGGAAGCACTGATGCCAATGACCCGAATCTGCCGTTGGATATGTACACGACAAGGACGGATGGTGACGTCAATGACCCGAATACCTTTGATGTTAATACCGTTGATATGGGTGCTCATTACGCACCTGCAACGATTGAGTATTTCGCGTTAGACGTTATTGTGAAAGAAGATGCTAACGATCCCGGCATCCATGGCTCTGTGCATTTGGAACCCAACAGCGTCATGTATCCAAAATACTCAGTTATACGGCTCGAAGCACACCCGAAACAGGACTATCGTGTCAGGTCATGGACGGGCACTGATGGCGTTCCCTTCCTGGATACTGGTGATCCCAACCACAATACCGTTACTATGATTGCTGACGTCAACGTTACGGTTGAATTCGAGAGTATTCCCTACTACACGCTGCGTACTGATGTTATGGGCGGCCACGGAACAATCTCGCCCAACCTCAGAAGAGGTAAAGAATATAGGGATGGCACCGTGATACCGCTTACAGCAACGCCTGAGCTAAACTACATTGTTGATATATGGGCCGGTACCGATGATGACACATCCTGGGCCAACAGCAATACCGTGACAATGGATGCAAACAAGGTGGTTACCGTTTCATTCAGGCAACCACAGAGCTTTTACGTTCCGGGGCAATATACCAGTATCTCGGCCGCAATAAGTGCTGCCTACAGCCATGGTGACAAAATCGTTGTCGCAGCCGGTACTTACGGGGGTGGTAGCTTTCAGGGTAAGGCAATTACCATCGCCAGCGAACATCCGGACGACCCTTGTTGTGTTGCTGCCACCATCATTAGTGGGCGTTTTATCTTCGCAAATAATGAGGGCCGGGATTCAGTGGTTGACGGCTTTACTATTCAAGGCAACGGTGACCCGGGACCTGGTGATCCCTGGGGTGATGAGGATAATGGGGTCGGCGTCCCAGGCTCTAATTCTCTTGGCGGGGCGATATACTGTTCGGCTGGAAGCAGCCCAACCTTGTCCCATTTAGTTATCAGGGACGTTGTCGCCCGCGGCGGCAGGGGGCAGGATGGCGCTTATATTTTTGACCCTCACGATGGCCCTCCCGACCCTCCAGACCAGTTGGATCCCCTTGATCCCTTGCCCGACCCTAACGCTCCTGAGCCCAACGACCCCGTTACCATAATCAAGTGGCCACAACCACCGGTGCCTTTCGGTCCTTCGCGTCCGGACTATTACGTTGGATGGCACGAAGAGACCCAGGAGCCTCCTCCTGCAAGGGTGTTGGTAGCTGATAACTTTTTGTGCGATACTAATGACCCGATAACGGCGATTCGCTGGTGGGGTTCTCTGAGTGGCTTTAGCGGCGACAGGGATGAGGTTCCGAACAGTGGATTTCCTGACGAGTTCCGTATAACTATTTGGGCTAACGAGCCTAACGACGCGAACTATACTTTTAGTCGTCCGGGTCAAAATATTCATTCGTTCGAGTTCGCGAGTCCAGCACCTACCTGGTATGGCTGGGAGATTGACCCGAATAACCCGAGTGCCCCGAATAATTTGACTAAATTCCAGATGGAGTATGCACTTGACCCTAACGAGGTCTGGGTCCAGCCGGATGTTAATGGAATCTACTGGCTTAGTATCGAGTCAATTTATAATCAAGCTCCAGGTCCCAACGATCCCGTGTGGGGTTGGGAAACTCGCGAGCTGAATCCTGATTTCCCTGATGGCAATGGTGCTATACGTTACAATTTTGAAACTAACATTTTCGAACGTATAGAGTTTGGTGGTACACCGTACGATTTGAGCTTTGAGCTGGAATATACTCCAGCTATTGAACCAATCGATGGCGAGGACGGTCAGGACGGCCTGCCCGGCATCCCCGGTATTCCCGGCCCGAATGGCATCCCCGGCGCTAACGGCTTTGATGGGGGTAATGGCGGCGATGCCTACGGTGGCGCGATGTACTTCGACGCCAATTGCAGTCCGCTCATTACGTATTGTACAATTATCAACTGCCAGGCCCTCGGCGGCTATGCCGGATACGGCGGCCAGGGTCGGGATGGCCAGGGCGGTGGCAATGGTCAGATTGGTCAGGCCGGCCAGGCCGGCCAGAACGGCGGCCCGGGCGCCAACGGCGGAGCGGACGGAGCAGGCGGCGATGGCGGTGCCGGCGGCGCCGGCGGTGCCGGAGGAAGAGGCGGTGCCGGAGGAAGAGGCGGTAATGGCGGTCAGGGCGGCGAAGCCTTAGGAGGTGCGATATATTTCGGCCCGAGGTGCACACCGACAATACGGTACTTAACAATTACCGATTGCTGGACAAACCAGGGCTTGGGTGCGGCTGGCGGAGATGCAGGCAACGGCGGCAACGGCGGTAATGGTGCGCCTGGAGGCGCAGGTGGCGCTGCCGGTACAGGCAATCCGGATGGTCAGGATGGTGCCGATGGCGCCGACGGTGTCGGCGGCTATGGGGGTGACGGCGGTAACCAGTATTTATACTATCCTTATTATCTCGATGACCGTGGCAGCAACATGGGCCCCAACGGCGAACGGTCACAGGCTGGTGCTATATTCTACGGCCGAGACTGTAATACAATCGTTACGGATACCGTAATAAGTTACTGTTACACTGATACTTCTGCACCAACGACTTCTTATGCCGGTGGCGATGGCGGCAATGGCGGCAATGGCGGCAATGGCGCAGGAGATGCACGCGGCGGCAACGGCGGCCACGGCGGCTGGGGCGGTGGCGGCGGACCCGGCGACGGTGACCCTGGCTCTGGCGGCAGCGCCGGCGGCGGCGGCAATAATGACGCGCCAGACGGTGCAGATGGACCAGATGGTTATATTATGGGAAGCCCCCTTACCGGCTATGGCGGTGCTAATTATTATGATGCCAACTGTGCAGCCGACTTTAATAACTACATAGTAAGCTATAATTTAACAGGATATCGAACGGATTTAGCGGTGGAAGTATATGGATTATATAATGGCGGGGGTGAGTACTACAACTCGCTGGCCACGGTCCGGATGAACAACTGTCAATTTATTGGCAACTCGGGCTACTACGGAGGCGCCCAGTATTTTAGTCCGTCGTTTGTGTTGGAAGCTAACGACTGTAACTACGTTAATAATACAGCCAGAGGCTACGGCGGCGCGCTGTACTGGCCGTCGAGGGGTACAGTGGAAATCAACAACAGTAGATTCATCGGCAATTCAGCTACAGTTGGCTGGGGCGGCGCACTGTACGGAGGTGGACAACTCCTATACACCGGGTATTGGGACCCTAACACGGGTGAATATGTTTATTACTACTACATGTACAATAGCAGCAACATAGCAATCAATAGGAGTCAATTCATCGGCAACTCTGCGCTGTACGGATTCGGAGGCGCTATCTACTGGTACGGTGATGGTTCGGATGTCTCAATTCTGGACAGCACGGTCAACAACAATATCGCCGAACACGGTGGTGGTATGTTCTGGAGCAGCGGAGACCCTGAAATTATTGGCTGTACCATCAAAGGTAATCAGGCCCTGGGCACCTATATGAGTATGGAGGGATATTATGACAACTTCTATGGCGGCGGCGGCGGGATGCTCTCCTGGTCATCCGCGCCGAGGATTGAGAACTGCTTCATAAGCGATAATACCGCGTCCGGGTCCGGCGGTGGTGTGTACTTCGGTGGAGACGCCAATGTGCCGATACTTAAGAACTGCCTGGTCAAAGGTAACTCGGCCGTGCTGGACGGTGGCGGTATCGTTTCCTACTGGTACGTAACGCCGATGATCTCTAATTGTACAATCGTTGACAATACTGCGTTTGATCCTTTCAGCCCGCACCACGGAAGGGGCGGTGGTTTGTCCTGCTCCTACGAAAGTGAAACTTTCCTGACAGATAGTATTCTCTGGGGTAATACAGGTACTTTAGGCAACCAGATTGCAATCGGCAGCGATTACGAGCCAAACTATCCTGCTACTTTGAATGTATTACATTGCGACATCCAGGGCGGCAATAGTCCACAATCTATCTATTATGAGCCGGGACGTACCCTCAACTGGCTCGGCGTTAATATCGATGATGACCCGCTCTTTGTCATGCCATACTATTACCTCAGTCAGACAGAGGCTGGGCAGGCTGCAGACAGCCCCTGTGTCAATGCAGGAAGCGATTTGGCAACTGCCCTTGGCCTCAGTAACTATACAACTCGTTCCGACGGTGTGGGTGACTCAAATATGGTCGACATGGGCCTGCACTACCCGGCTGCAGATGGTCAGTATCAGTTAACTGTAAATGTTATCGGCACGCACGGTACGGTCCAGCCAAGCAGTGAATTGTTCAACAAATTCACCGTAGTGACATTAACGGCAAACGTGGACCCGGGCTACCGAGTCAGATGGATAGGAACCGATGACGATACGGTTTACAGCCTTACCAATACGGTAATGATGTATTCAGACCGGACCGTCACAGCCATAATAGAACAACCAGCTATCATCGAAGTACCCGGTGACTATCCCATAATCCAGGAGGCGATCGACGCCGCCGAGGATGGCGATACGATTGTCATAAACAGGGGCACTTACTCCAACTCACCACAGATACAGACAGGCATTGCCGGCACACTCGTCATCATTGACAAAGCTATTACAATAACCAGTATCAAGCCTGATGACCCCTGTACCGTAGCTGATACGATTATCGACTGTACTGGCTATGCTACTTATGGCATAGTTATCTCTCAATGCGGTCCCGATACGGTCATAAACGGCCTGACTATCGCAAATAACAGGTGGGGTAGCTTGGATCGGGTGTCACCGGACGACCCCGGGGATGATGGCTTGATTGGCGTGGACATCGGGGCTGCCGGGATTCTGGTTGATGCAGGTGCAAGCCCCACTATTCTGAATTGTATCATTCGGGACTGCCGGATGACGGCCGGCGAAGCCAGCAGCGCAAATGACGGCCCAGACTTTGATGACCCGATTGACCCGGATGATCCGGATTCGCCCCTATGGGGGGTCGGGCAGCCGGGTGGTAGAGGTGGTGACGGCGGCGATGCGTATGGGGGCGGCATTTATTGCGGTTACCGCAGCAGCCCAACTATCCGAAATTGTACTATTTCTAATGTCCAAATCATTGGTGGCAACGCAGGCTACGGTGCTCAGGGTGGCGACTCCGACGATGGCAACGATGCAGCTAATGGCGGCAACGGCGGTGATGGCGGGGGAGCTTACGGCGGCGGCATCTTCGTCGACTTTGAAAGTAGACCTGTCGTCTCGGACTGTACTATTATTAACTGTTCGGCTATCGGAGGTGATGCAAATGATGCCGGAAGTGGTGGTAATACAAGCGGCGATCTCAGCTATGGTGGCGATGGGGGTGTCGGCGGTTACAACGGCCAAGCCTACGGCGGAGGAATCTACTTTGCCAATAATGTCATTGCTGCGGTTTCCAATTGCAGAGTCATCAACTGTTCTGCCACGGCCGGTGACGCAGGGGACGGCGGTGATTACGGAACCGGCGATTTTGTCGGGTCAGCCGGCTACGGTGGTGGATACGTTGGAGAATACTGGTTATACAGCGCCTATGGCGGGGCTGTATATACGGGGACAAACGGTATAATCACCTTCGAGGACTGCACGTTCAGCAATAACACTGTAACCGGAGGTATGAGCGGGATTGGCGGCGATCCGTGGCGCGGCCAGAGACCGCCGCCCGTATACAGTTACCTTGTCCCGGTTTATGGAGCGGGTGTGTTCTGCGATAGCCACTCACGGACAGTATTTGTGGATTGCAATGTAGTTGGTAACTCTGCAGATGATGTTACCGACCCCGCCGACCCAAATCAGTTGGTTTATCGTCTCAATCCTTACGTTAGTTTCGGCGGCGGTATCTGTCATATAGATGCTAACGAAGTTTCGATTACCGACTGCAACGTCAGCGACAATTACGCAACCATCGGCGGTGGTTTGTACTGGGATGAAGCCGACGACACCGTGGTGACCGGCTCGAGCTTCGCTAACAACTCGGCGTTCAAAGGCGGTGGTATCTATTGTGTTGATAGCGAGTCTGCAACAATCACAGGGTGTACAATCATAGACAATGAAGCGAATGAACCCGGAGGTGAAGGCGGCGGTGTATATTGCTCCTCAATACCGCTCTTAATCGCTGATAGTGAAATAAGATTTAATTATGCAGATTACTCTGGTGGTGGTTTGTATATGTCTGGTGGTGCATCAGAGACAAAAATACTCAGGAATTGTCTTATCACCAACAACACAGCCCGCAGAGACGGTGGAGGCATTTCGGCCAGTTGGCATAACGAATTGACTGTATCCAATTGTACTATTCATAACAATACTGCTTACGATGTCAACGACCCCGATAATAGTGGATACGGGGGAGGACTGTACTGCTCATACGGAAGCTATACAGAAGTTATAGACAGCATCTTATGGCAGAATGAAGGCAGCAAAGGGTCGGAGATTTCAATCGGCACCGGCTTCGAATTCGACCCAAGACCGGCAACTGTTAAAGTTTCGTGCAGCGATGTGGGTGGCTGGCAAAATCCTTTCGACCCCAACCAGATTGATCCTGCCGTCGTCTTTGTTGATGTAAACTGTGTCCTGGACTGGGACTTCGGCAATGTCATCGACGCCGATCCGCTCTTTGTCAGTGGTTACTATCTGAGCCAGATTGCAGCCGGACAGTTTATGAACAGCCAATGCGTGGATCCTAATGGAAGTCGTGACTCGAACGATCCGAATGTCGGTATGTACCCGGACAAATATACAACACGTACAGACTATGTCGGCGACGTCAACCGTGTCGATATGGGTTACCATTATCCGTTAACTTCCATGGTCCTTTTGAGCGTTAGTGTGGTTGATGCTAACGGGATGGTCATCACTGACCCGAATTATATAGTCGTTCCAAGTAACAGGCATTATCCAATGGGCGCGGTGGCACAGATCACAGCGTCACCAGCCGACCCGAACTATCAGGTCAAGAAGTGGACGGGCACCAATAACGATGCAAGTACGGCCTTCACAAATATCGTAATAATGGATGGTGACAAGTATGTTACGGTTGAGTTCGAGCTTGCTCCCTGGTAGCAGCTAACAGTGGTTGTGCTCGGTGGCCATGGTTCGGTCGAGCTCGATCCAAACAGCGATACCGGATTTTATCCCAACCATAAGAACGTGACGCTGAAAGCGAAACCCGATTCTCTCTATCGTGTCAAGGTCTGGACCGGCACGAATAATGATTTATCTTATGCTCTTACCAACACGGTGACCGTGGACGCAAACAAAACCGTCACAGTTGAGTTTGAGCCGGATGTTGTCGACAACTTGCTTGTTCCATTCGAATATGCTACGATTGATGAAGCCATAGCGGCCGCACGTTCTCGCGACAACATCATCGTTGCTCCGGGTGTTCAATACGTAAGCGACTCTAACGGCATCGACTTCCAGGGCAAGAGCGTCAAACTGATGTCTATTGACCCTGGTGATCCAAACGTTACAGCGCGCACGATAATTGACTGTGCCGGCAGCAAATACTACCCGCGCCGGGCCTTCCACTTCCACAATGGTGAGGACGCCAATACAATAGTGACGGGATTCACTATCAGAAACGGTTTCATAACCGGTCCTGTGGGCCTGCCGGGACGCTCTTATACGCTAACTCCCCAGCCGTACGAGCCGATGACGACCGATGACCCACCACCGCCGCGTGCCGAACGTGGGCGTGACGCCATCGGCGATGGTTTCGGCGGTGCAATACTCTGTGAGTATGCCAGCTCTCCAACCATCACGAACTGCGTGATAACCGACTGCGTAGTCACCGGTGCCTATGGCGGCGATGGTGCGGAGGGCAGGTATGGTGGCTGGAGCTTCCTGCCCCCGAACAGTGTAGATTTGGAATCAACAGATGACGGTCAGTATGGCGGTCACGGTGGTACCGGCATGGGGAGAGGGTATGGCGGCGCTATCGCCTGTCTTTCTGGAAGTTGTCCAATCATTATGGATTGCACCATAAAAGATAACATTGCCAGAGGTGGCTGTGGCGGCGAGGGTGGAAACGGAGGTACCATCTACAATGGTGGGCTGGAAAGCTACGGCGGCAACGGCGGAGATGCCATCGGTGATGGAATCGGTGGTGGTATTTACTGCGACGGCAATAGTACCCCCATCATCACGGATTGCAGCTTCATTAGTAACAGTGCCACAACAGGCCTTCCCGGAGACGGCGGTTTCTTAGGTGAAGGTGATGCGCGTGACCCACGTGCCAGGGATGGCTACCATGGCTATCCCACTCCCTTTGGCGGCGTAGTCGGCGGTGCAGCTTACTACGCAGCCAACACGGATCCGAACTTTACTAATTGTACGTTCATCAACAATAAGGCCTATGAAGGATATATGTCCTACGAATACGTCACATACTACCTTACCCGGAAATATGTAGAGGATGTTCAAACGTACACATGGGCAGGCGGTCTGTATGCTGAGCCGAACAATACGGTTACTCTCACCAACTGCGACTTCACAGGCAACCTCGGCGGCGCTGTCTTTATTGAATCAACCAGCATTGTCGACTTCAACGACAGTGTTTTCAAAGACAATGAGGCAACTACTCGATTCGGCTATGGTTCTCCTTATGGTCCTTACGGTCCTTATGGTCCTTATGGTCCTTACGGTCCTTATGGTCCTTACGATCCTTACGGTTATCCATACGATCCGAATTATGATATTTATGGACAAAGCTTCCCGGCAACAGATGCCGGAGGCGGCGCTGTCTATATTGGCCCCGATTGTAACGGTGTAGATATCCGGAACTGCGGCTTCCACGGTAACACTTCGGCCTATGACGGCGGCGCCATCGATTGCGCGAGTGACGCCGACTTCGCAAGCTGCTCGTTCGGCGGCAATATAGCCGGCAACAACGGTGGTGCAATAGATGCATATTATAATGATGTTAATGACCCCAACATAACCACAACATTAACGCTGAACTTCGAGGCCTGCAGCTTCGTCGAGAACCAGGCCGACAAAGGCATAGACGGGTGGGGCGGCGGAGTGCATTTCGAGGACTTCGACGCCGTATTCAATGATTGCTATTTCTTAGGTAACATTGCCAAAAACGGCGGCGGCTTGTATCTTTCATACGGGATTGTTAACTTCATTGGAGGAAGCATAAGTGAAAATAGAGCCTTAGGCGGCAGTGGTATCGACGCCGGAGCTTATCGTCTCAGTCGTTTCGGCGTCATGGAGCCTATCGATATGAGCCTTGGTCTTGACTTCGGCGGTGGTCTTGTCTTGGCCAGGACACGTACAACAATCGAAGACTGCACTCTCAGCGATAATGTTGTCGAGGGTATTAACGGCTCCGGCGGTGCAATCAGTTTCTATGGCGGAGAAGTCGCGCACCTGGTCAGAAACTGCCTCATAACCGGTAACTCCGCCACTGTGAACGGTGGTGCGATTTCCACCAACTACTTCGCAACACCCGAAATCAGGAATTGTACCTTCAGCGGAAACTCCGCAGGCAGTTTCGGCGGCGCAATGTTCTACGACTGGAGTTCCGACCCGACTATTGTTGACTGCATATTCGAGAGCTGCAACAGCCACGCAATATATGAGGAAGACTTTGGCAACGCATTTGTAATATATTCATTATTCCACAACAACCCGGACGGCGATTACGGGTGTAATGACCCTTGTGTAGGAACCCTTACCGGTCCTGAGCTTGATGCTAATAATATTGCCGGCGACCCGCTGTTTGTAACCGGGCTTTTCGGTGACTACTATCTTGACCAAGGCGCAAGTCCCGCCGTTGATAACGGCAGCGACGGTGCCGTTGACCTCGGCCTGGATACCTACACCACCAACCCCGACCCCAACGGCGCTACAGATATGGGCATAGTTGACATCGGTTATCACTACTACGACCCATGTGCTGTTGGGCAATTTACGCTAACGGTCAACGTAATGGACGACCATGGTCGGTTCCGCGTCGAGCCTTCATCCGACCTGAACGCTGTGCGGCTGACGTTCACCGAGAGATACTCGGCCGGCACACCGGTAACACTAATTAGCATCCCCGACCCGGGCTACCGCACAATCTGGTCGGGAGCCGACAACGACGCGTCAAAGGGCAATACTGTTGTTGCGATGTGGTCCGACAGAGACGTCGCCCTCCGGTTCGACCAGGCAAGAACAATTGTTGTCGGCAGCGACCCCAATTACACCTCAATTCAACATGCTATCCACGCTGCAGGTGATGGCGATGTTGTCATCATCCCAGCAGGTACTTATGCTTCTCCGTATCCGGGTTATCCACCTCCAATCATTACGGTCGTCGATAAGTCTATTGTCCTTACCGGCATGAATCCTGACGACCCCAATGTTGTTGCAGCCACGATTCTGGATGATTACTCCTTTACCATCTCGAACGCCGGCCCCGGGACGATAATTGACGGCCTCACCCTCAGGGACTGCAGGATGAGTATCAGTTCTTCCTCACCTACCATCCGGAACTGTATCTTCACTGACTGTGTAGTTTTTGGCGGCAATGGTGGAAATTACGCAAACATAGATGATGATGGCTATGATGGCGGCAGCGCCCAGGGCGGCGCAATACACCTGCTTAACAGCTCACCACTGCTTCAGAATTGCGCCTTTACAGGCTGCTCAGTTACCGGCGGTAATGGAGGAAATGGCGACGGTGGTAATGATGACCATCCTTATGGATATGACGGCGGCTGGGGAGGATGGGCTTACGGCGGTGCCGTCTATTGTGGAGACAGAAGCAGCCCGAGATTTGAGAGCTGCTCATTCACAAACTGCTACGCTCAGGGCGGCAACGGCGGCAACGGCGGCAACAGCATTCGGGGCACACACGGCGGAAGGGGTGGTAACTGGCAATGGGATCCTACTCTCGAGACCGGTCCACGTACCTATCCTGACTGGTACTGGTGGGATGGGTGGCAATATGCTGATTATGACGTCGACGGTAATTACAGGTCCTACCTCGACGAACCATACGGTTATTACAAAGACTACTGGAAATACAGCGGGTATGGCGGCGCCGTCTACTGCGAAAATGACAGCTCACCACAATTCTTAGACTGCAGCTTTGCCAACAACAGCACTTTTGGTGGCGTCTCCGGCGTAGGTGGCAGCAACTGGCCAACTCCGAACAGGAGCCTGAATATCGAAAACTTCGGCGGCGCAGTCTATGCCTGTTACAGAAGCAATCCCGAATTCGTAAACTGCTCTTTCAATAATAATACGGCTGATACATCAACCGTTGATGTACCCGACGATATCATTGTCAGCTATGGCGGTGCCGTCGCTTTCGAAAATGACTGCTCATTGACATTCGACGGCTGCACCATTTCCAGCGGCGAGGCCTGCATCGGCGGTGGAATATACGGGTCTATCGGCAGCCTCACGATTATAGACTGCAATTTCAGTGACAATATGGCTTATCATGGTGCAGGTTTATACTCCGTCGATGCCACGGGCACAATTACACAATCTGTCTTCGCTGACAACAATGCTTTCAGTGCTGTTGTTACTCCTGGGCCTAACGATCCCAACATACCTGTTGAGGTATTCGGCCGGGGTGGTGGTTATTATTGCCTCTCCTCTATCGTTGATATTACCGACAGCATCTTAACCGGAAACTGGGCACAAATATCCGGCGGAGCCATCTACTTCATCGGCAGCGACATGGACCTTTATGATAGTCCACTCCTGCACAACTGCCTGCTGACGGACAATAGCGCCGGCCGGGATGGCGGCGCCATATCATCGAACTGGTTCGCAGAACCGGTAATCTCCAATTGTACGATAGTCGGCAACCAGGTTACCGGCGGTGGTGGTATTGGATATGGCGGAGGCCTGTACAGCTCTTACGAGAGCAATGTGGACCTTATCAACAGCATTATCTGGGGCAATGACAGTAGTAATGAGGGCTCCCAGATTGCTGTCTGCACCGGCTTCGAGTTTGAACCGAGGCCGGCATCCGTTTCGGTTTCATACTGCGATATCGATGGCTGGCAGGAACCGAACGGTGCCGAATGGGTGAATCCTGATGCCGCCTTCGTTGATGTAGGGTGTTTCCTGAACTGGGACTTCAACAGTGTAATCGATTCCGAGCCGCTCTTTGTCAGTGGTTACCGTCTAAGTCAGATTGCTTCCGGGCAGGGCGCAAACAGCCCATGCGTGGATGTCGGCAGTGAGTTAGCAAGTATTCTCGGTATGGACACATATACCACCCGCGCCGATGCGGTCAACGACGTCAATTTTGTCGATTTTGGTTACCATTATTCTGTGTCCGGCGTGCAGTACGAATTAACAGTTGATATTATTGGGCCGGGTATAGTGGAGTATAAACCAGCCCCGCTTGATCCGAACGGCTTGTACAACGAGTATGCGATAGTAAGAGTGACAGGTATTCCTGAGCCCAACTACTACGTGAGAGGCTGGTACGATGTCAACGGCGTCCTGGTCTCCGGCAGCAAGAGACTTGAAGTAGTGATGGATTCAGATAAGGCCTTTACCGTTGAATTCGGGCTGCCAACCAAGATAGAAGTCTCAGGCGATCCGAATGCTCTCGCGCGGGCTGTCAATGCCGCAGGAAACGGCGATACACTCATTGTTGCCGCCGGTGCTTATAACGGCGATATCAACTTCGGCGGCAAACAGCTCAAATTGTTCAGTGTCAAACCTGACGACCCCAATGTCGTTGCTAATACAATTATTGACTGTGCAAACAACAGTCGCGGCTTTACATTCAATGGCGGCGAAGATGCCAATGTGGTTGTAGACGGCTTTACGATAATCAACGGCAGCGTTACCGGTGAGCCCGGAGGCGCCATATACATCGGTCCCAACAGTAAAGTGATTATTGTTAATATTTCTATAAGCAACTGCAGCGCCATCGGTGCTAATGGTGGTGCGATATTCATCGATGCTAACAGCAGTCCGACCATTACAAATGTTTCGATAAGCAACTGCGATGCCAATGACGCGAACGGTGGAGCGATATACGTTGGTCCCTACGGCGATCTGACTCTTACGAGTGTCAGGATAAATAACTGCAGCGTTACCGATGCCAACGGCGGCGGCATATATATCGACGCCAGCAGCACTGCGACACTGAGGGACTGTACGATCAGCAATTGCTCAGCTTTCGGCGGCTTTGGTGGCGGAGCCTTCTGCAACGTCAACAACTCGCTTGTATTTACCGACTGTAACTTCAGTGACAATGTAGCGACTTATGATGGCGGCGGCGTGTATTATGATACCAACTGCGTGTCAGAATTCACTGGATGTTCGTTTGTCAATAACGCAGCGGATGCATACGGTGGCGGAATCTACTCCGGCGCTAACTGCGAGTCAGACGTCAACGGCTGTGTGTTCATCAACAATACGGCGGTCGCGGATGGTGGTGGTATCCTTTATGACGCCAACAATGTAATACTCGCCCGTGACTGCAACTTTATAAGCAACTCGGCGAGCTACGGTGGTGGTTTGTGTTTCGACCCGAACTGCTCGGGAACAGTGGCTTCGGCCGTGTTGGAAGACAATATTGGAAACGAGGACGGCGGCGCAATATACTTTGCCGATTGTAAGATACTGGTTACCGACTGCAACATTACCAACAATACCGCTCTTCGCGGCGGTGGTTTGTATTGCATTGATTCTCCGGAATCGCAAATTGTTCGCTGTATAATCAGCTACAACGAAGCATACCGCATTGACTCTTTGGTCACTCAGGGCGGCGGTATATATTCGTTTGCCGGGCCGACGTTGATTGAAGATTGCGATATCAGTTACAATACGGCCAGGACGAGCGGTGGAGGTGTGTATCTGGCCGGTGAATATATGGGAGCTTATACCGGCCCGGTGCTGAAGAACTGCCTTGTAACCAATAATACGGCAGGCGCAGATGGTGGCGGTATTTCGGTCAATTGGCAGTCTGAGCCCAACATTAGCAATTGTACCATAGCTCATAACACAGTAACCGACCCGAACGGTAATGGTGGAGGACTGTACTGCTCCTATAAAAGTAATGTCAAGGTTATCGACTCCGTCATTTGGGACAATAGAGGTAATGACGGCGCTCAGTTTGCAGTAGCAAGCGGCGACCTGCCAAATCCACCACTGACTGCATCGCTTACGATTACATATAGCGACGTTGGGCCGCGGTACGATCCCAATGAGTCGCCTTTCTTTGCCCCTGAGGGTTCGGCTGGTGGTGGTGGTACGGGACAGACCGGCCCCGCTACTGTTCTTATAGATGGCCAAACCATTTATGACCAATTTGACCAAGGCGAGCAGTGGGTAAAAGTAATTGTGAGCCTGATTGAACCTGCCGACCTGCGGGCAGTGACAAACTGGGATTCACCACAATCAGTTAGCGAGCTTCGAACCCAAATAGACAATCGCCAGGACTATGTTTTGTCTTCACTTACACCTGCCGAGTTCACATTGAAGCAACGTTATGAAAACCTGGCAGGTTTCTCGGGTGAGGTTACAATTGATGGTCTTAACAAGCTGCTCAACGATCCCCTGGTGGCGCATATCGAGCCGGACAGAATTTTGTACCCGGCCCTGGCTCAGGGTATACCTTTAATAAATGCAACAGCAGTTCGCCAGAACTACAACGGTGAAGGAATGGCCATCGCTATTTGTGACACCGGTGTTGACTATACTCACCTAATGTTAGGTGGCGGCGGTTTTCCGAATGTTAAAGTAATTGGTGGTTATGATTTTGGTGACAACGACCCCGATCCAATCCCCGGTGGTATGACGTTTAGCACTGGGCATGGAACCTGCTGTGCCGGCTTAGCGGCTGGAGACCTGGGAGTAGTGGGTGATTATATTGGTGGAGTAGCCCACAATGCGAGAATCTACGCATTGAAAATATCCTCTGATACCTATGATGGGGCATTTACCGGGGACATGGTTGCTGCGTGGGATTGGTGTGTAACTCACAAGAATGACGACCCGCAAAATCCAATTATGGTGACGAGCACCAGCTTTGGTGGGGGGCGATTCTTCGACTCAGACACAGCCGACAATTTATCACCCGCTATGAAAGCCGCCGCCGACAATGCGAATGCGATTGGCATCACTGTCCTTGCCGCATCCGGCAATGATGGCTTTACAGATTCACTTGGCTGGCCGGCAGCCATTTCGAGCGTTATTTCTGTTGGAGCGGTATACGATACGACAGATCAAGTGATAGGTTATTCCAACACGGCTGATTTCCTGGATATTCTCGCCCCATCTGAAGACGCTTATACCCTTGATATTGTGGGTGCTGTTGGTTACGACCCCGGTGATTATTTCCCCTATTTCAATGGTACATCCGCTGCCTGTCCGTATGCAGCAGGAGCTGTAGCTTGCCTGCAGTCTGCTGCTGGAGGCAGCCTTTCAGCTCAAGCCGTGAGAAATTTACTGATAGCAACCGGTGACCCTGTTACAGATACTAAAGTTCCCATAACCAAGCCGCGAGTCAATCTGGGCGCGGCTGTCGCCGCTCTCTCATACGGAGCTGCAATCTATGTTGAGCAAGGTTGTATTCTCAACGGCTGGGTAGCTCCTGATACTAATAGCTACTGGGGATGGGACGCCAACACCTGGGATCCCAATAGCCATGTCATCGAGGAAGACCCGAATTTCATCCACGGTTACTATCTAAGTCAGTACGATGCCGGTCAGATAACAGAAAGCAATTGTGTCGATGGCGGTAGTACATGGGCGAGCAATGTTTTCGATATGAACACTTTTGACTATACCACACGCGTTGACGGCGTCAACGATGTCAACACGGTCGATATGGGTTACCACTACACGGAAGCTGTTGCCAAGTATGAGCTGACTGTTATTGTGCCGGATGATGCAAACGACCCCGGCATCCACGGCATAGTCGACGTAAACGGTGTTGATCCAAACGGCGTCTGGTACTACGAAGGTACACAATTGACTCTCACGGCAATAGCTGAGCCAGGCTATTACGTCAGGGGATGGTATGATGTCAACGATGTTTTACTTTCAACCAACACTACCTTTGATGTAGTAATGGATTCCAACCAGACGGTCGTCGTTCGGTTCAGACTCCCTGTTAAAATTGAAGTATCAGGTGGAGACGATGCGATCCAGCAGGCCGTAAACGAAGCGGAAAACGGCGACACACTTGTTGTTGCTGCCGGCACATATACTGGTGATATTGACTTCCAGGGCAAAGAGATTAGGCTGTTCAGCGTCAATCCTGATGACCCTAATATCGTTGCCCAGACGATAATTGACTGTCAAGACAGCGTTCGTGCCTTTACCTTCAGCGGCGGTGAAGATGCCAACACGGTCTTGGACGGCTTTACCATTGTCAACGGGGGCCTTTTCGGCCAGGCGGGTGGCGCTATATACATTGGTTCCGGAAGCAGTCCAACCATTGTGAATGTTGTGATAAGCGACTGCACTGTTTTTCTTGACAATGGCGGTGCCATATACATCGGTTCCGGCAGCAGTCCGACCATCATTAATGTTTCGATAAGCAACAGTACAGCCATTCTTGGTGATGGCGGTGCAATATATATTGGCACAAACAGCACACCGAGGTTTATAGACTGCTCAATTGACGATTCCCTTGCCTTTGGTTCCGGCGGTGCCGCTTACTGTGATGTCAACAGTGCGCCTGAATTTACCAACTGCGGCTTCGTCGATAACTTTGCAACCAGCGACGGCGGCGGTTTGTTCTACAATATTGAAAGCACATCAGTACTCAGTCAGTGTATACTGACTGACAATACAGCGGATTACGGTGGTGGAATCTACTACAGTATGGGTTGTGTATCAGATATAAACGACTGTATATTCACCAACAATTTCGCCTTTGAAGACGGCGGCGGTATTCTTTACGAGCCCAACAACGGCTCAATAATGGTTGCCGACTGCAACTTTACAAACAACTCGGGGACCTACGGCGGAGCTTTGTATTTCGACCCGAACTGCTCAGGGATAATTTCTGAGACCGTATTGTTTGACAATGATGCACAAGAAGATGGTGGGGCAATATACCTGGCTGATTCTAACATTGCCATTATCGACTGCAACAATATCACCTACAATACTGCTGCTCGCGGTGGCGCTTTGTATGCAATTGATTCTCCGGAAGCGTCAATAATCAACTGCGCTATCCAATATAACGAGGCTTCTCGCGCGTTTACTTATTTTGAGTACTACACTCCCAATCCTGATGCAAACCTGCCGCCCCTTCCTGGTGGTGATCCGAACGACCCGAATTCTATCATTATAGTGCGTCAGGACAGGTCCGGGGCCGCTCAAGGCGGCGGTATTTATTCATTCGCAGGCCCAACCTTAATTAACAACTGCGAGCTCAGCTACAATTCAGCTGGCTCTTCAGGTGGAGGTATATACTTCGCCGGCGGAGAGTATGACGTAACGAGACTTCACAACTGTCTGGTAACCAACAACTCTGCCGGTCGAGATGGTGCGGGAATTTCCAACAACTGGCAGAATGAATTGGCCATATCCAACTGCACAATAGCTCACAACACGCTTACCAACGTGATATCCTACGGTGGAGGCTTGTACGACTCTTATGAAAGCAATGCCGTAGTTACAGATTCTATCATTTCGGGCAACCTGGGTACAAGAGGCTCACAGCTCGCTGTATCCAGCGGTGACCCGCCGTCCCCCTTGCCCTCAAAGGTCAGGGTGACACACAGTGACATTAGCCTCGACATTGAACAAATGGTGGAACTGGTTGACACCGATGCCCCGCCGGTCATCCGACCCGGATTCAACAGTTATTCGGTGGGTGCTATCGACAACTTCCCGAGTCCGGGCGCCAATATGGGATTCAGCGTCAACTATTTCGGTTCCACCTATCGCTGGCTTTACGTCAACAACAACGGCAATGTGACGTTTGATGGGCCTCTGTGGTGGTTTACACCATTCGGTTTGACCGGCAATATCGGCACTTCGATTATCGCGCCGTTCTTTGCCGATGTGGACACAACCATGGGTAATGTAGTCACCTATGGTCCAGGCACTATCAGCGGCCGCAACGCCTTCGGGGTCAACTGGATCGATGTTGGCTACTCCTTCATGCACACTGATAAGATCAACAGGTTCCAGTTGGTCATCATTGACCGCTCCGACCGTGCTCCTGGCGACTTCGACATCGAGTTAAACTACGAGACGATCAATTGGGAAACCGGCGATTTCAGCGGTGGTATCAACGGGTTTGGTGGACAATCGGCTCGTGCCGGTTTCTCAAACGGCACCGGTAATCCCGGGACTTTCTACGAATTCCCTGGTTCCGGTATACCCGGCTCGTTCTGGACAGCAGTCCGACCGGTCTTATCTATGACAGCCGTAACAGTTCGGTTCCCGGACGTTACGTCTTTTCCGTCAGAAATGGGGCCGTCGACGTAGGACGGTTGTTGGGCACCCCCATCCATGTAGACAATGGCTGCACGCTCGACGGCTGGGACCCCTACGATGCCAATAATCCCCTGGATCCCAATGACCCGGATGGACCATGGGAATTGTGGACAGAGAACATCTGGGATGACCCGAACTTTGTAGTAGGTCCTTTGGGCGATTACTACCTGAGTCAAAAAGATGCCGGCCCACTACAATTGGTTGACAGTAATTGCGTAGATGCCGGAAGCACTGACGCCAATGACCCTAATATTAGCCTGCATACTTATACGACCAGGACCGACCTTATTCCTGACGCCAACAGGGTGGATTTGGGTTATCACTATCCACTGCGGGGGATAGAGCACGAGTTAATCCTTACTGTGATTGGCCCCGGTATGGTGATGATTGATCCCAACCAGCCTGACCCGTGCAATGTACTGTACGATCCCGACAACAACGTATACACATACAAATACTACACAGGTACCGCACTTATCCTGACGGCAACGCCTGATCCAGGCTATCGGGTCAAGAGCTGGAATGGTACCGACAATGATCCATCCTGGAATGTTAATACTCAGACATTAATAGTAGACGGCGACGAAACGATTGTCGTCGAGTTTGAGGAGGATAACACTACACTCCTCAAAGTCCCATTGGAGTATAGTACAATAGAGGAAGCTATAGCGGCTGCCCCTGAACATGACACCAAGATTATCCTGAGCAATGGAACCTACTATGTAAGTAATCCGGACGGCATTGATTTCCAGGGCAAAAGTATCACTCTGATGTCCCTTGACCCGGCTGATCCGGTGGTAGTAGCGGCTACGGTTATTGACTGCGCGGGCAGCAGATACTCTCCGCGACGTGTTTTCCACTTCCAAAGCGGTGAAGGCCCCAACACAGTGGTTGATGGATTCACCATCAGAGGCGGTTTCATAGCCGGTCCAACCGGTCTGCCGGGACGTTTCGGAATGCTGGCTCCTGAACCCTACGAAGCCGTCTGGAGAGAGGATTTCCTCAATTCGCCTCTCCCGCCACGTGCCGAAGGCGGGGGAGATGGCAGCGGCAGTGCCTATGGTGGTGGAATCCTGTGCGAAAACGCAAGCTCTCCCACCATCAAGAACTGTGTGATAACCGACTGTACTGTTGTCGGTGCTTACGGTGGTGACGGGGCCCCCGGGCGATCCGGAGGATTTAATTTCCTGCCGCCCGGAGCAACCGATGTGGAAGAAATTGACGACGGCCAGTGGGGTGGCAACGGCGGCGACGGCATCGGATACGGTTACGGTGGCGGTATCGCCTGTCTGAGTCGGAGCTGTCCAATTATCACGAATTGCGTCATCCAAAATAATATTGCCAGAGGCGGCTGCGGCGGCAACGGCGGGATCGGCGGCATAGCCGGTGGTAGCGGGTACGCAAGTAACGGCGGAAATGGCGGAAATGCCATAGGTGACGGTATCGGTGGCGGCATTTACTGCGAAAACGGAAGCGAGCCGGTCCTCACGAATTGCGAATTTATTAATAACCATGCGACGTCAGGTACCCCCGGAACCGGCGGTATTGCACGTTCGGGTGAGACGCGTGAATTAGTCTTCGGGCCAGTTGTTGCTGAAGGATTCGACGGACAGGCCTTTAGCTACGGCAATATAACCGGTGGTGCAATTTACTACCGAAACGCAGATGTAAACCTCACTGGTTTAACATTCTCGGGCAACCAAGCGTATCTACTGCAGCAAGTCATAGTTGACTCCGAGATAGTGCTCGTACCTACCATAGACGGCTCTTTCCAGTACCTTGCCTACACATACGAATCAATTCCCTCGTATACCACCGGCGGAGCTTTGGCCTCTGATATTCACAATATTGTTACCGTTGTAAACTGTGAGTTTATAGCAAACCTCGGCGGTGCTGTCCGCATAGACGCGAACTGCATCGTGGACTTCGACAGATGTTTATTCGAGGACAACACTGAGGCAGCCGAGGGCGGCGCAATTACCATCGCCGAACTTGGTTTTGTAGATATTAACGACTGCACGTTCAAGTACAATTCCGCCAGCACTAACGGCGGCGCCGTGCTTTGCAACAGCAACGCGGTCCTAACAGAGTGCTTGTTCCAGGGGAACCAGGCGGGGAACAATGGCGGTGCAATATATTCATATTATAATTATGCCGGCTCTGACCCCAACATTATCCCGACATTGAATATAAACCTGGAATCCTGCACCTTCTTAGGAAACGAAGCCGTTACCGGCGCAACCGGGCAGGGAGGGGCCGTATTCTTCCGAGATTTCAATGCCATAATGAATAACTGCTACTTCATGGAGAACAGCGCCAGGAGCGGTGGCGGGCTGTGCTTCACACTTGGAGACGTCACCATAACCGGAGGAACCATAAGTGGAAATACATCCATAGGCGGAGACTCTTACGAGATGGGTGGTGGGGTGCTATTCGCAAATACTCATGCGGTAATTGAAAACTGTATCATAAAAGATAATGTCGCCGAGGGTGCTATTAGAGGCTCCGGCGGCGCAATCAGTTTCTACGGTGGACACCTCACACACCTGGTCAAAAACTGCCTTATAACGGGCAACTCTGCAACTGTTAATGGCGGTGCGATTTCAGCCTATCTTCACGCGACGCCCGAAATCCGGAACAGCACATTCAGCGAAAATTCGGCTGGAACCCTCGGCGGCGCGATATTCTGTGACTGGGGTTCTGACCCAACAATTATCGACTCCATATTAGATAACTGCGATAGCCACGCTATTGTTGAAGAGGACGTCGGTAACGCAAGCGTATCAACTTCATTGTTCTACAACAATACCGACGGTGATTACGGTATTTATGACAGCAATACAGGGTTGACTACTACTACTGCCGGCGTTGACCTCGATGTTACAAATATCGAAGGCGCCCCGCTGTTTGTGACCGGACCGTTCGGAGGTTACTATCTAAGTCACATTGCTACCGGTCAGATGACTGACAGCAATTGTATCGATGCCGGAAGCGATGATGCGGACGCTCCCGATATCGGTATGGACACGTACACGACCAGTATTGACGGCGCCAATGACGTGAATATCGTTGACATAGGATATCACTACAGTGACCGGTTGCTTGCTCCGCGATATAAGTTGACTGTTATTCTCGTGGGCGGCCACGGCACGATCGAGGTAAACGAGCCGGATCCGATTGCTTCCGGACCTGCAGGTACTTATACTTACTATGCCGGCACGGTTGTAACGCTAATTGCCACACCCGAGTCAGGCTACCGGGTTGCAAGCTGGAGCGCCACCGATGACGAGCCGGGCTGGAATCTTAACACCATTAACCAGCCGAACTGGAATCGTAACAGCATAGACTTAACGATGTACAGCAACAGAATCGTAACTGTCAGGTTTGAGCCGGATGTCGGGCGTATCATCAAAGTCCCGTTAGAGTTCGGTACAATTGAGGAAGCTGTAGCGGACGCCGACCAACGAGCCACCAAAATTATAGTTGCTCCCGGAGTTTACTCCGTAAGCGACCCGAACGGTATCGACTTTGCGGGCAAGAGCATTACTCTGACGTCCACTGACCCCGATGACCCGAGTGTGATAGCGACCACGATTATTAACGCAGGTGGCAGCCGATACTTCCCGCGTCGTGCATTCCGCTTCCACAGCGGCGAAGAGCCCACTGCTGTAGTGACGGGCTTTACCATCAGTGGTGGTTATATGGTTGGTGCTAACGGACAGCCAGGCCGTTTTGGAATGCTTACGCCTGTGCCGTATCAGAATCAGACGTGGAGAGAGGATCTTACTCAGCCTCTCCCGCCACGTGCCGAGCGCGGCCAGGATGAGACCGCCGATGCCTATGGTGGCGGTATTCTGTGCGAGAACGCCAGCTCCCCGACGTTTACGAACTGCGTGATTACAGGCAATGTGGTTGTAGCGGTATATGGCGGTAACGGTGCTCGGGGGCAGACTACTCCGGTCCCACCCGGGGTGTGGGTCTGGCTGCCGCCGGGGGCAGAAGATTTGGAGGAGATAGCGGACGGTCAGTGGGGCGGCAACGGCGGTGACGGGACAGGTAACGGTTATGGCGGCGGTATTGCAATTCTTGGTCGCAGTAAGCCTGTCATCGTGGACTGCATCATACAGAACAATGCCGCACGCGGCGGCTTCGGCGGCGACGGAGGGGCCGGTGGCCGCGCAGCGCCTGATGGCTATTCAAGTAGCGGCGGCATCGGCGGCAATGGTTACGGCGACGGTTTCGGCGGTGGAATCTACGTCGAGGACGACAGCATGCCGATTATCAGGAATTGTAGGTTTATCAATAACCATGCTACGACGGGGCTGCCAGCTCCGGGTGGTCCTGCGGGCTGGGGTCAGCCTCGCGAATCAGTACCGCAACCGACGCCACCCCCGACTGCTTCGAATGGGTATGACGGTTTTGTCTCGAGTCCTGGTGGATTGGCCGGCGGTGCAATTTACTACAGAGACACCGATGTTGACCTGAGCGATTGTACGTTCATCGGAAACCGGGCCTATATAGCGAGCCAGACACTTGTCAGGGGGCAAGGGATACATGTCATAGGAAGGACGGAAAATCCCCTCGACTGGCTGGTCGTGCTGCCCGAGACATCGGTTTACACCAACATTGATCCGGTAAACTACTTCCATTATCTCGACCCCACGTATGAGCCGGCGCCGGTATATACCAGGGGTGGCGCCGTGGGTTCTGATGTGGGCAATACGGTTGCTTTGTCGAACCTTGAGTTTATCAAGAACCTCGGCGGTGCGGTGAGCTTCGAGCCGGGCTGCACCGTGGATATCGAGAGATGTCTGTTCGAAGACAACAATGATACCATAGCGGGCGGTGCAATCTTTATGGACGAGCTTGGTTCGGCCACCATCAGCTCGTGTGAATTTTTAGGTAATATAGCCACTTCCCTGGGTGGTGCAATCAGCACGGACAGTGACCTGACTGTTGTGGAGTGCTTGTTCAGCGAGAACCAGGCCGGCGGCAGAGGCGGTGCGATAGATGCATATTATGATGACCCCTTCGACCCCGACATAATCACGACATTGAGACTGAACTTTGAATCCTGCAGCTTCTTAGGAAACCAAGCCGTTGCCGTCACGACCGGATTGGGCGGCGGTGTGTATTCCCGTGACTTCATTGCCGTAGTCGACGATTGCTACTTCCTGGACAACACCGCCAGGAGTGGAGGTGCACTCCAATTAACACTTGGAGAGATTACAATAACCGGCGGGATGATAAGTGGAAATACATCCATAGGTGGTGTCGTTTACGAGATGGGCGGTGGTTTGTTCTGCTCCGATACTCCTGTCGTAATTGAAAATTGCATCATCAAGGACAATGTCGCCAAGGGTGTTACCGGCACCGGCGGCGCAATCAGTTTCTATGGTGGATACGTCACACACCTGGTCAAAAACTGCCTCATAACGGGCAACTCTGCAACTGTTAGCGGCGGTGCGATTTCGGCCAATCTTTACGCGACGCCCGAAATCCAGAACTGCACGTTTAGCGAAAATTCGGCGGGCAGCTTCGGCAGCGCAATATTCTGTGATTGGAATTCTGACCCAACAATTACCGACTCCATATTCCAGAACTGTAACAATCACGCAATATATGAGGAAGACGTCGGCAACGCAAGCGTATCAACTTCATTATTCTACAACAATACCGACGGCGATTACGGGATTTATGATCCCTGTACAGGGCAGACCGATACATATAGCGGTCCTCAGCTTGATCCTGATGCTAACAATATTGCCGGCGACCCGCTGTTTGTGACCGGGCCATTCGGAGGTTACTATCTTGACCAAAGCTCAAGTCCCGCTGTCAACAACGGCAGCGGCAGCGCTGTCGGCCTCGGCATGAACATTTACACCACAGACATAAACGAGCTTGCAGATGACGGAATAGTTGACATCGGTTATCACTACAGCATCGATGAGTTGCTTGCTCCGCGATATAAGTTGACTATTGTTCGTGCGAGCGACCACGGCACGGTTGAGGCGAACGAGCCGGAACCGATTACTTCCGGACCTGAACCCGGCACTTATACTTACTACGCCGGCACGGAGGTAACGCTAATTACCACACCCGAATCAGGCTATCGAGTCGCAAGCTGGAGCGCCACCGATGGCGAGCCGGGCTGGAATCTTAACACCATTAACCAGCCGAACTGGAATTGTAACAGCATAGACGTAACAATGAATAGCAACAGAATCGTAACTGTCGAGTTTGAACCGGTTGTCAGTAATATCCTCAAGGTCCCGGAAGAGTTCGCTACAATCGAGCAAGCCGTAGCGTACGCCAAGAGCGGCGACATAATCTTCGTAAGTAAAGGGACACACTACATAAGCGAACCAAACGGTATTGATTTTGCAGGCAAGAGCATTATCCTGACGTCCCTTGACCCGAATGATCCAGGCGTCGTAGCGCAGACGATCATTGACTGTCAAGGCGCCAAATACTCCCCGAAGCGTGCCTTCCGATTCCACAGTGGCGAAGAGCCCACTGCCATAGTGAAGGGATTTACTATCAGAAACGGTCTCATGAGCGGTGTGATCGGTGAAACCGGGCGGTACGCAGTTTACTATCCGCTTCCCTACCAAAACATAGATCCTGATGATGCCAGCTCCCCGCCTAAGGCTGAGCGTGGAAAGGACTCGATAGGCAACGGTTATGGCGGTGCAATCCTTTGCGAGAACGGCAGTTCTCCGACGATTATGAACTGCGTGATAACTGACTGTGTCATTACCGGTGCGGTAGGCGGTTACGGTAGTATAGGTGTCGACACTGACCCGGGATTGGATACGTGGTATTACATATTGTTTGATCTGAGTGAAGAGCAAGGTCTGCCGGCAATTCAGGACGGCCAGTGGGGTGGTGACGGTGGCGACGGTAGCGGTGTCGGGTACGGCGGAGCCATCGCCTGCCTTGACAAAAGTTCTCCAATCATTACCAATTGCATCTTAAGAAACAATGCTGCCAGAGGCGGCTGGGGCGGCACCGGCGGGGACGGGGGCAGCAGTCATCCCGATGTCGGCGGCGCCATGGGTTGGGGCGGCAACGGAGGCATCAGCTACGGCGGCGGAGTCGGCGGCGCCATCTACTGCGACGGCCGAAGCCTTCCGGTTATCACGGACTGCAACTTCATCGACAACTTCGCTACGACAGGTCCGATCGGAGTCGCCGGCCCGGCTGGCTCGGGCACCCCCCTTGACCCGGACACCGAGACAGGGTTCGACGGTTATGCCTATAACTATTACTTTGGCATCGGGCCTGGGTACGGGCCTTGGTACGGGCCTTGGTACGGGCCTTGGTATGGGCCTTGGTACGGGCCTTGGTATGGGCCTGGGTATGGATATATTGGTATTGCCGGCGGCGCTATATATTACGGCCAGGACTCGGATGCAAACCTCGTTAATTGCGAATTCTCCGGCAACAAGGCCTACGATACATACAGCGGCTACGACAGCACGTTGCTGAACCTGATGGAGCTGCCGTGGTACACCATCGGCGGCGCAGTGTATTCAGTGCCGGAGAATACTATTGTCATCAACAATTGCGATTTCACGGAGAATCTCGGCGGGGCTGTTTATTGCGAAACGGGTTGCCTGTTGGACGTTGACGACTGCCTGTTCGAGCAGAACTCTGATACGTTTACAGGAGGCGCCATTTACATACCAGGAGGTGGGTCCGCAGATATTGACAATTGCAGGTTCGTCGACAATTCCGCTACCGGCGACGGCGGCGCCGTCAGATGTTTCGGTGATGCGGACTTTGCAAGATGCGAATTCAGCGGCAACCGTGCGGGTGGCAATGGCGGCGCTATTGAGGCCTATTACGACACCGCCGATCCGAATACGCATGTCATATTGAGATTGAACTTCGAGGCCTGCGGCTTTGTTGGCAATAAGGCCGTTGATGACATATATGCCTATGGCGGTGCGGTGCATTTCCGGGACTTTGATGCTGTGTTCACTGATTGCCACTTCCTGAACAACACTGCCAAGAGCGGCGGCGGCTTGTTCCTCACGGTTGGAACCGTTACTATGAACGGAGGCATTATAAATGGAAATAGAGCCTTAGGCGCCAGTGGTATCGACACCAGTTACGCTCTTCAAGAGACGGTGCTTGGGATTGGATTGGCTCCCGGCGCCGCCGTCGGTGATGCGAGCAGCCTGTTCGATATGGTTGGGCGTTTCGGGGAAGCCCACTGGATAGACCTGAGTGCCAGCGTCAGCATGGGCGGTGGTATCGTCCTCGCCGATACAGCAGCGAAACTTGAGGGCTGTGTCCTTCAGAACAACACGGTCGAAAGTGTTAACGGGACCGGCGGTGCGATTATCTTATACGGCGGCAACGTGGAGCATCTGTTCAAGAACTGCCTGTTGACGGGCAACTCGGCGGAGGCAGAGGGTGGTGCGATTGCCAGTGCCATACATTCGATGCCACAGATTGCGAACTGTACTTTTGTGAATAACTCATCGGGCAAGGTTGGTGGCGCCGTTTACAGCGACTGGACTACCGAAGTCGCAATCAGCGATTCCATATTCGATAACTGCGGAAACGTCGCAATAGCGGAAGAAGACTCTGGCGGCGACGTTGTGGAGCACTGCCTGTTCAACAACAACCCTGGTGGTGACTACGGGATTTATGACGGCGTTACCGGGCAGATTGATATCAAGAGCGGTACCGACCCTAACATTGACCCTAACGGCACAAACATTCTGGAGGACCCGCTGTTTGTAGGCGGGCCACTTGGTGACTACTACCTCAGTCAGCTTGCGGCGGGGCAGTCGTCTGACAGCAATTGTGTCGATGCCGGAAGTGGTTATGCGAACGACCCCAATATCACTATGGACATTTACACGACCCGCACTGATGGGGACAATGATGTTGATGTTGTTGACATCGGTTACCACTACCCAAGCCATTTGGGGCTTGCGCAATTTACTTTAACATCAACGGTAGTGGGCGGCCACGGCACGGTCGAACCGGTCAGCGGAACTTACTATGACGGTACGCTCGTAACGCTAACCACCAGTCCGGAAACAGGTTACCGCGTTAGCAAGTGGACCGGAACCGCGAATGATACTTTGAAGGGGCCGAACAGCTTTGTTGTGATGCAGGCTGACAGGGACGTTACGGTTGAGTTCTCTCGGCCGCGGACGATTGTTGTCGGCAGTGACCCGAATTATACATCAATTCAACGCGCTATCGATGAGGCTGTTGACGGCGACATCGTTTTGCTGCCTACGGGCACTTATGACCCGCCATATCCAGGCCTTCCGGCCCCGCAGCTTACCATTATTGTTGATAAGGGCGTAACTCTCAGCAGCGTCAATCCGGACGACCCCGCCTGCGTGGCGGCCACAATTATCGATAATGTGATTTTTGAAATAGCTACTATTGATACGGAAGCAATCATTGACGGCCTGACTATCACACACAGCAGAATGCATATCAATTTCTGCTCGCCCACGATTCGCAACTGCGTCTTCACCGAGAACAACTGGTTTGGCATGGACGGAGATGCTGATGGTGACGGCTTCAACGGGGTCAGCGTAAATGGTGGCGCGATGACAATCTATAACGGCTCACCTATCGTACAGAATTGCCGATTCACAGACTGTTCGGTGACCGGCGGCGACGGTGCTCGGGGTGCGGATGGCGATCCTTATGGATTTGACGGTGGCTGGGCAGGCTGGGCGTACGGCGGTGCGGTTTACATTGGATACGGCAGCAGTCCGAAATTCGAGAAATGCTCGTTTGTCAATTGCTTCGCGCTGGGTGGAAACGGCGGCGACGGTGGTAATAGTCCCGTGCCAGGCCACGGTGGAAGAGGCGGCAACTATACGTGGTCTCCGAGCGAGGAGACAGGGCCGGGGACGTACCCGAACTGGTACTGGTGGGACGGCTGGGACTATGGTCCGTACGACGCCGACGGTTATCCCACATATTATGGTGGTTACTACAAGGACTACTGGAAGTACAGCGGGCACGGCGGCGCGGTCTATATTGAGAACGACAGTAATCCGCAGTTTATTGACTGCGACTTTGGGAATAACCATACGTACGGCGGTCTTTCCGGTTTGGGCGGGACTCCATGGCCGACTCCGGACGTACGGATGACAATTGAGAACTTCGGCGGTGCGGTCTATTCCTGTTACGGCAGCGCTGCGGAATTCACGAGGTGCAATTTCACCGACAATACGGCTGACCCGACTCTCGATGCGAGTACGTACGTGGGCTTCGATGCTCCCGAGGACGTTTACGTCAGTTACGGCGGTACGATAGCGACAGAAGACGGTGCGTCTGTGAAACTTGTGGACTGTGATATTTCAGGCGGCAATGCGAGTATCGGCGGTGGAATATACTGGTCTGATGCGGAGATGGAAATAATCGGCAGCGAAGTGAGCGACAGCACCGCGTACCACGGAGCAGGCCTGTACTCTGTCGAGGCCACAGGCACAATAACAAAATCTACCATCACCGGGAACCGTGCTTTTGCTGGCGCCCATCCTGCGATTGTCGACCCGAACTTCACCGCTCCTGTGATATTCGGTGAAGGCGGCGGCTACTATTGCCTGTCCTCAACCGTTGATGTAACTGATAGCATCTTAACCCGAAACCAGGCAAGCGCTTCCGGCGGCGGCATCTACTTCGGCGGCAGCGACCAGGACCTCTATAACAGTCCCTTCCTGCACAATTGTCTGGTAACGCTTAATAGAGCCGGCCGCGACGGCGGCGGAATATCAGTGAACTGGTTCGCAGAACCGGTAATCTCTAATTGTACAATAGTCGACAACCAGGTTACCGGCGCTGCTGGTGTGGGATATGGCGGAGGCCTGTACAGCTCTTATGAGAGTAACGTCGAGGTTATCAACAGCATCATCTGGGACAATGTCAGTAGTTATGAAGGCTCCCAGGTCGCGGTCTGCACCGGTGCTGAATTCGAACCAAGACCGTCCACTCTTACGGTTTCTCATAGCAACATCCAGCCGGATCCCAATGACCCGGATGCACTTGGCCCAACGGGGCTCGACCTTGTTTTCTGTATAGATTCAACCATCAGTATGTGGAATGAAATTGATGCCCTTAAGAATGCGATGACGGAAATCATCAATGGATTAGCGGAGAAAACCACCAATTTCAGGGTTGGCGTGGTGGAATATCGTGACTATCCACTTCCTCCGGATAATGATCCAAATCCAGCGACGGACCCGAATCTGTGGTTTATATTTAGAGATGTTTCACCGTTTACGAACGATGTCGGCTCCTTAACTGCTGCGATCAATAACATAGTAGCTGCGGATGGTCATGATAACTCGGCAGTTTATATGGCGTTGATGCACTGTATAGATGCTAATTCACTGGAGGCTGTGCTGGACGCCAATGGGCACAGTGACTGGATACTTGCCAACTCACCGGGAGTGGGTGAATGGCGCAGCGACGAAGGCATAGCAAGAATGATCATTCTTATGGGTGACCTGGGGCCCACCGACCCTGAACCTCATTCGGATTACACACATAACGATATAGTTACAGCAGCTAATGCCAAATCGGTACAGATTTTCTCGATCGCGGCAGGATACGGTGGCTACGGAAACACGATACCAGTTTTACAATCCTTCAACAATTTGGCTCTGGACACGGGAGGGCTGATGTTCGATGTGACTGCTGATCCAAGTCAAGTTGTTGACGCGATTACGGAAGCGATCTACATAATTGGCCGTGTAGGACCCATGATTTATGTTGAAGATACTTGCACGCTCTACGGGTGGGATTGGAATTCCGACAGCAATAGCTGGGACGCCAACAGCAGCACCGGTAACATCGCCGAAGACCCGCTCTTCGTTGCGGGTTACTATCTCAGTCAGCCTGTTACCGGGCGGTGGCAGGACCCGAACAGCCCATGCGTTGATGCCGGAAGCGGTGATGTAAATGACCCCAACATCGGTATGGACCGATATACTACACGCGTAGACGGCATTAACGACGTCAACACCGTGGATATGGGTTATCACTACAGCGAAGGACGCCCATGGTACACTCTGACTGTCAGTATCGTTGATGCTAACGGCCAGGTTTTAGACCCGAATCTTGCACCCGGCTATGTTGTCCCCGTCAGCACCGTAGTTTACCAGGGCGAACCTGACAATGTTGTAACTATCACAGCTTACCCAGACCCCAACTATCAGGTCAGTGCGTGGACCGGCACCGATGACGATTCAAATACCGCTAATACAAATACTGTAACGTTGGATAGGGACAAGCACGTTACCGTTGAGTTTGAGCTTGCTCCCTGGTACCAGCTAACAGTGGTTGTGCCCGGTGGCAATGGTTTGGTTACAGTTGATCCGAACGGTTACTTTTATCCCGATCGCACAGTAGTAACGCTTACTGCAACGCCCGACCCCAACTATCGGCTCAATGCGTGGACCGGTACTAATGATGATTCGTCTTTTGCCCTTACCAATACGGTAACCATGAACTCAGACAAAACTGTCACGGTTGAGTTTGAGATGCCGAGGAAGATTGAAGTCTCAGGCGGCGCCGATGCTATCCTGAACGCCGTTAACATCGCAAAGCCCGGCGATACGCTTGTCGTGGCTGCCGGCACTTATAACGGCGGTATCAACTTCCAGGGCAAACAGCTCAGACTGTTCAGCACCAATCCTGATGACCCGATGTTGTTGCCAGGACGATTATTGATTGTCAGTTCAGCGGTCGCGCCTTTACCTTCAACAATGGCGAAGGTCCCGAGACGGTCGTAGATGGCTTTACCATAATCAATGGCAGGCTTACCGGTGCGTCCGGCGGCGCTATATATATCGGTGCCGGCAGCAGTCCGACCATAGCAAATCTAATAATAAGAAATTGCGGTGTTACTTCTGCCAACGGTGGTGCGATATTCATCGGCTCCGGCAGCAGCTCGGCCATTGGGAATGTTGCGATAATTAGCTGTGCCGTCTCCGGCGGTGACGGTGGTGCAATATATGTCAGCACCGGCAGCAGTCCGAATTTCGTAGACTTCACAATTAGCAATTGCTCTGTTACTCGCGGCTCTGGTGGTGCAGTTTACTGCAATGTCAACAGCTCTACCATATTTACCAACTGTACGTTCGGAAACAACTCTGCGAGCTTCGGCAGCATAGTTGTTACCGACCCCAACGACCCGAATATCACCTGGGTGATACCCGGCGCCGGCGGCGATGGCGGCGGGGTCTACTATGGGCTTAACAGCACATCAACGCTCAGCCAGTGCGCGTTTACCGGCAACACAGCGGATTCAGCCGGTGGTGGAATCTATTGTGGCGACAATATCACATTGATATCCAACCAATGCACACTTACCGACAACACAGCGACCTTATCCGGTGGTGGAATCTACTACGGTGTCGAGTGTGTGTCGCAGCTGAGTGACTGTGTGTTTAGCGGCAATAGCAGCTCTGAAGACGGTGGTGGTATCCTTTACAGTGTTGACAACTCAATAACGGTTACCGATTGCAACTTCGCAGACAACTCGGCAGACTATGGTGGCGCATTGTATATCGACGAGAACTGTTCAGGAACAATTACCGATTCCGAGTTGTTCGGCAACGATGCGGCCGAAGACGGTGGTGGGATATACCTTAGCGACTCTGATGAGCTGGCGATTTCCGACTGCGATATCTCGCAGAATTTAGCTGCTCGTGGCGCTGGTATTTACGGCATCGATTGTCCAGGAACGTCAATTGTCGGTTGTACAATCAACAACAACGAAGCCTACCGAGTTGTTATATATTACGAGTACTACGAGCCCGACCCGAATGACCCGAACGTTCCGCTTAACCCGGAGGACCCAAGCGGCAACCCCAACGACCCGAATGTTATTGTTGTCGTAAAGCAGGACCGCTCCGGGATCGCTGAGGGCGGCGGGATATTCTCCTTCGCCGGCCCGGCGTTAATCAAAGATTCTGAAATCAGCCACAATACGGCCACAACCTCGGGCGGCGGTATGTATCTGGCCGGCGACTACCCAGAATCTGTCATCGGTCCGGAGCTCAGAAACTGCCTGGTAACGAACAATGCAGCAGGCAGAGATGGTGCAGGGATCTCGGCCAACTGGCAGGTCAAGCCTAAGATTTCTAATTGTACGATAGTTGATAATGAGCTCATAAGAATACCCTCTTATGGTGGAGGTCTGTACTGCTCTTATGAAAGCGAAGTGGAAGTTATCGACTCTATTATCTGGGGTAATACCGGTAATTACGAGGGCTCCCAGATTGCGGTAGCCAGCGGTGACCTGCCCTATCCACTACCTTCAACGGTTAAGATTACCTACAGCGACATTGAGCTTATCCAGTTGGATGCCAATGAACCCGGAGCAGGCGATCCGAATATGTTGACTGGGCCGACTGGCGATCCGTGTAATCCGGACTATTTCATTTACGGTGTTCTTGATGCTACCCAATATATGGGCGGTTCCTATGGCGGAGCACACGGTCCTGACGGATTTACCGGTCCTGACGGGATTGATAGACTCATTTTCGTTAGTAATACGTATGATTTCAATGATTTTACTTTCAGCACAATGGGCTACATTGTTACCGTTACCATTCCAGCCGGTACACATTCTGATACGCATCCGGCCAATCCTTACAGGACGGGTCCCATTGCCCCAAGAACATTCACCCTCGAGAGGTCCTTTGACCTTGGTGAAGAACATTATATTGGGGACTCTCAAAACGCATTCTACGTGGACATTGAAAAGAACGAAATCTACATTGGCGCCACTTACAGTGAAGGTATTCTAAAGTATGTGTTCGATCCAAATGCGGCGAACCCCGTCGCAGGTGGGCCTGCTGGCAATTACGTCTTCGACTCCATTGTTGCTCCGTCATGTCCCGGATGGCCGGACACGCTTGCCTATGACCCGAATAATGATATCTGGTATGCTGGAAACTGGGACTACGAGATTTATAAGTATGACGGCTCTCAAGGTCCTGACGGTAACTGGGAACTGGCATTTACGTCCTTCCCGTATGCACCGGTAGGAGGTCGTCTGCAGCACCACGATGGCTTGGCGTTTGTCAACGGGTACCTGTTCCTCGCTGATATGTACGGCGACTGGATTATGCAATACCTCCCGGATGGCACGCTGGTGAACGTTTACTATCATGAACCGCTTGGCCGCGACCTTGAAGGCATGGGATGGGGGGCATTGGGACACTTCTGGTCCGGTTCATTTGAAGGTAAGATTACCGAGTTTGGTGGCGGTGCATTACAGATTGGGGTTGGCGGCGTACTTCCTACCACCCCGCCCATCTATGTTGAAGAGGGTTGCACACTCAATTGGTGGGAACCCAACGAGCCCAATAACTTCTTGACGTGGGATGTCAATAGCTGGGACCCGAACAGCCACAATATTGCAGAAGATCCGCTCTTCGTTGCTGGTTACTATCTCAGCCAGCCTGTTGCCGGGCGGCAAGACCCGAACAGCCCATGCGTTGATGCCGGAAGCGGTGATGTAAGTGACCCCAACATCGGTATGGAGCAATATACTACACGCGTAGACGGCGCCAACGACGTCAACAAAGTGGATATGGGCTATCACTACAGCGAAGGGCTGACTCAGTACTATTTGACCGTCAGCGTGGTTGATGCTAACGGTATGGTTGTTGACCCGAATCTTGCCTACGGCTATGTCGATCCGAACTGGGCCATAGTCTACGAGGGTTATGGTGATAATGTTGTAACGCTCACTGCATACCCAATAGATCCGAATTATCGGGTCAGGAAGTGGACCGGCACTGACAATGATGCAAATATCGCTACAATCAATACGGTAACAGTCAATAGCGACAAACACGTTACCGTTGAGTTCGAGTTGACTCCTGTGTACCAGCTAACCGTGCTTGTGCCCGGTGGCAATGGTTCGGTTGCAGTTGATCCGAACGGTTACTTTTATCGTGATCGTACAGTAGTAACACTGACTGCAACACCCGATCCCAACTATCGGCTCAAGGCGTGGACCGGCACTAATAATGATTTATCTTTTGCTCTTACCAATACGGTAACCATAAACTCAGACAAAACTGTCACAGTTGAGTTTGAGATGCCGAGGAAGATTGAAGTTTCAGGCGGCGCTGATGCTATCCTGGACGCCATTAACATCGCAAAGCCCGGTGATTCACTTATCGTGGCTGCCGGCACTTATAACGGCGGTATCGACTTCCAGGGCAAAGAGCTTAGATTGTTTAGCACTAATCCTGACGACCCGAATATTGTTGCGCAGACGATTATTGATTGTCAGCAGAGCGGCCGCGCCTTTACCTTCAATAATGGTGAAGGTCCTGAGACAGTTATAGACGGCTTTACAATAATCAATGGCAGCCTCTCCAGTCAACCCGGCGGAGCTATATATTGTGGTTCCGGCACCAGTCCGACTATTGTAAATCTAATAATAAGCAATTGCAGGGTTAGTTTTTCGAGCGGTGGTGCGATATTTATCGATTCCGGCAGCACTCCGAGCATTAACAACGTTACGATAAATGACTGCAGCGTTTATCTCGGCGTTGGTGGTGGTGTATGTATTAATACCGAGACCAGTATTACGCTCAGTTACTGCACAATTAGCAATTGCAGAGCTTTTGGTGGCTCCGGTGGGGCTGTTTACGCAGTTGCCGGCAGTTCGCCTACGTTTGTCGGTTGTAACTTCAGCAGCAGTAGGGCCGCCAATGGTGGCGGACTCTTCTTCGGCCTCGATAGCACGTCAACGCTCAGCCAATGCTCATTGGCTGACAACACTGCGTTTTATGATGGTGGTGCAATCTTCTACAGCTCGGGCTGTGTGTCAGAAATGAACGATTGTACGTTAACCGGCAATAGCGCTAATGAGGATGGAGGTGGTATCGGTTATGCCGCTGACAACTCGATAATGATTGTCGGCAGCAACTTTGCAAGGAACTCGGCGCAGTACGGTGGAGGATTGTATTTCGACCCGTCCTGTTCAGGGACAATTGCGGAGAGTGTATTCCTAAACAATATCGCGACCGAAGACGGAGGTGCGATATACCTTAGCGATTCTGATGAATTGGCGATTTCCGACTGCCGTATCGCGTACAATTCGGCTGCCCGTGGTGGTGGTATCTACGGCATTGATTGTTCTGATTCGACCATTATCGGCTGCTCAATCACCAACAACGAAGCTACGCAGGGTGCTGTATGGTACGAGTTCTATAACCGCGACCCGAATGACCCGAATTTGCCGATAGGCCCGCCCGATCCCAATGGTAGCTTAGATGATCCAAACTACATCGCTGTCCCGCAGACGAGTGGCACTGGGATAGCTCAAGGCGGCGGTATATATTCGTTCGAGGGTCCGAGTCTGATAGCTGATTGTAACATCAGTTACAACACGGCCAACACTTCAGGTGGAGGTGTGTACCTCGCTGGTGACTTCAGTCCAGAGTTGAGGAACTGTCTGATAGCCGACAATAGGGCAGGCAGAGACGGCGGAGGTATTTCAGCTAATTGGCAGGTGAACGCTTTCATCTCTAATTGTACGATAGCTGATAACGAAGTTATGGGACTGCTTTCTTTTGGAGGAGGCCTGTACTGCTCCTATGAAAGCAATGTCGAAGTTATCGACTCCATCATTTGGAACAATTTGGGCAGTCCCGGTACTGAGGGCTACCAGGTTGCGGTAGCGAGCGGCGACTTGTCTTATCCGCTGCCGTCGACGGTCAATATTACTTATAGTGACATCGGGCCATCCGAAGTTGGAGCGGGTCCCACCCTGGATCCGAATTTGCTTGACCCGAACATGCCGGACTACTTTATTTACAGCACTTTTGATACAAGTGTTGACCACAACTGGCCTGGCTCTTATGGCATTGACGGATGGGTGGGCAGCGATGGAATCCACAGGATTATTCACTATAGTGGTCCAAAGGAAATTGATCTTATTAATTCAATCGCCTATATTCACACTGTTACCGTCCCGCCCGGTGCCGATTTCCATTCGCATCCGAGCAATCCTTATTCAACCGGACCTATCGCCCCAAGAACACGCACCCTTGAAAGGACTTTCGACATTGGCGTGAGCCTAAGCCATGGTAATGAATTCTGGGTGGATGCCGCCACTAACGAGATATACATAGGGGCCGCCAGATACGGCATTCGAAAATTTGTATTCGACCCGAACGCGAACAATCCTGTAGCAGGCGGGCCTGCGGGCAACTATGTGTTCGACTCCATTATTGCTCCAGCAAGTCCTATTGATGAAGACGGCTGGACAACGCAGACACTCGCCTATGACCCGGATAATGACATATGGTATGCCGGGGCGATATCCTATTACTGGTACGAGGCGGACAGGACAATATGGAAGTATGACGGGTCCCAGGGGCCTGACGGTCAATGGGAGATTGCATTTACGTACGAAGAAGGTGATCACCACGATGGAATGGAGTTCATCAATGGGTATCTGTTCCTGGCTGACAACCAAGGTGACTATATTTTCCAGTATACGCCGGACGGCACGTTGGTTAACACCTTCTATTTTGAGCCTCTTGAGCACATGCTTGAAGGGATGGGATTTGGCGCATTGGAACACTTCTGGGTCGGCTCACATGGGGAAGTAGAGGGGGTAGGCAGTAGGATTACAGAGCTCGGTGGCGGACTTTTACAGATGGGACTTCAAGGAGGAATATTAGGTTTCCCCATCTATGTTGAGCAGAGCTGCACACTCGACGGGTGGGATTGGGACCCCAACACACATCTCTGGGACCCCAACAACGCCGACAGCAACAACATTAGCAAAGACCCGCTCTTTGTTGCCGGTTACTATCTAAGCCAGATTGCTGCCGATCAAGACGTAAACAGCCCATGTGTCGATTCTGGAAGCGCCGATGCCAATGAGCCTAATATCGGCATGCATACATATACCACCAGAACCGATGGTGTCAATGACGTCAACATCGTCGATATGGGTTATCACTATAGTCAGGGGCTCACTCGGTACGTGTTAACTGTCAGTGTGGTCGATGCTAATGGCGTGGTTGTTGTTGAGCCGAATCTTGCCCACGGCTATGTCGAGCCGAACACGGCCGTAGTCTACGAGGGCTACGAGGACAATGTAATAGAGCTCACTGCGTATCCCGGTGTTAGCTACAAAGTAAAGAAATGGACAGGCACTGATGACGATACCATAACCGGCCGCCACAACACCGTCACTTTGACCGAAGACAAACACGTTACCATTGAATTCGAGCAGGCCCCTCTGTACGATTTGTTCCTGTACGTAATTGGCACCGATGCGAATGGCACGCTGGAACCGGACACCCCCTGGATTGACTACGATCCAAATCTCGGTCCCTACGGTGCCTACCAGTACTATGCCGGCACCGAGGTTACCCTGGTTGCAAAAGCCGACCCGAACTACGAAGTCAGATATTGGTTCGGAACTGATGATGATTCGTCCAAAGAATCAAACAATATTGTAACCATTGATAGTAATGAGTATGTCGCAGTCGAATTCGGGAGGGTTGGGTACAATATCATTAACCTGTACGATGAGAACATGGTTCTTGACCCTCGCAGCCCGTTCCCAACGATTCAAGCTGCCGTTGACGCAGCGGGGAATAACTACACGGTGGAGCTCACGCCAGGCGTCTATTTCGGTGTGGGTAATTATGACGTCAATCTGCGAGCAGGTTTGGACCCGAACGAGGTCAGACCGATAACTGTCCGCAGCACCGACCCGACCGATGCCGAGACGATAGAGAGTACCATTATTAACTGCAGGGGTTCAGGCCGAGCCTTCATATTCAATAGTGGAGAAGAGCCTAACAGCTATACCATATCGGGTCTTACCATTAGTAACGGCTTTGCTGCCTACGGCGGCGCCATACTATGCGACGGCGCCTCACCAACAATAAGGAATTGCAGGATAACAAATAATTATGCTACCGGTGATGGCGGTGCAATCTATTTGACAAACGCTTCACCTGTAATCATCAATACTGAGATTACCGGAAACATCGCAGGTGGATTTGGCGGAGGTATCTACGCCCAGGCAGACTCCGTTCCTGAAATTATCAACTGCTTAATCGCTTTCAACTATTCAAGCAATATTGGCGGTGCAATGTACCTGTACGAGTCGGATGCTATCATCAGGCTCTCCACTATCGCATACAATTACGGCCTGGCCCTTGAGGAAAATAACTACGGACCCATCCCCATCGGCGGCGTTGCCGCTCGCGACTCCGACCCGGATATTAGTCACTGTATCATAGGACTCAACGGCGGTTATTATTATGGGCCGCCGGGCGACTATTTGTATGGTTATTGGGGTAGTAACTTATATGCCGGCGACGACCTTTACGAGTGTTCGGCAACATACTCTTGCATCGAGAACGGCGATGGCGGCGACGGCAACATAGACGATGACCCGCTGTGGATATCCGGCGGCCTTGGCCCCTTCTACCTGAGCCAGACCCAATCCGGCCAGCCAGCCACCAGCCCCTGCGTGAATGCCGGCGAACAATATATTCTGCAAGATCTCCAGAGCACGTACAATTTGGGTAACATGACGACAAGCATTATGAATTACGCGGATGTTGGCTACGCCGACATGGGCTACCACTATCCGTTCTTTACAGGTCCGCCTATTCAGTACAGCCTGGTGGTTGTTGTTACTGGTAATGGCCGCCTCGAATATACTTATTATGACTATTACTATACTGACATTAACGACTACGACGTCAACACTGTTGTTGGACCGAACGAATCACCCGCAGTTGCTTACTTGAGGCCGGGCACATCGGTACAGCTCAGGGCCATACCAGACCCCAACTACCGTGTCTTCAGCTGGACCGGCACAAATGATGATACATACTTCGGCCTGACCAACAGTGTTACTATGTACGGCAGCAGGTATGTACTTATTGAGTTCGAGCGGGCTGTCAAGCGAGTTTTGGACGTGGCCGTCGACGATCAATACCCCTACATAGCAATTCAAGAAGCCATAGATGACGCAAGAGATGGCGATGTAGTTCTCCTTCACAGCGGCACCTACGCCGGTACCGGCTTTGAGGTCATAGGCAAGAACATCACAATTACAGGCACCAATCCTGACGACCCCGATGTTGTTGCATCTACAATTATAGATTGTACCGATGAGATCAATGGCGGTATCCACATCCTTGGCACCCCCGGAGGTACTTCCGTGCTCAGTGGCGTTACAATAATGAACTCACATTTCGAACCACGGAGACCCTATGCTTCAGAGGGTGCTGGTGCCCGCGGCACCGATGGTGCGGACAACCTGCCTTATGCTTACGCCTATGATATGTACGGTACAGGTGTTTTTGATATGCGCAATGTTTATGTCAGAAGCAATGCCGCTCTTACTGTCATCGGGAACCACATCATCACCAATTGTATTATCAGAGACTGCTCGGTCACCGGAGGCGAGGCCTTTTATGGTAACGCCGGTAATGCGGAATACATGGATGGTGGTAACGGCGGTAACGGCGGCTTTGCCGGAGGTGCCGGTATCTTTATCGGCGACATCTACGATTACTATTATGAAGACGTGCTCATCTACGACCCCAATTATCCCAACGATGTCAACTATGCAATGTATGATTATGAACAACATATGATAAGCTGGGGAAGTAGTCCACTTATTAAGAACTGTATAATTGACAACTGTGTGGCAATTGCCGGTGATGGCGCAGACGGTGGGACCAGCGGCGCGAGAGCTACCGGCGGCTCTGGAGGCGTACCCGGCCGGGCCCTCGGAGCCGGAATATACTGTGATGTGAACACGAGCCCAACATTCGAAAATTGTACGGTCACAAACTGCAGTGCCGTTGGTGGTAATGGCGGCAACGGCGGCGATGGCGAAGCTGGATATGGCTTTGGCGGCTATGGCGGATTGAGCTATGCCGACCCCTTGCAGCCTGACCCTGAAAGCTTTAGCGCGTATGGTGCCGGTGTCTATTGCGGCATTGGGTGCGAGCCTAACTTCATTAACTGCACAATCAGCGATAATGTTACCGATGGCAGTGTAAGCGGAATAGGTGGCCTTAACATGCCCAGCTATAGGCGACAACAGCCGCTAAGAAACTACAATATCCCAAGCTACGGTGCCGGCCTCTATTGCGACAGCGGCTGCTCGTCAACATTTACAAACTGCACATTCCAGGGCAACCGCACTACCTATTATGGCGACTTGTACAGCGGCTACGGCGGCGGCGTATGCTTCGATGGCGGTAAAGATTATGATTATTACTTAGGCTATGGTTTCGACTATACTATTGGTTCAAGCTCCTACTATTCGAGCTATCTCTTTGATGCTAATTTTGTGAGCACTGTTTCAGCTACACTTACCGATTGTCGATTCAGCGGCAATTCCGCCTCTGTGGGCGGCGGTCTCTACGCGGTCGTGTCAGACGTGAATATTGTGGACTGCAATTTCGCCGACAATACATCCTATATTGGCGGCGGCCTGTGCTTCAACGAAAGCCTCACCTGTATTTCCGGTTCCACTATTCAACGCAATATTGTTTCTGCGGACGCTGACCCCAATGTGATGTTAGACCCTAACGATCCTAACGGCCCCAGCGGAGTTGAATTTGGCGCTGGTGGCGGTATCTATTGTTTGGCAACCGATACCCTGATGCGAACCTGCGACATCAGCTATAATTTTGCCAGCGGCTCTGGTGGAGGTGTGTATCTGGCCGTTGATCCAAACTTTGAATCCGGCGGGGACCAGGTGCTCAAGAACTGCCTGATAACCAACAACATAGCAGCCAGAGACGGTGGCGGGATTTCTGTTAACTGGTATGCCCAACCAGTAATCTGCAATTGTACAATAGCTGATAACAATGTCAGTGAGCCGAACGGTTACGGTGGAGGTCTGTACTGCTCCTATGAAAGTCATGTAGATGTTAACGACTCCATTATCTGGGGCAACTGGGGTAATGTTGGAATTAAGGGCTCCCAGATTGCTTTATGTAGCGGCGACCTGCCCTATTCGCTGCCCTCTTCTATTACCGTTTCCTACAGTGATGTTCAAGGTTGGAAGAATGCCAGCGGCCCCAACCGGATTGATGCTAACGCCGTTTTCGTTGACCCGGGCATTGACGCCAACGATTTCGTGCACTGGGACTTCAATACCGTTATCGACGACGACCCGCTGTTTGTCAGTGGTTACTACCTGAGTCAAATCGCCGCCGGTCAATCGGCCGACAGCAATTGCATCGATGCCGGAAGTGCTGACGCATCATTGGTTGCTCTTAATGACATCAATGAGCCGAACATCAGCCTGGCTCAATACACGACACGCATAGACGGCGTCAACGACGTCAACATCGTGGATATGGGGTATCATTATCCAATTGTTCTGTACCGGTTGACTGCCTATGTAGCAGGTGGTAACGGCAGTGTCGTTTTCGACCCGAACGGCCGTCCGGATACCGATCCAAACAGCCGGCGGTATAACCAGCTCGCGACAGTAACACTGAAGTCAAAGCCTGACCCGAACTATCGTGTCCAGGGATGGTACGATGTCAACGACGTCTTACTCTCTACGGGCAAGAGCCTCGAAGTGCTGATGGATTCCGACAAGGTCTTCAAGGTTCAGTACGAGCTGCCTAATATAGTCCCGGTCTTCGGTGGCGGCAACGCCATACAGCAGGCCGTTGATGCAGCATTGAGCGGTGATACTCTTATTGTCGCTGCCGGCACATACGACGGCGATATCAACTTACAGGGCAAAGACATCACAGTAGTCAGCGCCAATCCTGATGACCCTGGTATTATTGCCCAGACAATTATCGACGGCCAGCAAAGCGGGCGCGGCTTTATCTTCAATAGCAACGAAGGTCCAAACACCGTCATAAACGGCTTTACGGTAATCAACGGCAGCGTTACAGGCCAGGGCGGCGGCGGCATCTACGTTGACGTCAACAGCAGTCCGACCATTAAAAACGTTACTATAAACAACTGCAGCGTTACCGGCGCCGACGGTGGTGCAATATATGTCGATGCCAACAGCAGTCCGAGATTCATAAACTGCCTAATCACGAATTGCTCCGCTGATAACGGCGGCGGCGTCCATTGCGATGTCAACAGCTCCCCGCTCTTCTACCACTGCACATTCGGCAACAACTCTGCTGCCCAAATGGGCGGCGCTATGCTCTGTGACCCCAATGTCTCGATAACCGTCGAAGACTGCAATCTCATAGACAATTCAGCGAGCTTCGGCGGCGCCTTGTATTGCGCAGCCAACTGTTCAGGAGCGATTATCAACACCATATTAGAGCGAAACTATGCGAGTGAAGATGGTGGTGCAATATATCTGGGCGAGGCTAACGACCTGTCAGTTACCGACTGCAATATCTCTTACAATACGGCCCTGCATGGCGCAGGCTTATATTCACTCGGTTCTTTGAATCTGACAATTAGCGGATGTGAGCTTAGCTTTAACCAGGCCCCTCTCGGCTTCGTTCACCCGAATACCTCGATAGTCGGCCAAGGTGGTGGAATGTATTGCTTTGCTACAGAGGCAGTAATCAGGGACTGTGTCTTAAACGAGAATACTGCCAATACTTCCGGCGGCGGTATGTATCTGGCCGGAGAGTCGGATTACATCGAGATTATAAACTGCCTGATAACCAATAACGCAGCGGGTAGAGATGGCGGTGGTATTTCCGCCAACTGGTATGCTGAGCCTAACATCGCAAACTGCACATTCGCCAGCAACGCGGCACCGGGCACCTTCGGGCAACCCGGCTACACCGGCTTCGGCGGCGGCCTCTACTGCTCATATTACAGCAAGGTTGAGGTCATCGACAGCATCCTCTCGGACAACAATGCACTCAATGGCCTCGAAATCGCCGTCGCCACCGGCTTCGAACCGGCAACACTTAAGATTTCATACAGTGATGTTCAAAGGTGGCAGATTGATGCTAACGCCGTTTTCGTTGACCCGGGCATTGACGCCAACAATTTCGTGTACTGGGACTCGAACACCGTTATCGAAGATGACCCGCTGTTTGTCAGTGGTTACTATCTAAGCCATGTTGATGCCGGTCAATCGGCCGACAGCAATTGCATCGATGCCGGAAGCGGTGATGTAAATGACCCGAATATCGATATGGCAGGATATACGACACGCATAGACGGCGTCAACGACGTCAACATCGTGGATATGGGTTATCATTATCCGATTGTTCTGTACCGGTTGACTGCCTATGTAGCAGGTGGTAACGGCAGCGTCGTTTTCGACCCGAACGGCCGTCCGGATACTGACCCGAACAGCCGGCGGTATAACCAGTTCGCGATAGTAACACTAAGGTCAAAACCTGACCCGAATTATCGTGTCCAGGGGTGGTACGATGTCAACGACGTTTTACTCTCTACCGGCAAGAGCATTGAAGTGGTGATGGATTCCGACAAGGTCTTCAAGGTTCGGTACGAGCTGCCGAATGTAGTCCAGGTCTTCGGTGGCGGCAACGCCATACAGCAGGCCGTTGATGCAGCATTGAGCGGTGATACTCTTATTGTCGCTGCCGGCACATACGACGGCGATATCAACTTACAGGGCAAAGACATCACCCTGGTCAGCACCAATCCTGATGATCCCGTCATTATTGCCCAGACCATTATCGACGGCCAGCTAAGCGGGCGCGGCTTCATCTTCAATAGCAACGAAGGTCCAAACACCATCATAGACGGCTTTATGATAATCAATGGCAGCGTTACAGGCGAGGGTGGCGGCGGCATTTACGTTGACGTCAACAGCAGTCCGACCATTAAAAACGTTGCGATAAATAACTGCACCGCTATTGGCGCCGACGGTGGTGCAATATATGTCGATGCCAACAGCAGCCCGAGATTCATAAACTGCCTAATCACGAATTGCTCCGCTGATAACGGCGGCGGCGCCCATTGTGATGTCAACAGCTCCCCGCTCTTCTACCACTGCACATTCGGCAACAACTCTGCAGCCCAGGTCGGCGGCGGAATACTCTGTGACCCCAATGTCTCGATAACCGTCGAAGACTGCAATTTCACTGACAATTCAGCGAACTTCGGCGGCGCCTTGTATTGCGCAGCCAACTGTTCAGGAGAGATTATCAACACCATATTGGAGCGAAACGATGCGAACGAAGATGGTGGTGCGATATATTTTGCCGAGGCTAACGACCTGTTAGTTACCGACTGCAATATCTCTTACAACACGGCCCTGCACGGCGCAGGCATATATTCACTCGGTTCTTTGAATCTGACGATTAGCGGATGTGAGCTCGCCTTTAACCAGGCTCCTCTCGGTTTCTTTGACCCGAACGACCCGAATGCCTTAGCGGTAATTGGCCAGGGAGGTGGAATGTGCTGCCTTGCTACAGAGGCGCTCATCAGGGATTGCGTGTTAACCCACAATAGCGCCAATACTTCCGGCGGTGGTATATATCTGAGGGGAGAGTCGGACTACATCGAGATTATTAACTGCCTGATAATCAATAACCTGGCGGGCAGAGACGGCGGTGGTATTTCCGTTAACTGGCGCGCTGAGCCTAACATCGTAAACTGCACATTCGCCAGCAACGCGGCACCGGGCACCTTCGGACAGCTCGGCTACACCGGCTTCGGCGGCGGACTATACTGCTCATACCACAGTAACGTCGAAGTTATTGACAGCATCTTCTGGAACAACTATGCCCTTATGGGTTTCGAGATCGCCGTTGCCACCGGCTTTGAATTCGACCCGATACCGGCAAAACTTATGCTCTCTCACAGCGATATCAGGCGTGTCGCGCTCTCTGTCTGGGTTGACAGCGGTTGTATCCTCTGGGACCCCAACGACCCGAGCAAACGGACACCATTAGATGTCAGTCATCCTGATGCTCCCTGGCTTGGCAGTACCAACAACATCGACCTCGACCCGCTCTTTGTAACGGGACCGCTTGGTAGTTATTATCTCAGTCATATCGGCGCCGGACAGGATACAGACAGTCCTTGTATCGATAAAGGTAGTGAGCTTGCACTCTATCGCGGCCTGACAGAGCGATACACCACCCGCACCGATAATTTACCCGATGCAAAAGAGGTCGATATGGGCTATCACTACACAATCAGGCCGGAAACAGAAGAATGCAGACTCTGTGACCTGGACTATGACGGCGTCATCGATTTTAATGACCTGGCAGTATTTGTATCGCACTGGCTTGATGATGGCTGTTTAGGCAGCGACGCCGGCTGCAAGGGCACTGACTTTACGTTCGATACATTCGTTGACTTTGCAGATTATGCCTTCTTCGCCAACTGCTGGCTCGTCGAAGACGTCTGTGCTCCGGTCCCCAATCCGAGTGAGTGGCTGATTCGGCCTTATATGACGACTACAACGGCTCCTTACACAATCAGTATGACTGCCAGGACCGCCTTTGACGGCTGGGGCTGGCCGGTACAGTACAACTTCAAGGGTGTCGTCGGCAGCAGCCACGAAAGCGGCTGGCAGGACAGCCCCACCTGGCAGGACACCGGCCTCGACCCCAACGTTTATGGCTACAGGGTACAGGCGAAAGACGCATTAGGCAACGAGACGCTGTGGTCGGTCATCGGCTATGCAGGCACGGGAGACATAACACCGCCGGCGCCGGAGCCTGCCTGGGATTACTTCAACAATGGCGAACCTACGGCTATAAGTCCAAGCTCCATTACTATGACGGCCACCATCTCCTCCGATGAGAGCGGCGTAGAGTATTACTTCGAGGCCACAACACCTGGCGGACATGACAGCGGATGGCAGGACGAGCCCAATTATACAGACGTCAACCTTGTTCCCAACACCATGTACTGCTACAGGGTCGCGGCAAGAGACAAATCCGCCAATGCTAACCAGACCAACTGGTTCCCGCCGCCCCCAATGTCGGCAACCTGTGTAACCACGCTTCCACCGCCGGATGTGAATGCACCAATCCCTGACCCCATGCTATGGGATATGAGCGTTGATGCGAACGGCTCTGACGGCAGGCCTCGAGAAATCTACGGTGGCGGCGACCAATACGATTACTATGCGACAATGAGAGCGGATCAAAACACCGTAGATATTGCCCCGCTTGGCGTGGCCCCCAGCGGCGTGGAGTTTTACTTCCTATGCACTAATAACGGCGACTTCAGCAGCGGCTGGATTTCATTCCCGGCAGGGCCTCCCTTCACGTACACCGTCAAGATAGGCAGATCTGGGCAGCTCCTCAAATTCAAGGTCAAGGCATGTGATACATCAGCTAAGCGGAACGAGACCGCGTATTCCGAAGAGTGGATGGCAATGCCGCCATAGACGGGTCGAATGATGGGCAAAAATTCAGCCGCGGTCCGCTTACAAGTGCCTGAAAAAGACCAGAAGGTTGGCAGGGCTTCTTAGTTCGCGGGGATGCACTTATCCTTGAGTGTCTGGTAGCCGTAGTGCGCGAAAAGGTGGTCAAGTATCACCAAAGCTGTGTAGTTCTCAGCAACCGGCCATATACGGCCAACAATCGTGGCGTCACGCCTGGTGATGGCTGCAAGCTCCTTGTTCTCCAGGGTGTACTTGTCAATCGTATTCTGCGGCTTGTCAATTGTAGGTGTTGGTTTGACGGTGAGTCTTACAACGATTGGCTGGCCGGTAGAAAGGCCGCCTGTAATACCGCCTGCGTTATTCGAATCGAAAATGACCTTGCCCGCTTCGGCGTGCATCTGGTCGTTGTTCTGGCTGCCGGTCATATCGCGTGCGCGAAAGCCGGCGCCGACCTCAACGCCTTTGACGGCGCCAATGCCGAGCATTCGGCCAAGCTCGGCATCGAGTTTATAGAAGACCGGCTCGCCGAGGCCGGTGGGGACGCCCGTTACAACGACTTCGACCACCCCGCCGGCTGAATCACCTGTCGCAGCGATTTTGTTACAGGCATCAACCATCGCCTGGGCTGTGTCAATATCAGGGCAGTTGAGTATGTGGTGAACTCCGTATTTGTCCTTGACCTCAGCAGGTGCAATTGTTGGGGCCTTGCCGCGTATATCTTCAATCTCCTGCTCGATGTCGGCAAGCACTCTCATCTTTTCCAGAAACCTCATATCCATCGTTATCCGGTTCTTTACGTAGATTTCCTGATAAAATGGGTCAAGGTCACGCCGCATTTTCTTGTGGTTGTTCGTATAGGTGACGGCCTCGGGGTGGGGTACATCCTTGCATCGTACGCCGGCAAGCTCCTTGATATAGGAGAATATTTGAATTCCGCATTTCTTCAGGACTTTCTTGGCGACGTATCCGGCTGCGACGATAGTGGAAGTATAGCGTCCGCTGAAGATGCCTGCGCCGATGGCATCGTCATCGGGGCCGTATTTGATGAACGAGGCGTAGGACGCGTGGCCGGGGCGGGGTGTACGGTTCGTGTCCTGATACTGCTTGATATGAATGAAGTGGCGGTCCAGATTGGGAATCAAAATCGATAACGGAGTGCCGTTAGTGTGGTTTTTGTTTCCGGCGTTTTCGACAGTATCGGCTGCGTTTAAGCCGCTGTAGATAACCGGAAGGTCGGGTTCTTTTCGCGGGCTGGAAAGCTCATCAGCTCCCGGCTTTCTAAGAAGCAGGTCTCCATAAATTTCCTGCTCGGCAAGCTCCATTCCCGGCGGAACACCCTGTATGACGGACGTCAGGCCCTCCTGGTAAGAACCGCCGGCTACCGTTACCTGAAACATTCGTCCAATGTGACAACCTAACATTTTATATTCTCCTGAAAAAACAATTATTGATTCGCGTTATCCCTTTGCCCCTCTAACAATGATACGGTTACCATCGGTCCAGTTGTCCCTGTACCAGGTACATTGGTGGAAATTGTCGTTTAGCGACATCATCTTGTCCGCGAGCAGTTTTCTGAAGCGTGCCATAATGTTTCTGTGCCCGGGCTGCCGGGCCAGGTTCGTCATCTGGTACGGGTCAGCGACATTATCAAAGAGCAGTTCCGATTTGTCAAGGCGGTATTTGGCATAGGTGTACTGCTTGTCTCTGAGAGCACGCCACTCATGGCCGTTTTCCCAGGCTGCACAGGCACCGGTATTCTGTAGAAAAGCAGCTTTTGGCTCCGGGCCTTTCCTGCCCAGCGCACAGTGGGCCAGAACCATACCCTCAACATCAGCGGGAACCGGCAGACCCATCAGCGAAAGGATTGTGGGCATAATATCGACCGTGCCCAGGCAGGCGTGCGAGACAGTGCCGGCAGGAATGTGTTTGGTCCACCTTATCAGAAAAGGTACACGGGCAGCTTCTTCGTAAAAGATATTCTTTGCTCTCCGGCCCTGGGCACCGAACATTTCGCCGTGGTCGGATGTGAAAACGATAATAGTGTTTTCGCCGATGCGGGCTTTTTCGACGGCGTCCAGCAAGCGGCCTATATTCCAGTCCAGGTTGGACGCCATCGCATAGTAGTTCCGCCGCCAGTACTCAAGTTTGTTGCGTTGCTCCGTTGATAACCTGCCCCAGGCATCGGCGTACTTGTCGTTTGTGTCCTTGTAATTGGGTGGCTTGGGAAACTTAACGTCCTTGAACATATCCCTGTACTTTCGCGAGACGTGTTGTCTGACCACGGGTCGTGTGGCGTGCCGTAGGACAAGAATAGAGCAAACGGCTTGTCTGATTTAGCTGTATTCTGCAGGAAGTCGGCTGCCATGTCGGTCTGTGCATCCGGCTCGTAGACTCCCTTGCCGTAGGAGATTTTCTTAGTGGAATCGGTGTGATAGTAGGCGTTGTAATAGTTGTGGTGGAAATTGTAGGCGGCCCAGTATCCATTGAAGCCCAGCCGGTCAGGTCCCGGGGGTACGTAGCTGTTTTTCGGGTCGTGATGATTTCCCAGTTTGTTTGCGTAAAGATGCCATTTGCCGATATAACCGGTTTGATAGCCGGCACGTGTCAACACATGGCCGAAGCACTCGTGATTAGTATTCATCCGGAGTTCGTTGATTACCATGCCGGTGGATGTTGGATATTTGCCGGTAAACAGTGAGGCGCGGTAGGCTGAGCACACCGGCATATTCGAGACTGCGTTGCAAAAGTTTACTGCCTGCGATGCGAGTCTGTCGATGTTGGGAGTGCTGGCTTTTTTTGAACCGGCGTAGCCGCAGTGTATGTAGCCAAGCTGGTCCGCAAATACATATATCAGATTTGGACGTTTCGTCTTCGTCGCAGGGACAGACAGTCGCGCTGAGGCGCCGAAACATCCTGGAAATGCAAGGCCGGTTGTTCCTAATACCGCGGTTTTGATGAAATTGCGCCGGTTCAGATTCCTGTTCATTCCAAAATCGCCCTTGACCGATGTCAATTAATTGTTTCCATTTTTGCGCCGATACTTTCCATCAATTCCACGTATCCAGGGAAAGTAACGCTCATTGCCTCAGCGGTATCAATGCTGGTTTGACCATCTAAGTTTAAGCCCGCCAGCGACAGGGCCATCACCGTTCGGTGGTCACTTCTGCCGTTCAGTTCGGCCGGTTTAGACTGGCCGCCTTGTATTATAAGGCCGTCTGGCAATTCTTCAATATCTACAGCCATTTTTTTCAGTTCCTCGGCCATGCATTTGATTCGGTCGGTCTCTTTACTTCGTGCCTGGGCGACGTTTACAAGGCGGGTTTCACCTTCGGCAAAAGCAGCGGTAACAGCCATAGCCGGCAGTGCATCGGGCGTTTTATTCATATCTATCTCGATACCTTTGAGCGGGGCGGCTTTAATGGTTGTACGGGCGGTTCGCGAACCGCCCCTACTTCGCTCGATGCTGATGTCGGCACCCATCGCTTTCAGGTAATCGACCACCGCTTTGTCCGGCTGACTGTCCGAGAAATCCAAACCAAGCAGTGTTACCTCATCTGCCGCCAGGGCGGCGGCGCAGAGAAAGAATGTTGCACTGGAAAAATCGGCAGGTATCGTGGCATCAAAGCTCTTGTACTTTTGACCGCCTTTGATTTTGAATTTGCGCAACTGCTGTTTTTCGTATTCTATTTGCTGTCTATCGAGCCAGTCGAGGGTCATTTGCACATAGCCCGGTTCGTTGAGCAGCGTAACGTCTATCTCGGTGTCTTTGGTTGCCAGTGGCGTGCACAACAGCAGGCTGGTCAGATATTGGCTGGTAGTTGCAGCAATCGTAGTTTTTCCGCCTGTTAGTTTTCCGGTTACCTCGACGGGTACCTTGCCGTTATTTTTTAAGCTGGCGCATTTTGCTCCCAAATCGGCCAGGGCGTCCATTAACGGCCCGACAGGACGGGTCTGGATTTGCTCATCACCGGTGAAGGTTGTGGACTGGTCGCTGTCGGCCAGGGCAGCCGAACCCATTGCGATACGCAGCGTCGTGCCGGAATTGCCCACGTCGATAGGGTGCTCTGGCGCGGTGAATTTGGCGCCTGTGCCGATTACCTTCCAGATTTCCGAATCGGATGAATCAATCTCGGCACCTAATGCTCGATAGCAATTCACCGCTGCTTCTGTATCACCTGAAACCAGCGGCTTACGGATGGCGCTTTCGCCGAGGGCTCCCGAGGCAATTGCGACGGCACGAATAGTGTGTGATTTCGAGGCCGGAATGACCACCTCACCAGCAAGCCGGGATTTTTTCACAATCAACTTCATAGCTACTTTCGTATTACGGATTGCGTTTTTACCAGAAATGACGAAGAATTAAAAGAAGATTTTGTTTTATGGAAAGGATTGACTATTGGTCTGGTAAACTAATCCCTGCATCTGCTAAAGCGGCACGTACTATTTTACGGACACGCTCGGCAAGCTGCAAATCCTCATCGGCATAGAGCAGCTATTGGAGGACCTTTTGGCGTAATTCTCTCTCACGCTTTTTCATAAAGCAATCTGCCTTGCTGTGATGTGCGTCGGGATCAACTGATTGCAAGTAAACAATAGCCCCAGAGATTCAATTCAAAATTCAAAACTTCTTTGCCCTGCGTTTCCTCATCAGCGCCAAGCCGCCAGGGGCCGGTGTTTTGGCCGAGAAGGTAAATTCAATGCCGCCGGATGATACAAAATCTCTGTGAACCGTGTGTCCTTCACCGGCGCCATAGCGTTGGTTTAGCCGTTGGAACCGGGGTAGCTAACCGTGACCAGCTCGGGCAAGAGCAGGAAATTGGGGTCGTCAACGTCGTCGTTGAGCCCGTGAATTGCCAGGACGTTGCGGCCCTGCCGCAGGTCGCTTATGTGGTCGGAGATGTCGAAGTCGACAAATTGCAGGGCAAGGTCGTTCTGGCGGTTGCTGTCGGCCACGGAGTTCCAACTCGGAGTGCCGGTGAAATTGTCTCTGGTTACCTCAACGCCGTTGAGGTACGCCACGAATCCATCATCGTACTTCATCCGCAGCTTCAGCGTGTTGAAGAGACTGGTGTCTTCGACAACGTCAAATTCAATACGCGACCACAGCGAGGCATTGAAACCCAGCATATCGTCCTGCAGTTCGCTGGAGCCGACGTTCAACCCTCCCTGAAGCATAAATCCGCCAACGGGATACGCTTTTCCGTCTTCGGAACCTGCGGTGGCCTCTGCCATGATCGTGAAATCGCCGTCCGGCCCTGGCACAATATCATCCCAGCGAACCACATATCCGGTGCTGCGATTGTCACCGGCCTGCAGCTCAGCCGTAACTCCGCTACCACCAACCCCCGAACTGCTGTTCCAGGTGCAGCTGGTGGCGTCGCTTATGGTGAAAAGCGAAATCCGGCTGGGATAGTCCGTAGAGCGTATGGCGGTGCCAATAAAGGTGTACGTTGTGCTCGGAGCCAGGCCCGTGAACTCTATCTTTGCCCACCAGCCCGGGTTGCCGTAATAGACGAGGTTTCCTCCAAAGTCCACTATGGTGCTGTCTCCTTCATCATAGAATATATCGTATGCATCCGTGCCCGGAGCTGGGTTGCCGCCGCTGCCACCGCCGCTGACCCGTAAACCGGCAGCCCCCATTGTGAACGTCACCGTGGGCATTCCGGCATCGCTTCCGGTGACAAAATCCTTCAGTTTTCCAGTGGTGTGGCCTGCGTCATTATTGTGGATAGTCCAGTCGGTTACGTTCGCTGCTGTAGAGTCCCCGACCTCCCGGTAACAGTCATTGTAGGCAACCATCGGCCCGCTCCCAAAGCCGAAGCCGAGACCCGTAGTGCCGGTGTCCCACCCCTCTAACTCGTTGAAGTCGGTCTGCATCCAGGTAGTTTCCCAGGTCGCGTCGGTGGGCACATAATAATCAGCACTTGCCCCGGGACCAACCAAGACAATAGTGACTGGTTCCATAGGTTCCGTTGTTGCGCTTTGGCTGCTCGACCAGCCGGTCTCATTATGATTCGCTGACTTGTCTCGAACCTTGACCCGGTATGTGTAAGTGGTGTTTGAGTCGAGTCCTGTATCAAGATAATAAAAGCACTTCTGGACCGGCCCGGTCTGCCAGCCATTAAGATGACAGGGGTCGTGAACCGAGCTGCTTAGCCAGCCGGTGTCGTGATTGGGGTCGGTAACATTATTGAAGTAATACTCCACTCCAACGCCGTTGAAATCCGTGGCAAAGCTGGCAGTCATTTCGATGGAATTGCTGTCGATGGCAACAGGACCCGATGCCCAGGTCATCGGGTCAGGTGTGGGACAGCTCACATCCGGTCCGGTCCAGCCTTCTGACCATATTGCAAAGTCAGTAAAATTCACTTTGCGGTCGCCATCCAGATCAGTCCTCAAGTCGTTCGCTTCTAACAGCCACTCCGCCGTTAACTCTTCCAAATCTCGCATCTCTATATAGCTATCCTGATCAAAATCACCGCAGGGGACTTCACGGATATGGGCCACACCAATTGCATCTTCGCCCCGCCCACAATAGAAAAGATACCACTGACCATCGCTGTCCTCGAACAAGTATGGGTCTCGCAACTGGTTGACGTTTTCCGGGGCAGTACTGCCTTCTGAGTTGGTGGGTACGATATCGCCGCCTTCCCAATCCAGCTCGGCATAAAGAATTTCCTCAGGCGGAAAGGTCGAGTCCCACGAAGTATAGTCGCCCACACTAAGGTCGATAGTGGACATCTTGATTCGCTCCGGACAGTCATGAATGCGGGTGTAGAGCATCTGCACCGTGTCTCCAAGCCGACGCACAGTGAAATGGCGTGCCCGCCAGGGGTCGTCAGGAAGTCCCGAAAAGTCAGCAGCATCAATATCATTCTGAAACGGGCTGTCGGAGCGTTTGGTCCACAGGTCGTCCTTGAAGTCGAAGCCCGGCGGCGGCGTCCACGGGTCGTTTGGGTCCCGTGCCTTGAAGATATAGCCGCTGTTGGAAGTAGCGTAGAGATTGCCGTTATACTCGAACACTCGAAAGTAGAACCGGCCAAGAACCACCGGCTCAATACCGTCGTTGAACTCCAGGCCGTCTTTCGATGTAGCCACGAGGCTCTTCTGGCCCAAGCCGGTGCCATCGACCCTGACACTTCCGGCGTGGAAGTACATCACAATCCGCTGGTTCTCATCGTCCACAAATACATCAGGTGAAGCAACATGATTAGAGATGGTGATAGCATTGTCAAGGTCGATCTTGTCATCGCTGCCCAAGTCGAGCACACCGCGGTCTCCCACGCTCACGCCGGAACCAATTTGGTACAGGTGCCAGGGGCCCTCGATGTCCGCCGACCATGCCATGCGGATGTAGTTGCCCCCGTGGTGCGCAAAGTACATATAGTAAGTGGCATTAGGGTCTGCTCGGTTTTCTGGTGCGAGCCAGTCCGCAACGCGGATTACTGAGGGGCCATTGATGTTGTAGCTTTCATAGGTAGTTGCGCCCAGGGCGTCGAAGACGCCATCGGTAATAATCGGCTGACCACTGTTGAGCCGGGTGATGATAAAAGTTTCGTCTTCACCGGCATCTGCTTTTGTTGTGTTCGTGTAGGAAAGCAGGAGAGTGATTATTGCCAGCCACATGTTTAGGTTTGTTCTCTCACGCATTTTCATCCTTTAATATAACTTGCTATGTGGGGCCATTTACCAGGGCTGTTGGCAGTCCACGTTAGTCGCGCCCGGGGTGGCTTCGTCCCCATTAGGTATCTCGTGGCCGTGGGGGCTGTTGCACCAGTTGTTGGCGGCATTGCATTCCGTCTCAAGCCAGTATCGAGCGAATATTGCAAGGTCATGGAAATCGACTTTAGGTATACTGCCATTTGAGGCTGAGGGTAATGCAATCGTCAGCAGCCACACAAACAGACACATGGTAAGTTTCTTGATAATCACATCGGCACTATTCTTTTTCATCGTAAAACTCCCTGATAGCAAGCCTTAACAAGCCAGTTCAGGCACTCTTATGTTGTTCATCGTATATTTCTTTCCACTCATACCCGCAATCGGTGCTGAGTTTCCATGAACCGCATGCGCTTTTGCCTAGTTTGTGCTATTGGGTAGTATAGACGGTTAACATAAATTTGTCAAGCAGATTATAGGACTATTTTCGGTTTTTCAGACAGAAATTGAACCATGCCGTACGAATTTCGGGCTTACATGGTCAGAAGTTTATTGCTGGACATTGCAGGAAGGGTCAAATGGGTTTGCACATTTCAGCCAGTCCTCGACGAACATAGCGAAATCTAATAGATTGACGTAGCAGTCGCCATTCAAATCACCGTCAAGCTCTTGTTGGCATTGGAATACCGTGAATACATCATCGCTGGTATCACTAATGGTTATATCGCTTGCGTCGCTAACACGCACCAGGCACTGGTTCGAATCTGTCAGTGGAATATCCCACGGGTACGAACCGGTGTTCTCGCATATATCGATGTTTTCCCAGTTCTGTCCGTCGTCAGAGGAATAATCAATTATCACGTGGTCTATTTCTGCACCTTCAAGCGTTTTCCAGGTTATCATGTAAGTTCTTGCTGCTGCGAGATTCTCACCTCCGTTTGGTGACAGTACAATTGGCCTTGGAACAACGGTGTAACTCCATACCTCGTTGTGCTCATATATACCTGAAATACTCAGGTTGTTAGTGTGGCGTTGCACCCAGTTCAGGGTCACATCGAGGTCGTTAATCTCAACTAAGACATAGCCGTACCGTTTTGCATGATGCCACTGCTCCACAGTATTGTCGCCATTGTAGCCATCGTATGGCGGCGACCAGGTATAGAGCGGCGCCCCAGCGGTTCCAATGATGTACTGGTGAATATCGTTGTTTGGGTCACCGTCACCGTCATCAATCCGGGCGTGGTCGTAGAAGTGGTCGTGACCTGTAAGATATACTCTTCCGGTGGCGTTTCTGATGCTTGCCCAAAACACATCGCGCTTGGCAGGAAAGTAGTCAAGGCAATCATTGTGGTGCGCTCTGAAAGCAGGTTCGTGGCCGGTAATGAAAACATGGGTTTTTGTATTTTCGGCTAATTCGGCATCAAGCCAGGTCTGGTTTAGCTTATGAGCAAAATCATGCCTCGTTCCGGCATATTGATCGAGGCAGACAACAAAGACGTTTTTGTGCGCGACAGAATATGTCATATATTTCTCGCTCGCCGGGCCATTGCCGGGCAGCTTCTGATTGGGTTCGGAGTCGCTTCCGAACACGTTGAGCCAGCGATGTGAAAAATTGTCATTCGGCTCGGGCTGTGTACCAGGATCAGGATAATGACTCCAAACATCACCGAGTTCGTGATTACCACGACAGACATAGACGTCAATATTGGCATCGTAGACCGGCTTCATCGTTTGTACCCATGTTCTCAACTGGCCTTCAAATTGAATGGGAGTGCTTCCCACGCCGTTAACCAGATCGCCGGGAAAGACTATGAAATCGACATTCTGACTTGTAAACTCCGCGGCAAGTTCACTCAAGATAACTTGATTAATCCCGTTGGTGCTGCCGCGGCTGTCGCACGTGACGACGAATTTCCAGGGAGTCTCGGCAGAATTTGTTGAAGAGAATACTGCCAGAAAAAGGAGGGTAAAAACAAAGTTCGCTGCAATTTTCTGTCTGATTCTTCAGTCCTCCTCGGAAGAATTACTGTCGCTTCGGAATGGATTCCAAACTACTTTGTGTACCAATCGGCCTTGCGGTTTGTGTTGTTCAAGAATAGTTGCAAGTCGTTGACGTCGAAGACGCCATTGGTATTGATATCTCCGAATAGATAGCTGTCCGGCGATGTGATGCTTGCAATCCAGTTATCGAGGACAACAGTAAAATCTGAATCGTCGACTATGCCATCGGCATTTAGGTCACACCAGGAGATACTGTTACTGTCGTTGTCTGAAGTATCGCTTGTCTTCCACGCCAGGCCGTAGTGCTCGGTTTCAGCTATTTCATTTTGCTTAACAAAATCGCTGTACGAAAGAACGATTTCGTAATCAGTATAGTTGGCGTCGGCGCGGCAGTAAATATGCTCGACGTTATCAACGTCGCTGTCGCTGTAATCGAGCAGATAGTCGTTGCTGCTGTCTTCCGGGTCAACCGCCCAGAGCTCAAGTCGCAGGTTGCTGTCTCTCTCAGTTTCCGCATCAAAGGGGTATACGTTGTCATAGTGCTTGTTCCAAACGGCCGTTACAGTAATGAATTTGTTTGCGGTTTCTGATAGGCTGATTTTGTATATGTTTTGTGGTTTCTCGCTCTTATCCAGTTGATTTAAGTCCCAGCCTATCGTTGAGATATCGCCGGGTTTATTCAGCCCTGCAATTAGAGTTTTGTAGGCGCCAAGGGCATTTAACATCCCCGCCCCTTGAATGTAGTCTAAAGGCACCTGGTGGTCATCGTCTTTTTTCAGCCGACCCTTATGCCAGTATGGCAGTTTCTTTGCGGAGTTCAGCAAAATGGCTTTGATTACGCAATTACCACCTTCTGCTGAAACGGCAGCGCTAAGAGCCGGGTCTTGTTTGGCTTTTTGAACGAGCAGGCCGATTGTTCCAGCGACTATTGGCGTTGAGAAGCTCGACCAATCGCCGGTTGGCTCATAGCGATTGGGCTCAGCGTCATGGGAAGCAAGACAGTTGCCCGGAGCGACGATATCCGGCTTGCATCTCCCGTCGCCGGTCGGGCCGAGACTTGAATGCTCCGGACGGACTAATGAGAAATGTGTTAGATTGGTTGCAAGGTCATCAGTGTTTACAGAGTCAACTACACCAACGCCGATGACATTTGCTGATGCGGCGGGATAAAACAGGGGGTCCTGAGCGTCGGTGCCATTGCCTATTCCGGCGACGACAATAAGGCCCTGGTGTTCTGCCAATGATTCAATGCCCCTTGTCCACCAGGCTTCAGATTGGCTGCCGATGCTGGCGGTTACAAGGTCTGCTTCGGGTGGCAAGTGGTGGAATACGTTATTGATTAAAAAGTAATAGAATTCATAGATATCGGCCTCGGCCTGCGGTGCTGCCCCCTGGTAATAGAAATGTCCCAACTGCGAATTAGCTGCACTCGAGTCTTCGCCGAGGAGTATGGAGCAGATAGCTGTTGAGTGCGACGAAATACCCGGCAGCGGTTCGCCTTGGTCGTGAAAAGCTAATTCCTTGCCATTGAAGCAGTTATGCTCGATATTCGGACGGTAATCGTTTTGTGGCTCGTCGTTGGCATAAGTGATGCTACGGCTGACAATAGCAAATTTGACGCCGGTGCCTGTCAAATTCGGGTCTATTTGTCTTAAGGCATAAATTCCGGCGTGGTTTAGCGCTTTCGGCTGCAGCATTGTCCCTGTTGGCTGGCTGTCGGCCCCGGCGGCAGTGCGCATACCTACCACCATTAGTGCCACACAGGCCATAAGGGCCAGTACCAACATTTTTTTAGGACTTTGCACCATATCCCCCACTCCGGAGGCACCGGCAAAAGTCAGAAGGCACAAGTTTGTTCCTCCAGGTGCCGACCTCCTTAGTTTGGAGTTTCCTACCTTTAAATCTTTGATAATATGATACCATAAACAGGTTTTGTTTTCAAGAAGATTGTTGGTCTAATTTATGCGAATTTAGCATTTTTCAGTACTAAAAAGCAGGTTTCGAGAAACTTAATTTAGAAAACTTGCCTTATCAGGCTGTAGTTGCTATACTCAGGCAAATTTTGGAGTTTGGCTTTGCTAAAAGGTTTGCGCTAATTATGAAAGTAATTCTGGATTCTGAACAAATCGAGCAGATTCTCAATGATTTGGCAGGTCGTATTATTTCTGAAAGCCCTCGCGAATTGGATATTGCCGTAATTGGCATTCGCAGCAGGGGGGAGGTTCTCGCCCAGAGATTATCGGGCCGATTATCGCAGCAGTTTGGAAAAGATGTTCCGTACGGAACCCTGGATATAACACTTTACCGGGACGATTTGAATTCGCCGCAGGGTACTGGCCAGCCGCAGGTTCGAACCACTGAAATCGGTTTCGATATTGACGATAAAATTATCATTTTGGTTGATGATGTTTTGTATACCGGCCGCTCCGCGCGGGCAGCGATGGATGCTCTTATAGATTTGGGCAGGCCCAGAGCCATAAAGTTAGCTGTCCTTGTTGACAGAGTCGGCAGGGAATTCCCCATACAGGCTGATTACGCCGGTTATAAAAGCGATGCCGCACCCGGCCAATTAGTGCAGGTTTTCCTTTCCGAATCGGATGGAAAAGAAGAAGTAGTTCTTGAGTAAATATAAACGCATACACTCGTTTAGGCATTAACGCATATACGAGATTATGGCAATAAAAAGAAAAAATAAACAATTCAAGTGGCGCCGCAAACATTTACTTGGGCTGCGGGAACTCAGCGCAGAAGAGATTACATATATTCTTGACACAGCCGAGGGTTTTGAGCAGATAAGCACCCGCTCGGTTAAAAAAGCCCCGCCTTTACGCGGCAAAGTTGTAGTGAATTTGTTCTTTGAAGACAGCACACGAACGCGGAACAGCTTTGCCTTGGCTGCGAACCGATTGAGCGCAGATGTTATTGAATTCACGAAGAAAGCAAGTGCCGTCAGTAAAGGGGAGACGCTCCTGGACACAGCCAGGAATCTGGAAGCAATGGGGATTGATATTATCGTGATTCGGCACAGTGCCGGCGGTGCACCGAAACCATTGAGCAGGAACATCAATGCTTGTGTTATAAATGCCGGCGATGGGTTCTGTGAGCATCCCACGCAAGGTCTTTTGGATGTCTATACCATTCGTAAAATCAAGGGGACCCTCGATGGTTTGAAAATAGCGATTGTCGGTGATATAGCGCACTCACGCGTTGCCCGCAGTGATATGTGGGCGATGACGAAACTCGGTGCCGAAGTCATCTTCGTAGGTCCGCCGACACTTATGCCGACTCAGGTAAGGCGTTTGCCTGTAAGTGTGAGTTATTCTCTTGATGAGGTTATCGAAAAGGTTGATGTGATAAATATGCTTCGGATTCAGTTTGAACGGCTCGGCGGCAACCCGTTTCCATCGGTGAGAGAATACTCGCATTATTTCGGGCTGACTGTCGAGCGTATGAAAAGGGCAAAGCCGGACATTTTGGTTATGCATCCCGGCCCGATTAACAGGGGGCTGGAGATGGAAAGCGAAGTCGCTGATGGCCGGAACAGCGTTATCCTTGAGCAGGTAACAAACGGCCTGGCTGTGAGAATGGCCGTGCTGTTTCTGGTGAACCAGGCAGCAGCACAAGGGGATTGATAATTGATTATTGATTATTGATAACTTATTTTTGTGTAGGAGTACCTAATGAAGTACATGGTTAAACTTGAGAAGACTGACGAAGGTTATGCCGTCTGGTGTCCCGGGTTGCCTGGATGCTAGTCCCAGGGTGCAACTGAAGAAGAGGCGCTCGAAAATATAAAGGACGCTATAGAGACATACCTTGCAACAGTCGAGGCACTGCTGAAAGATAAAACCACTCGTTCGGTTGAGGTGGCGGTGTAATTATGCCAAAACTTCCAGGTGTGTCCCACAGTCACGCTGATGATTCTCAACTAACGGATGATGACATCATAGTCAGGTACGAAGAAGGACAAATTGTGGGTATTACCATACTAAATGCAGGCAAAAGAGTCTCTTAATAGCCAGCAGCAGAATGGAATTGATTATTTCAATATGAGCTCTGAATTATTAATAAAGAATGGCCGGGTTATAGACCCTGCAAACGGCGTCGATACAGAATGTGATGTGCTTATCGCCGATGGCAACATTGCAGCGGTCGGTAAAATTCAAAAACCGGTGCAGAACATTATCGATGCCGCCGACAAACTGGTAACACCAGGTTTAATTGACATCCACGTCCACTTTCGCGAGCCTGGTGACGAAGAGGAAGAAACGATAGCAAGCGGCTCATCAGCAGCGGTGGCAGCCGGCTTTACTTCCGTTGTCTGTATGCCGAATACCAAACCGCCTATTGAGAATGAAACGGATGTCGAGTATATTCATCGAAAGGCAAGGCAAGCAAGAAAAACACACGTTTATACAATGGGGGCTATTACGAAAAAAAGAGAAGGCGTCGAGCTTGCAGAGATGGGGTTTATGGCAGAGGCCGGCGCGGTCGGTTTTACAGATGACGGCAGGGGAGTGCAGGACCAGTCGGTTATGTTGCGAGCACTAAAATACGCCGATATGTTTGACGTGATTGTAGCTCAGCATTGTCAGGATAATGGTTTTGCCGGCAATGGCGTAATGAACGCTGGTTACTATTCGACGATATTGGGATTACCAGGTATAGACCCGTTGGCTGAAGAGGCTATGCTGTGGCGCGATATTCAGCTTGTTAAAAAGACAAATGTTCGCTATCACGCCCTGCACATATCGACATCAGGGTCAGTTGAGCTAATAAGGGCTGCCAAAAAAGATTCTTTGCCGATTACCTGCGAGGTTACACCGCATCATTTGCTATTAACCGATGAGTGTTGTGCCGAATACGACACCAATTACAAGGTGAATCCGCCTTTGCGCTCAGCCAAAGACATCGAGGCCCTAAAAGAGGCTATTGCCGAAGAGCTGATTGACGCCCTTGTCACAGACCACGCGCCGCACTTACAGAGTGAAAAGGAGCTCGAATTTTTGGCTGCTCCGTTTGGTATAGCTTCTCTGGAATGCGCTTTGTCTCTTTACGTCAAGGCGTTAATAGAGCCGGGAATTCTGGACTGGCCCGCACTTATCCGATTGATGGCCGAAAAGCCGGCCAAGATAATCGGCGTTGATAAGGGTACACTTGGGGTAGGCAGGCAGGCCGACGTTACTATTATCGACCCAAAGGCCGAGTATGAAATTGACGTGAATAAATTCCGCTCTAAAAGCAGAAATTGCCCATATCACGGCTGGAAAGTTACCGGCAAGGTCGAAAAAACAATCGTCGGCGGGGAAATAAGATTTGAAGCTTAAAATCCAATAGTGGGTAGTTCGAAGTGATGGGTTTTTGTAGACAACGAACTACGAACAACGAACTACGAGCTATGATTATTATTGACGGTCATAATCTGCTGCATTCAATTGTAAAAATAGAGCACGAGTCTGGTCCGATTAGCGACATTCAATTGTGCTGGGTTATAAGCAGGTACTTAAAGGTGGTCGGCGAAAAAGGCGAAATTGTTTTTGATGGGACTGGGCCGCGAGACAAAAGCCAATTCGATAACATAGCTAATCTTGAGGTTTTCTTTGCCGGCTTAGGCAGCGATGCCGACACCGTAATCGAGAACAAGATAAGAGCAAACACTGCACCCAAAAGATTATCAATAGTTAGCAGCGACCGAAGACTGCGAGATGCAGCCCGGACAAGAAAAGCGACGGCGTTAAAATCAGATGTTTTCTGGGACAATCTGCAGAAGCAGTTAAGGCGAAAAAAACCGGTAAAAGAGCCGGAAGCCAAACGCATGGGACTAAGTGAGAGCGAAACCAAGCAATGGCTTGAGTTTTTTGGCATCGAGCAGTAATTGTGCACGTTCATCAATTCCAATTCTTAATTCCGGCAAAATTTACATTGCCTAACGCAGAAAAAAGTTGTATAAATGGCGCTTCCAAGCTCGTTGGTGGAATCGCCGAGCTGATATTACAGTCTGTTAGAGGGCATTAAAAACGCGGTTTTAACGTTCTGCTGGTCGAGCCAATGGCGTTATTTATGGTAATTGTGGTTTCTTAGTTAAAATGGAGAATTTATGGAGCGCAAAATCGTTACAATCGACGGCAATACAGCAGCATCATACGTTGCCCACGCCACAAATGAAGTGATCGCAATATATCCAATAACCCCGAGTTCAGTTATGGGAGAAATCGCCGATGCAAGGACAGCCAAAGGCGAGCCAAACATCTGGGGGACGATTCCTTCGGTTACAGAGATGCAGTCGGAAGGCGGTGCGTCGGCAGCGGTACACGGGGCACTGGCTACAGGTGCTTTGACGACTACTTTCACGGCTTCGCAAGGGCTTTTGCTGATGATTCCAAGTATGTATAAGATTGCCGGCGAGTTGCTGCCCACGGTCTTTCACATAACAGCTCGCTCATTAGCCTGTCAGGCACTTTCAATATTCGGCGACCATTCTGATGTCATGACATGTCGCGAGACCGGCTTTGGCATGATTTGTTCGTGTAACGTTCAAGAGGTAATGGATTTTGCGCTTATCGCCCAGCAGTCAACGCTTGCCTCGCGAGTGCCTTTTTTACATTTCTTTGATGGTTTTAGAACCAGCCATGAGGTTCAGAAGGTTGAGCAGCTATCATTCGATGATATGCGTGCGATAATTGATGAAACATTAGTCGCTCAAAATAAAGTCAGGGCACTATGCCCCGACAAACCTATGATTAGCGGCACTGCGCAAAATCCCGATGTTTTCTTTCAAGGCAGGGAAACGGTGAATAAATATTATTTAGCCATTCCGCAGATTGTTCAGGACACGATGGACAAATTCGGCAAACTGGTTGGGCGCAGCTATCATTTGTTTGATTACGTCGGTGCCGATGATGCGGAGAAAGTTATTGTTATTATGGGTTCGGCGGCCGACACCGCCCACGAGACGGCTGAGTTCCTGGCGTCTAAAGGTGAAAAAGTCGGCGTGGTGAAAGTCCGACTTTATAGGCCATTTAGCGTCAAGCACTTTGTCGATTGCCTGCCCAAAAGCGTTAAGAAAATCGCAGTATTAGACAGAACAAAAGAACCCGGTTCTCTCGGCGAGCCGTTATATTTGGATATTCGCACTGCTGTCGGTGAGGCGATGGCCGATGGGCAAACAGCTTTTGAAAAATATCCTGTAATTGTCGGGGGACGATACGGATTAGGCTCGAAGGAATTCACGCCGGCTATGGTGAAAGCTGTTTTTGATAATCTCGATGCTGCAAAGCCAAAAAATCATTTTACAGTAGGCATCATTGACGACATAACGAATACCAGTCTGGACGTCGATGAATCCTTTGAGATTTCCAGGGGGGGGCTTCTCTCGGGGATGTTTTATGGTCTTGGCTCTGACGGGACAGTAGGAGCAAATAAAAACTCTATAAAAATCATCGGCGAAACAACCGATAATTACGCACAGGGCTACTTTGTTTATGATTCGAGAAAGGCCGGTGCTATCACTACATCTCATCTGCGGTTTGGCGAACAGATGATTCGCAGACCTTACCTTGTAGAAAAGGCTGATTTTATCGCATGCCATAATCCAAGCTTCCTGGAAAAGTATGATATGCTATCATCGGCGCGTGAGGGTGCAACGTTTTTGCTGACTACCAGCTATACTAAGGACAAGGTATGGGACACTCTGCCGAAGGAGGTGCAAAAGCAGGTAATCGAAAAGAAGCTGAAGTTCTACATCATTGATGCGATTGCGCTTGCCCAGGAGATAGGCCTGGGTCCGAGAATCAATGTCATTATGCAAACCGCCTTTTTCAAAATCAGCAACGTTCTTCCTATTGAGACGGCCGTCAATGCCATTAAAGATGCCATCAAGAAAAGTTATGGAAAGAAGGGACAAAAAGTTGTTGAAATGAACAACGCAGCTGTCGATGGTGCCCTTGAAAGAATTTATGAAGTTGATGTTCCTGACAAGGTAACAAGTAAGATAAAGATGCGGCCGCCGGTCCCGGAAGATGCTCCGGATTTTGTCAAAGAAGTTACCGCAGAAATGATAGCGCTTCGTGGAGATAAGCTGCCTGTCAGCAAGATGCCGGTCGACGGTAAGTTTCCGACCGGCACGACCCAATATGAAAAACGCAATATCGCTGTTAATATACCGGTTTGGGAACCCGACATTTGCATTCAGTGCGGCAGATGTTCTTTGCTTTGTCCCCACGCCGCAATTAGACTAAAGGTGTACGATGAAAAGTATCTCAAAGATGCTCCGGCGACATTCAAAAACGCCGATGCAAAAGGAAAAGACTTCGCCGGTATGAAATGCACGGTTCAGGTAGCTCCGGAAGACTGTACGGGCTGCGGGGCGTGTGTCCTTAATTGTCCTGTCGAAGAAAAAGACGAAAACAAGCAGCCAACAGGCCGGAAGGCAATTAATATGGTTCGGCAGGAGCCGCTTCGCAGACCCGAGCGCGAGAACTATGAATACTTTTTGTCGATTTCAAATACTGACCCGAAACTTTTCAAAGCTGATACTGTGAAGGGAAGCCAATTAATTCAGCCTTTGTTCGAATATTCCGGTGCTTGTGCCGGCTGCGGAGAAACACCTTATGTGAAGCTGCTGACACAGCTTTTCGGAGACAGGGCCATGATTGGCAACGCAACGGGCTGCTCGTCGATCTACGGCGGCAATCTGCCTACGACACCGTATACAAAGAGGTCGGACGGCAGGGGGCCGACATGGAGTAATAGTCTGTTCGAGGACACCGCTGAGTTTGCAATGGGTATGCGTCTGACAGTTGACAAATTCAAAGAGCGTGCTCTCGACCTACTGGCTAAGGTAGCAACAGCCGGCTGCGTTGACGCCAAACTGGCGGAGGAAATCCGAACGGCGATGTTGGCCGACGACCCGCAACAAAGCGCCATTGAACAGCAGAGGGCCCGCGTAGAAAAGCTCAAAGAGCAGTGCAGAAAGAGTAATTGCGCAGATTGCAATCGATTGTTAGACGTCGCCGACTATCTTGTGCGCAAATCAGTTTGGGGCCTCGGTGGTGACGGATGGGCTTACGATATCGGGTACGGAGGGTTGGACCACGTCCTGGCAAGTGGAGTCGATGTCAACCTGCTCGTTTTGGATACGGAGGTCTATTCCAATACAGGCGGCCAGATGTCGAAGTCGACACCAAGAGCAGCGGTTGCTAAATTCGCGGCAGCGGGAAAACCAAGACCCAAGAAAGACCTCGGACTCCTGGCCATGACTTATGGCAATATTTACGTCGCCAAGGTCGCAATTGGTGCAAATCCCAATCAGACGGTAAAGGCATTTGTCGAGGCTGAAGGCTACCCGGGGCCTTCACTTATAATTGCCTATTCGCACTGTATCGCCCACGGCTACAACCTGGTCAAAGGCTATGACCATCAGAAACAGGCAGTCAACTGCGGTCACTGGCCTTTGTACAGATTCAATCCGCAACTTAAGGACCAGAGCAAAAATCCACTGCAGCTTGATTCGAAAGCTCCTACGCTCGACTTTGAAGAATATGCTTACGGCGAGAATCGTTATCGAACACTAAAGCAATCGAAGCCGGAAGCAGCGGCGGAATTGCTCAAACTTGCCAGAAAAGACGTGGCTGATAGATACGCTTTGATGGAGCAGCTTGCGAAATTGCCCTGCGGCCAGAACCAGCACCTGCTTTGAGAACTAATGAAGCAGGGTGTTTGATATTAGTTTGGTGTGGCATCGGCTTCCAGCCGATGTAAACACGGCCAGGATGGCCGTGCCACGTAATTATTATATGGGGACACAAAATGTTTAATCGGGATTCGGCGACAATTTTGCTGGTTGTTGTGACATTTTTCATCGTCACAGGCTGTGAGCAGCAACAGCAGCAACAGCAGCAACAGCAGCAGCAGCAGCAGCAGAAAGAGGAACTGTCACCTCATATACCTGCTTATTTAACAACAGCAGTCGAGAAGGCTGGAGGACTGGAGGCCTGGGACAGAACGATAAAGCTCGATTCTGATTGCGTGGTAACTTTCTATCAGCCGGATGGTAGTTTCAACCTCACAAAGCAGCACCACGAGATTTACCCGTGGTCACATTTAATTCGGATTTCAGCTCAGGAGCCACAAGGTAATCTCTTTGTGGAATTTTCGCAGGATGGGATAATGGTAATAGAAGGAACAAAGCAGGAGGATTTCGGAGCCAATGGCCTTGGAGCTGAGGATTTTGCAAAAGCGATACTGGATATCACAACGGCACCGGTTCAGCTTTTGCAGTGTAAGGCCGGCCTTATGAGGGCTTCGTCGGCGGTCCGCATAGAAGGACGATGGGTATATCGGATTGACCAAGTCGACGATAAAACCGGCAGTGAGCCATATTGGCCTAACCGTGTTTTCTATCAGAACATTGACAGCTCGTTAGTCGATATGGTTTGGTTTACAGGTATTGACAGGGGCACATTTTTGGCCGTTCGCGGCTATTACTATCGCGAAGTTGAAAAAGGCGGTGTTGTTGTTCCTGCCAAGATAGAGATTTTTACGACAGATGTCCAGGGCGTTATACAGCATCGCCTGGTGAAAATAGATTATCACCAGTTTAAAACCACCAAATAGGTGACAAAGAACCGGGCTTTACTGTCCACTGCACCGGCAGATACTTTAGCTTAACTTTCTGCCATTACTTTGTTGCTTCTGCCGAGCCGCGGCCCTTATGGATCTGTGCTGAGCAAGTCGGCGTCGTAGCCTTTACCACCTTCCTCACCATCAGCGCCCAGACTTTTGATTACAAATGGCTTGCCGCTCTCGTGATAACGCTCGTAAATAAAATCGTTGCCCCAGCCGTCTTTGGGTATTTTCGTAGTGTTCAGATACCCACCTGCTTCCCAAGTCTTAACATCTGGCGGCTGCTCAATCAGCGCCCTGAGCCCTTCCTCTTCGGTCGGGAGTCGGCCGGTGTCCATCTTAAATTGGAGAACCGCGGTATGGAGAACTCGCAAGTTAGCCTTTGTGATTATAACACGAGCTTCTTTCACCTTCTGCGGCTGCATCATCGGCTGTGGCATTTTCTGCGGAGCTGTGGGTTTTGTTGGACTTTTGAATTTAATCTCCGGCATCTTTCTGCCGAGACGTTTGTAAGTTTCTTCGAGTCTCTGTAAAAATCCCGCTGGCTTCAGCCACTCGCAGTGTCCATCCAAAAAAGCAGCACAAATCCCATCGCTGCAAAATGCAGGATTTTCGTAGAAAATAATAATCCTTGACGGATCACGCATTCGCAGTGTCAGCCCGGCAACATATATGTAGCTGGGACCAACAAAACCCTTCGGCTTACGCGGTGATTCAAGGATTTTTGGGTTGCGATGGTAAGGATATAATTGCTGTAAATCGGAGGCGAACTTGCCTTCGTGCTCGTCTGCATACATTATGCAAGCCAGTGCTATCTGTTTTAAGTTGTTGAGAGAGACAGCTCGTTTGGCCTGATTACGGGCTCTACCCAAAGCTGGCTGAACAAAGGCCGACACAATCTCGGTCAGATGCTCTTTCGGAAGAGCAATATCCACAGTCATCCTGTTGTTACCTGCCTTGCCTGCAAATACGATATTGCTCTTGGTCGGAATATCCATCTTTGCCAAAGGCATCGGCGCGGGCATGAAAGCTCCAGCCATAGCTCCTACCATCTTGAACAGCCGTGGAATGTTATACGTCCCCATAAAGTCAGCCTTGCCCGCTTCCGGAAGCAGTGATAAAGCCGCCTTCATTTCAGCAGACATTTGCTTCGGCCCACCTGCTTTGACCTCATCAATCAGCTTACGTATAGCCGAATCCACATCGCCGCCAATAGTGCAAATCCACAATCCGTCAACTATCGCCCATTTATACTCGAAGCCGCCGCCGTACATCGCATTTATTATCTGCCCTTGTGGCAAATTAGGGTCAGTCGACTTCATCACGAGCTTTGCTGAATCTATGGAAACACCCTTGTAACTGCTAACGCCACGCCTTATTGTAAAGCCCATTTCGAAACCCAGGCTTTTGTAAAAATCAGCAATACCACCGGCGTTCATTATCTCCCTGGCCTCTTCAATGACCTTGTTGAACTTATCAGCATCCTTAACCTTGAGAACATACTTAAGCGCAAAGGGCGGCTTACTATTTGCATCGATCGAGAACGAGACGGCCATCGGCCCGCCAAGAGCGCTAATCATATCTGTGGTCATGGTCTTAATTTTGGTTATATCCTCAGCGGTCATACTCTCACCGGCCATCGTTGCAAGCAAATCGATGCTTTTGAGATTGAGCTTTTTCCAGAAAGGCGTATTCATCTTGCAGGCAAAATTCATCATCGCCCCGTCTTCCAGATACCCTAAGAGTCTATTCTCCTTTACTATGGAGGTATCAGCGGCAAACATATTCGCCATTTCTGTTCCAGGCACTGCCGAAACGCTCACTGTTAGATTGCACGCATTCGGGCTCGGCCTGACAGTTAAGCTCAAAGACTTTGTCTCCTTCATCAGCGTCTCAAAGATAGCAATATACATATCTATTATCTTCACCGTTGGCCCCATCGACCCTTGCTTGCTCGACTCCATACCCTTCATCATCTTCTTCATTTGCTCAAGTTGGCCAGACAGTAAGGGACCAAACGACTTGGACACCTGCTGGATATTTCCATACACCCACAGCGGCTCTTTCACAGCCCGTTGTGCCTCATCAGCATCAAGGACACTCCCCAGCCCGGCTGACCTTCCGGCCAAAATAGATGTTGCGATTGCACTAAAGGTGCCGGACTCGTCTGGCCCTATAAGAGCATAGTTTCCGACCTGCTTAATCAACATTCCACTAAACTCGCCACTTGTTTTTTTTGAAACTCCTTCTGCATCCGGTGGACTCAAGTTAGGATTGCCATCAATAAACTGTTTGTAATCTGTAATGGGTATAAGTACACCGATGAACATATCTGACGGCTTAGGCCCTGGTGATTTTCCGATTGCTGTTACCCCGAATATGGAAAAACTGCCCTCCATATTCACGCCATTTAGCTCCGGACTGCCTAACATCTTTGCGAACTGCATTCGCACCAGCATCGACACCCCCATAGGCATCGGTGAGACGCCGGTTAAAAACTGGTCTACCATACCAAAAGTGTAATCGAAATTATTCACCCGCACACAAAAAAGACTCTCCGCCGGTAATATCTGACCAAGCTCATCACCTTTAGACCTTGGCCAAACTTCCGCCTGTACTCCTGAAGCAAAGCCGAGCAAAACCAAAAACCACGCCGCAACGGTACCTCTCAAATGTTTTGACTTAATCATTATCCATACCTCCATAATAAATTGATGCCGCCAAACTTACTTCTTAAAAACCTTACACCTATGATATTGTACAAGAGTATTTCAAAAAGCTCAATAATTAAAACTCACAGACAATAGCAAACGAGATTGTGTCTCTTATTTACGCTGATATATTTACAATTATCGGCCTTCAGACAAAGCGGCGAACAAATCACCTGTTTGATAGGTATAAATAGATTATTGGCCGTTTTTAGATAGCATAAATGCCTCCGGGGAGGCATGGCAAGCGGCAACCTCATAACTACTTTGCGTGCTTACGGTTATGACAGATAAAATCAGTAATTTTCTCGATTATCAACAATTTTGTAATAATCATTAATCAACAATGATTTAAAAAGTTAAGCGAACAAGGTGTTAAACCGATAAATTTCATTAGTTAGAAGGGTGTTTTTGAGGTTTTTAGGACCTTGGTGGTTTCCAAACGTTCTGTGGCACGGCCATCTTGGCCGTGTATCCATGGGCTGGAAGCCCATGCCACGTGTATTACGTTTTGGGATACTTGGAAAGGATTAAAGACAGCGGTGTATTTTTGGAGTTTTGGTGAGATGAATTCGGTATCAGAGGTCAGAGGTCAGAGGTCAGAGGTCAGAGGGCAGAGGACAGAGGTCAGAGGTCAGTTTTGGGTCTTCTGCTTTCTGTTTTCTGTTTTCTGTCTTTTGTTTTCTGTAGGTTGCGGCAATAAGTTTTTTGACCCAACACAAATAGGCAGGTTCCGTCCTGTTCCAGCGGTGAATGTGATACTGGATTCATTGGGTGTGGCGGAGGAGGCACCATCAGCCTGGGCCAATGCCGAGGACCCGAAGCCGATAGATGCCATGGTTTTTGATACTGATTACGCGTTTGGTCCCGGTGATGTCGTCAGGGTAACAGTTTTCGAGCTGCTCCAGGAAGGGGTTGTGTTTACAAACGATTATATTGTTACCGAGACCGGCAAGATATCCATACCGGAAGTTGGAGAAGTTGATACGGCAGGCTTAACCGAATCGCAACTTGAGGAAGAGATAAGACAGATTCTTTCGCCGAGCATATTAAAAGAGCCATCGGTTATCGTGACTTTACTCAACTCGCAACAGCGTATGTTTTCAATACTCGGTGACGGTGTGCCAGGTCCAGGCAGGTACATTATACCGCGGAGCGAATTTAGATTGGCTGATGCGCTTGCAGTAGCGGGGGGGATAAGTCAATTTAACATAAGCTACGTTTATGTTTCACGTTCTGTTACGGGCAAAGAGTCAATAAATGAGCCGATTGAGTCAGACATTATTGAGCAGGAGTCCGGCAAAAATGCCGGAGAGCAACTGAACGAGCCTAATAAGCAGCAGTTGCTGGAGACAATAGCACCTACTACTCTGCGAAGTAGCGCTTCGCTACGTAGCACGCCGTGGGCGAAACACGGTGTCAGGGCGACCACACGGGGTCGCCCCTACCAACGACAGGGATTAATGATGGCTGCTGCGGAGATGATAACTGATAAGGAACTCGCCGATGTGGCTTTCCCGGAAGGGATTGGAAAGGTTAGCGATGGTGAGCAGGAGAGGACAGACGGCAAAGATGCCGTGCTTGAATCATTCAACAAGCCGGCAGGGCAAGAGGCAATAGAGAGCCGGATAAATCAGGAAAAAGTTGAGCGTATTGAGTGGATTTTTCAGGACGGAAAATGGGTTCCCGTTCAAATCGGTCGGCCCAAAACGACAGAGCCGGTGATGAAAGTTGAGCCTGAAAAAGTAGAGCCCAAAAAAGTTAAGCCTGAAAAAGCACGTGGTCGGCTTGCTGAAAAGGTGCCGCTGGACTTTGAGTGGGAACAGATAGGAGAAGCAGGAGTGCAGACGCGGGTCATAAAGATTCCTGCCGATGGGCTGTTCGCCGGTGAACCTCGGTATAATGTTGTAATAAGGTCTGGCGATACAATTCACGTACCGGTTGACATTATTGGTGAATTTTGTATTATGGGTAATGTCAACGGTCAGGGATACATTAACATTACAGGTCGGCCAATGACTTTGAAGATGGCTATAGCCGCGGCGGGTGGCCTGGGGGCTTTGGCTTGGCCGAAGCGGTGTGAAGTGATAAGAAGGGTCGGCAAGAAGAAGGAAGAAATCGTGATGGTCGATTTGGATAAGATCGCCCGGGGCGAGCAGCCGGATTTCTTTATTAAGCCCAACGATTTGATCAACGTCGGCACACACCCGACTGCAAGATGGCGTGCAGTTCTGCGAAATGCGTTTAGGGCCACTTATGGGTTCGGTTTTATTTATGACCGTAATTTTGCGGATAGAGATTTCGGTACTCGCAGACCAATACCACAATTATTTTAGCAGAATTGTTTAGTTATGCCGAACAATGTTGCTTCCTCTATTGCAGATAGGCACCATTTTGAAGAAAATCCCAAGATGAAAGTCGAGGCACAAGGAGCAAACGAAGGTACTCCATTTTGCAATGAATCGCAAAATGGCAATTCGGCGCCGACAAGCTGGCGTGAACTTGGGGGGCATAATTGCGTCAAGATGCTGATAATTGCGGGCTTGTTCTGCTATCTTTTTCATAACGAAATTGACCGTATAGTCCACAAATGGCTTACTGACAGTAGTTGGTCGCACGGCTTCCTAATCCCACTTTTTAGCATATATTTCATTAACCAGCATAAACAAGAGATTTTAGGTCTTCAAACCAGGCCAAACTACCTGGGTTTGTTTTTTTTAATTTGCTGGATTGTGTTTTATGCTCTTAACGGGGCCAGCCCATCCGGATACGCCTATCTTCAACCCATCAGCATGATAGCAGTACTTGGTGCGGTTGTATTATTTTTAGGTGGGTGGCGTCTTGTTAAATATACGTGGCTGCCGATTGCTTTTTTGGTCTTTGCTGTACCGTTGCCACGGAGATACTATGTTGCGTTTACAATGCCGATGCGACATCTGGCTGCCAGTGTGGCGGCTGTTTTGCTGAATTTTATCAGCGGCCTGGAAGCCACAGCCAGTGGTGTAATCATAGACGTGATTTATAAGGGGCAGCATTTGGAGCCGCTCAATGTGGCTGAGGCCTGCAGCGGGATGCGGCTGCTGATGGCCTTTTTGGCTTTGGGTGTCGCTATGGCGTATCTGCATTACAGACCTATCTGGCAGCGAATCATTTTGTTGGCCAGCACCATTCCTATAGCGGTATTTTGCAATATCGTACGAGTTACGGTTACAGGATTTATTTATGTGCTTATACATCCCAGGTACACTCAGGGTATTTATCACGATTTTCTTGGATTAGGGATGCTGCCCTTGGCGTTTGTATTATACGGTTTTCTCGCATGGTTTATGACGAGCCTGTTTGTCGAGGAAAGCGAGGCGGTTGCTGAGGATATTGTAGTTCGCCGCAAACAATAAATACGGTAGAAACGTAATAAAATAACATAGATGCTAAGTGCAATAAACAATACGAACGACGCAATACGAAGCTATTTGCAACCTGCCTTTTTGATATGTGCAGCGGTGCTTGTACTAAGTGGAATCGTTATGCCCAAGCCGGTAAAGAAAAAGCCGTTGCCCTTGAAAAAATCTTTGGACCTTTTGGATGAGAAGGCTTTAGCTCCTTACAAAGTTTTAGAAAAACCCAAAATCACAAATCAGGAGGTTCTTGAAAGCCTTGGCACGGAAGATTATATCCAATGGATTCTGGAAGATTCCGAGGCGACTGTTGATAGTCCTGTTCGTAAATGCTCATTGTTCATTACTTATTACGCCTTGCCGGATCGAGTGCCACATGTGCCGGAAGAGTGTTACACGGGCGGCGGCCATCAAAGGTTAACGTCTGATAGCGTGACATTCGAAATCAATAAAGAGGACATCGTTGAAACAATTCCGGCAAGATACCTTGTTTTTGCCCGTACAAGTTCTAATTACTGGGGGATGGATACAAAATTTCCTGTTCTGTACCTTTTTAACGTCAACGAAGTTTATGCCAGCAGCAGAGAAGATGCGAGATTCGCCCTAAATAAAAATATCTTTTCAAAATATTCGTACTTTTCCAAGGTTGAGTGGAAGTTTTTTAATACCAGATTCGGTAAGCGAATTTACCCGGGCAAAGAAGAAGCAATTACAGCGAGCCAAAAGCTCTTAAGCGTAATCTTACCCATTTTAGAGGAAGAACATTGGCCCGACCGGGAAAAGTGAAGCGTGATATGTACTGGGACGCAGACGGATTACATAATAGGCAATACGAGGTTTATTTATGGCAAGAAAGAGGTTGAATAAAAAAGTCGCACTTATCGGGTCTTTAGTTTTTGTGCTTTTAGTGTTTGTTGCCATTGGGGTAATTTTGTATCTGAGTGGAGACCCGGAAAAGTTTATCAAAGACGGTGATGCAGCGCTAATAGCAGCTCGTGAGGCAACTGATGAACAGATTAAAGAAGAAACGTACAATAGGGCCGAACGCAGTTATCAAAAAGCACATAGTCTTGCAAAGACCGATTTTCACAGGATAGAGATACTTTTTAAACTGGTGGACCTGTATATCGAGACCGACCAATGGCGCAATGTGCTGGGGTGCTGGAACGGGATAATCAGTATAGATTCGGGGAACCTGAAGGCCCGGTTTGGACGGTTGGAATACGTTTACATAATGGCTGATAGCGGTGTTCAGCTTTGGCAGGAGGTTGCGTCGCAAGCATCGGAATTTATAAAAGAGGCCGAGAATGCAGACCTGCTTATGGAAGATACAGCCAAATGGCAGCCCTTAGGAATGCAGGAAAGAGGGCCTCGCCGCGCCGAAAGGCAGCGATTAGGCACATACTTGTATCTGCTAAGGGGCAGGGCAAATCTTGAACTGACACGGCTTGGAGCGGTAACCGACCCAGACGAATCGCTTGCTCGTGCAACCGATGATTTGAAAAAAGTCCATGAATTTGAACCAAATAATGTCGATGCCTATTGGTATTTGGCGCAGGCGGTCAAAACAAAAGGCCATATCCTCGCATCAAGAGGCAGCATTGAGGAAAAGGACAAAGCTGCAAACCAGGCCATCGAGCTTCTAAAGAAAGCTGTTGAGGTTGCATCTTCTGACCCCATGACCCACATCAACCTTCTAACGGAGAAGATTACTCAAAGTAGGGAAGCTGCACAGCCAACAGAGAAATTGAAGTTACTTGAGCCTGAGTATTTGTTGCTTGTTGAGAAGTTTCCTTCCAGTGCCCAGGTTTATTTAGTGTTGGCTGGATTCTATCAGTTTAATCTCGAAAACCTTGATAAGGCTATCAAGGCGGCCCAAAAAGCCGTCGAATTGGATAAAGAGAATGTGTCCTACGCAATACATCTGGCCGACTTGAACTATCGCAAGTTTTCTATTCATGGACCAAAGCAGAACCTCTATAAAGCAATAGAGGTGGCCAGGAACGCACTTACGTTGCCGGATGCCCAGGAGAAAAGCGGCCCACGACAACGGGCAAATCAAAGGAATAGAGCCGTATTATTTGTCTTTCTTGCACATTGCTATATCGAGCAGATACTTGAGCCTTGCGAGGTAAGAACGGAGGCGCAAAAGCAGGAATGGTTAACAAATGCCGACTGGACAGTACACGAAATTGAGCAGCTATTCGGCAGTGGTGAGGACCCGCAGGTTGTTGAGTGGCGAGGAATGCTTGAACTTGCGAAAGGAAATAAAAACGCTGCTGTTAGGAGGTTATATACGGCTTACGAACAACTTAAAGCACTTAGACCGACGCAGCCACCTTGGCCAAGAGACATACAATTTGCCCAGCTTTCTTACACCCTTGCGAAGATTTTTAAGAACACTGTCGAAGTTGGTGTGGTCACAGACTTCCTGGTAAGTGCGCTCCGTTCAGGTATTGCCTGGACAAAACCTGAAGCGACGTTGGATTATGCTGAGGTTCTTTTGAGGCGCAACTTCTGGACGATGGCCGCAGATAACATAAATGTTTTTGAGCAGAATTTTGGGCCCAATGTGAGAAGCCAAACACTTCGCATCAAAGCTTTACTTGGCGCAGGACAGTTTGACGAGGCTGAAAAAGAACTGGCCAAGATGGCCGATGCATACCCAAATGACCCCAATACGATTAAACTCAACCTGACACTGGTGCAGGCTAAGATGAGGCAGGTCCAAAGAGCCATCGCACAAAAGCAAGCGGAAGAGAGTGTGCCCATAATTTTGCAGAGCACAGAGACGCCGGAAAAAGAAACCAGACCGGTAGAAACCTCCGTGCAGTTAATGACGGACGAATTAAAACGCTACTGGATTGTTTGCGCCGGATTGGTGGAAAAACTATTGCCGATGGAGCCGGATAATACATCGCTTTTGATGTACAAGCAGATACTGTCTGAGCCTGAGCCGCACAAAATTTCCCGAGAAAGGCATAAGGAATTAGAAGAGCAGGTTCTATCAAATATTGCCGACCCAATTCGTCGTGCTATGAGCTTAGGGGCATTTTACCAGAGGCATAAGGAACTGGACAAAGCCGCTGCAGAATTCCAAAAGGTGTTCTCCTCGGACGTGGTGCGTGATGAGTATCGCCGGGAAAAAGATAAGCACTACGCAATAGGCATCACGCAATACGAAACTGTTGCGTCCTATCTTTTTGATATGGCGCTTGCGACGGAAGATTTGCAGAAAGCCTCGCAAATAGCAGAGACAGGACAGTATGAAAATCTCGATGGGTGCGGCGGTCAGTATTTTACGGCCCGCCTGGCTGTGGCTAAAGAGCAATATACAGATGCATTAACGAAACTCAACGAATGTTTGAGGCAAAGGCCTGTCTTTTCGCGCGTACTTTTATTCAGAAGCAGCGTCAACACTGCTCTTGGAAATCAGCATGCATCTATCGAGGACGCCCAGAGAGCTGCATCGTTGAATCCCCTGGATGGAGCTATTGCAAAAGTGTTGGCCAGCGTGCTGTACCAGCGTGATAAAAAGCTCGGGACAAATGTGTCTTCCGAACAAAAAATTGAAACCAGAACCGCTTTGCACAGAGCGTTGAGAGCGAATCCCGGTGATTTGGAATTACTTAGCTTTTACGCTGAATATATAAGCGATGACGAGCCTTTAAGAGCACTGGCGATTCGACAGAATCTGCAAAAAGTCACGCCGACTGTGCAGAATGCTGTACTGCTGGCGAGGCTGGCAATGAAAATGGCTCTTCGTGAGACGAATTCAAAACGCAAAGACGCACTTTTGGCCATTGCGGATTCCTCTTTCGACCAGGCCCAGGCGATAGCTCCAGAAAACAAAGCTGTGCTTGAAGCCCGAACGGAATATTATCGCCTCATCGGCCAACCGGAAAAAGCAGAACAGTTGGTGATACAAGATGAGAAACTACTGTGGAACCATTATTTGCGAATTGGTCGACTTGACGATGCCAAGAAAGTTCTGGAGCAGTTATATAAAAGCCAGGAAAAAGATAATAACGTGGTTAAAGGGCTTTTACTTGTTGCAGAACGACAAGCCGACCAAGATGCTGTGCGGAAATATTCTGAAGAACTTTTATCACTTGAAGACAGCGTCGAAAACCGCCTTTACCAAATTCAGACGTTCCTTAAGATTGGTCTTGTCAAGGAAGCTGAGTATAAATTGCAAAGCTTTAAAGAAAAGCATCCTCAAGAAGGGCCGGTCCTGCTGCTTGAAGCGTGGTTGGCAATGAGGCAGGGACATTTGAAAACAGCTTTGGAACTGACAAATCGAAACCTTGCGGGCAATCAGGACAATACGGTGGCGTGGCGGTTAAGAGGCCAAATTAATCTTTTGATGGCAAATTATGAACAGGCAATCAGCGACCTTAAGCTGAGCAAATCATTGTCAGATGAACTTGTTACCCGCGTTTCTCTGGCAAAGGCGTATCGGCAGGCAGGCCGATACGAAGATGCTATAACCGAACTTAAATATACGATTGACGTGCCTGGCGCTCCTATGGAAGCCAGAACGTTGCTCGAACAGATTTACTTGCAGCTTGACAGAAAAGAAGCACTAAAAAAATTCTATAACGATACTCTCCAGAAACTCCCCGACAGTGTACTGTGGCATACCCGAGTCGGGGCATTTGCTATCGCTGAAGGTGAATTAGACAGGGCGGAGAAATTGTATGGCCAAGCGTGGCAAAAAAGCAGAAACAATGGAAAAGGAGACGCAACAGCATTCGATGGATATTTGCAGGCACTTGTGTTACAGGCAGGGACACCAGGTACAGACACTTGGGACCCCGGAAAGCTGGATAAGGTCTTTGAAGAGGCCAGGAAATATGTTGATAGCTACTTTGCTCACATAGCATATTTGCGGATGGCTGAGGGCAAGCTGAAGCTCGGTGATAACGCAAGTGCCATACAATACTGCCGAAAAGCCGTTGATAAAGCGGGGACAAGTAAAATTCCTGTAATTCAGACTTTGCAAAGAATGTACACGTTAGTAGGGCCGGAAGAGGTGTTGACATATTGCAAGGAAAGACTTGAGGCCGACCCTGATTCACTTGCTGCTAATCTTGCGATGTGTAATTTGACGAAGATTAACGGTGAGTACAACAGGGCGGTAAATTATATTGACAAATGCCTGCAGATAGCAGGACCTGATGGGCCGCACAGGGTTAATTATATAGTGGAAAAAGCGGAAGTTTTAACATTGGCTTATTACAAGACTTCCGATAACAATTATCTCAAAAAGGCTATCGCGGAATACGAAAGTCTATTGGTCGAAATGCCGAATAATACTAATGTATTGAATAATTTAGCATATATGCTGGCTAAAAATGATGAAAGGCTGACCGAGGCTCTTCGGTATGCCGAACGTTCATTGCAGGCAAGGCCAAATAGTCCTGCGCTTTTGGATACTTATGCTTATGTGTTACATAAGAACGGTAGGAATTTAGAGGCGGCAAAATCTTTGCAGGCCGCCCTGCAACAGTATGAGTCCCAACAGGTCCAGATACCAGCAGATGTGTATGAGCATTTAGGTATGGTAAAGGAGAAACTTGGAGCACAAGCTGAGGCCCTTGCTGCTTATAAACAAGCATTGCAGATAGGAGCAGTTAAATTGCCGAAGTCAACCGAGCAGCGAATAAAGTCAGCTATTGAACGGCTTTCGCGTTAGGCAAGTATGGTGAAAATTAACGCCCGCGCTTATTGAGGCCGAGTTCACACCTGATACGTACGTGGGTAAACGAGATACGAAGTATGGTAGAACAGAGACAGAGACAAATGGCTGTAAATAGGGAGACAAGCCCGGCTGGACCCCGGCGTTCCACGGCGGCGGCTGTAACGCTGACACCAAAGGAAGTTTGGTCAATATTGCGCCGGCACATATTGCTGATAATTGTGCTGACTATATTAGGTTTCTTGATCGGCGGCGCGGCTTGGTATTCTTTATTGCAGTTTTTCCCAAAGTACACTGCACAAACTCTTATTAGGGTACTGCCGCCCATAGAAAAAGACCCTATGCTCATCGGCGGCGGTATTGTACCCCAGCAAATTCAATATGGCTATCGTTTGTCAATGGCTAACATTATAAAGCAGCAGAGTACTCTGCGAGAATTGATTGACAAGGATAAAGTTAGAGAAACAACGTGGTTTCGTCGTTTTGCCAAGTATGACGAACAGGGAAGGATTATAAATGTAAACCAGTGCATTCTAAAAGCATTTAAGGATTTGAAGAAGCATTTTAGTGCTTTCGCCCACAGAGATGCTGAGTTTGTTGTGTTGTCAATGACCTGCCGAAAAGACCAAGAATCGGCAGACATAGTCAACGAAATGGCTACATTGTTTCTTGATTCGCAGGGAGATACAAAGCAGGGAGAGATTTCCGCGAAGTTAACAGAACTTGGGCGGCGGCGAGATGATGTTCGAAGAGACTTGACCGTAGCTGAGCAGGCACTGGCTCAGGTGCGTGAAACATCCGAGTTCACTGACCTTGAGCGTCCTGCCGGTCGTTATTTCCAGCACACGGTCACATTACAATTGAATCAGTTGGAACTTGCGCAAAATGACCTGATTCTGCTGATAAAGCAAGCTAAAACTAATATCGAAAATCTTGAGAAATTAGCGGTAGGGCCTATTAACGAGCAGGTTGAGCGTCAAGTAGAGGGTGACCCTGTTATGGTTATGCTTGCGCAGCAGCTCGCCATTCTCGAATCTGAGCTTGCAGGCCAACTTACAAGGTTTGGCGAAACTCACAGAGTAGTGCGTCGAACACGGGAGCTGGTGTACGAAATCAAAGATGAAAGAAAAATAAGGCAAAGCGTAATTGCAGAACAGGTACGCCAGGCGAATCTTAAAAATGCACAAGACCAATTGATTGTGTTGTTAGACAGGAGTGATGAATTAGAAAGATTGCGACAGGAAGCTGAGGAAGATAAGAAAGACCTTGATAATGCCCGCGTACAGTATGAACAGAGGGTCGCTATAAGAGAAGAAAGAAAACAGACGCTCGATGACATCAAAGCGCAGATTGAGAGGTACAGGATATTGCACGATGACCCGGAGACACCTAAGGTCCAGAGGGTCGGCTTTGCTCAGAAACCGCTGGAAGTAAGCTCACCGAGGTGGGAGTTTTATTTCCCCGGCGGGACAATATTGGGCCTCATATCCGGCATAGGACTTGCCTTTGCTTTAGAGCTGCTCAACGACCTGGTGCGGACTCCGAGGGACGTGGCCAGATTTCTACAAATCCAGCTTTTGAGTGTTATACCCGATAGGGATGAAGATGAACAGGTTCGGGATATTGACCTTTGTCATGTTGTTCGTCAGGCGCCTTATTCTATTATAAGTGAATCCTATAGACGGTGTCGGACCAACATTGAGCTGTCAGGCTCTGCGGGCTCCATGAGGGCCTTGCTTGTTAGCAGCGGTGCGGCAGGAGACGGCAAAACGTCCGTAGCGGTCAATCTTGCAGAAACTTTTGTCACTGGAAATAAAAAAGTCCTGCTTATTGATGCCAATTTCAGGCGACCGAGTTTACAAACAATATTCCCAAAGCCGGTAGAGCAGGTCGAGCAATCTAAGTTTGGACTGAGCGATTTGCTGCTGGGCCGGTGTGGTTACCAGGAAGCTATAAGGCCCAGCGGTATCGAGGACCTTGACATAATCGATGCGGGTTCTATGCCTGCTAATCCGGCAGAGCTGCTCGGCGCGTTAAGGATGGAAGAGCTGATTAAAGAGCAGCGTAAAAACTACGATTATATTGTAGTTGACGGCCCGCCGGTGCTGCTGGTAAGCGATGCCAAGGTTCTGGCCAAAATCGTTGACGCCACAGTTTTGGTCTTCAACGCCTCCGCTACGAGGAGAGGTGCCGCGCAGAGGACGATTCGCGAGCTGAAAGCAGTAGATGCCAGGATAGTTGGGTGTGTGCTCTTTGCCGTAAGAGCTTTGAAAGGCGGCTATTTCCAGGAGCAGTTCAGGTCTTACCGGGAATACCAGAAACTTCAGGTTGCTCACTCAACCTAACTTGTGAAAGGATTCTTCGATGGAGAAGTTCTTAGTGACCGGCGGAGCCGGTTTTATCGGTTCAAATATCTGCAAAGAGCTCATTTCGCAAGACTGCTTCGTAAGGGTCATCGACAATCTGCTCACAGGCAAAAAGAGCAATCTCGAAGATTTCATCGACAAAATTGAGTTTATTGAAGCCGACATGGGCGACGAGAATGTCGTTCATACGGCGATGAAGGATATTGATGTTGTCTTGCACCAGGGTGCGTTGCCCTCGGTGCCGCGCAGCGTTGACGACCCTGCCGCTACACACAAGCATTGTGTCGATGCGACTTTCACACTCCTTTTAGCCGCTCGTGATGCCGGTATAAAACGCTTTGTCTATGCGTCAAGTTCCTCAGCTTACGGCGATACGCCCACTCTACCAAAGGTCGAAACAATGCCTCCTATGCCGCTTTCGCCTTATGCGGTAGGTAAGCTGGTTGGCGAATACTATTGCTCCGTTTTCTATAAGGTGTTTGGCCTTGAGACCATTTCGCTTCGGTATTTTAATGTTTTCGGGCCGCACCAGGATCCGACAAGCCAATACGCAGCCGCCATACCGGCTTTTGTAACAGCCATATTAAAGGACAAGCCGCCAATCGTTTTCGGCGACGGCCTGCAGAGCCGCGACTTCACTTATATTGACAACGTCGTTGAGGCCAACCTTCTCGCGGCAAGAGCCGAGCACACCGGCGGTGAAGTTCTAAATATCGCCTGCGGCCAGGTCGTAACCGTCAATGAAACTATTGATATAATTAACGAACTGCTCGGCAAAAGCATAAAGCCGATATATGACCCGCCGCGATCCGGAGACGTGAAACACTCCCTCGCTGATATCGCCCTCGCTGATAAACTGCTCGGCTACAAACCTGCAATCTCATTCAAGCAAGGCCTCCAAAAAGCCATAACCTGGTATCGTGAGAGTCTTCTTTAGCCAGGCTTGCCAGCCGTAAAGAGAACCATAAACCGACTTACTAACACGTGTACTTCTCAAACGTTGATCCAGTTTTTCTTCTTATTGATGGAGTTGTTAACAACGAGGAACTTGTCATGAGAGGTGAATAGAAGTACGCCGCTCAGCGCTCCAAGGCGAGGATCACACGAGTAACACACGGAAGGGCTTGACCTCCGGATGGATTGGAAACAGCCTTCTACTATATTCGTAAGGGCTGGCCAACCTGCTACCCGGCATACCAGATAGTCAGCACCTTTGTTCTCTGCCGCTTGAACCATAGGTGACATCCGCCTACCATCTTTGCCCGACTTGCCAGTGCCCAGTATGTAGGAGCAATAATCCTTTATTAGGTCTACATCCGCAAGATACCCGCTCGGATTACTTGTAGGTTTCCTTGGTTTGAAATACACAACCACTTGTTTCTTATATCGGTCTACCTTGGCTATCTCCGGCCAGTAAAGAGGTGCCGGGCTCTTTCGCCTGCGATTGGTCCCTTGCTGGAACTCTTTTATATGCTGTCTGCTCGCAGCCTTTATTTGCGTTGCATCTGCGCTGGTAAAGTTCTTTTGTCCTCCGAACCACTCGGGTCGCCCATCAAACGGAAGACCAGCCTCGCGTACCGCTTGTTGGAGTGCCCCCGGGGGTTTCTGGGTATGTACTGCGGAACGGTTCTTTACCTCGAAGAATGTCTCTGTTCCGTTTAGTGCGGCTACGATATCACACTTCTTCTGAGATTCAGGAGGGGCCTGCTCAAGGCCAACAATTGTCAAGCCGAGGCCCTTGCCTATCAAACGCATTGCCTCGAATTCAGCAAGCAGGCCGGCAAAGTCCACTTCTCGGGAGTTCTTTTCCGGAAGGCTTTTACGTCCCCTTAGGAACTCGTTCTTTTTCGCATCAAATCCGGGGATACCTTGCAAGGAGAGGAAATGATTGATGGCTGGTAAGCATGGGTCATTGTTCTCTACCATCGAAGCACAACTACCAGGCTGGATTAGGCCTTTAGATTTCAACTCTTCAAACAGCATACCGGCATAAGATCAGTCAGTATATTGGATGAGCAGTCTGGGACATTTATAATTCCGTTTCGTTTATATCCGCTATTTTCATCAGGTGTCTCATCAGGCCTGTTTTTAAAGGTGTGTTGCTGGTTCTACAGACAAACAGGCCTCCACCGCTTCATAAATGGTTTTAAGAAGCTCCTCAAACGAATCGCCCTGAGTAACGCAGCCGGGGATGGCAGGGATTTCCGCCCAGTAGCCTCCTTCCTCTGCTTTATGTATAATCGTTTTTAATTTCATTGAAATAACCTTGTTTTTCAGTGTGGAGCGTTAATCTTTTATGTTCATTATACCTTTTGGCTGGCCCAAAAGCAAGAATTTCGAATCCACTTAATCAGTACAAATCTATATCTACTTTTTGAGCCTTTTGTGCCCTCTTGTGGCTAAACAAAATCAGCAAAAACTCTCTGCGACCTTTGCGTTCTCATCGATAAAATAAATTCGTGTTAATCTGCGGCTGATGCTGTCTTTTTCAGTTCTTCTGCGTTCTGGATTAGTTCTTCTCGGCTCATTTCCTTTTTAGGGGCAAGCTCAAACGTCCATTCGTACTCATCGATAGTTCTTTCCGGATTCAGCATAGTAAAAAAGTCGAATGGAAACTTATCATACCAGGGCCGGTTTAGCTTGCGGTGGGTCTTTAAGGTCTCAAACCCCTCTTTGCTTACTCTCACGTTATAATCGCCATACCATTCAAAAGAGACCGTAACCGGCGATGTGCCTATTTCCTCATCGTTCAGAACCACCAGTGCCTCCTGCGGCTCGGTGTTGATTGTTAGATTCCGCTCTACACATCCGATAATGATTACAGCAGCAACTAATCCAACAACCAGTAGAATCAATAGATTATACTTTGCCATAGCAGATGTCCTTAAACTTTGACAATAATAAATGAGCTTTAATCCTTAATCACTTTTATTTGGGCCTACAAATTCGATAATATTACCATCGGGGTCTTTCACCAGAGTCAAATAGTTATTGCCGCCGAGGTGGTAAGGTTTTTTAACGATAACCGCGCCGGCTTTTTTGGCCCGCTCTACCGATGCGGTCGTATCAGAGACAAATATCGTCAGATAGCTGAAGCCCAAACTCGAATGGATAAATCGGTTATCAACCTTTTTCCCCTGTGCCTGCGGAAACTGCATAAGTTTGATTTTGGTCGCGGTCGGCTCGTCACCTAACACAAACACCCTCACGTGGAACGGCTGGTCGTCAGTTAAGCCTGAGCCGCCTCCCATATCCGCAGACACATCAAAGCCGGATACCTCGGTAAATCCCAGCGCATTTTTGTAAAAGGCCGCCGACTTTTCCACATCGCTCACAACAATCCCAACGTCAATAGTAGTACGGGCATATTCACTTTTTGCCCCACCTGTGGCGGCACAGCCGCCCAGTAATATGCCTGCAATCAAGAGAGCAACCGATAGAGCCAACAAATTGTATCTTCCCATAACAAACTTCCTTAAATCTTTCATTTCAGTTTGGTTGTCCAATTATAACGAAAACGCCGATGTGCAAAAGCCAAAAGTTGCCCGTCGCCGATTTTTATAACACCAGTGGCTGTTATTTTCGCTCGCTTATTTGGCGTTTTGCCGCAGCCAGCCACGAAGGGTTGACCGTAACGCCCCAGCCGGGGCCGTCCGGGATAGCGACCCGCCCGTCCCGTACCTCCAGTCCAGGGTAATATATGTCCTTAGTCCACCCAGCCGGCTCGATAGAGAACTCCAGATAAGGCCCGGCGTTAGGTATCGCTCCGAGAATATGCAGCGTAAAAACGGTAACCATCGCTAAGTTGGCCGAATGGGGTACACAGGACATGTTCTCTTTCGCGGCCAACGCGGCGACTCGCAGGGCACGCGTCAACCCGCCGACATAGCAGATGTCCGGCTGGACAACATCGACAGCGCGCATACGAATCATCCGCCGCCACTGAGCCAAGTCGTTGTCCTGCTCACCCCCAGCCACAGGGACTTTCAAGGCAGCCGTAACCTTGGCCGTCCATTCCAGCTCCCAATACGGGCAGGGCTCCTCTAAGTGACAGACATTGTTATCTTCAAGTATCTTTCCGACCTCAATCGCCTTGGCCGGCGTGTAGCAACTGTTTGCATCCACCAGCAGCGACACATCATCACCGATGGCCTTGCGGACAGTCGGAACAAGCGCTTCAGTTCGCCCCGGCCACTGGTCCTGGTCGTGTCCGCATACCTTACCGATACGAATCTTGAATGCACGGTAGCCCTTCGTGTCCCTGAGATGGACCAGCCTCTTGGCTTCATCTGCCGGCTTAATGTCCCGCCTCATGCTTGAACCGTATGCGGTTATCGGCCGGGGCGTCCCGCCAAGCAGCTCGCAAACGCTCTTTTCTTCGCGCCTGCCGTGAAGGTCCCATATCGCCGTATCCAGCCCCGCTAACGCCCGACAAACAAAAGACCAGGGATACTTGTAATTCGTCTCGATACACCGGTCGACGATAGCATCGATGTCGGCCGGGTCTTTGCCAAGCGCGTGTGGAGCAATCTTGCGGTGCATGACCATTGCAGAGATATCGGCATCGTAAGTGGAAATCTGGCCGCAGCCCTCTGCGACATCATCGGTACGAAGGCGAACAATGCTTACATTACCGCGGGTGAAGGTCTCAATGCTCTTGATTTTCAGGCCTCTCTTCATACCTATTACCTTGTGCCCGCTTTTTAGCCTGATGTGACTTTGAGCCTTACCTTTTTCGGCCTTTAGTAACTGGCTTGACGTTGCCCCCAATACTGCAATAGCTTTAAGAAAATCACGCCGACTGTTCTTCATTGCTCATTCTCCTATTTTGTAAACCGGCCATCTGACGCCTTTCAGATACGAAGTATATCCGCATATCGGGCATAAATCAAATAAAACAAGCAGTCGAAACGCAAATTTATTGACAGTGATACTTCCGGGCGTTAAGTTATTGCCAAATTTGATGTTTTGGTATTTTGGTGGTGCTCGTATTATGAAAATTTCGTTGAATTGGTTAAGTGATTATATCGAAACAGGGCTTACTTCAGACCAAATCGCTGATGTTCTGAGCGATTTAGGACTACCTTGTGAAGGGATAGAACATCTTGGTGACGATGCTATAATTGATGTTGAGGTAACCAGTAACCGCGGTGATTGTCTCAGCTTACTTGGTATCGCCCGTGAATTAGCTGCTGCAACGGGCAAAAAATTAAAGATGCCTAAAGTTGAGCTTGACGAATCAGACAAAGACGTTACAGAATTTGCTGGCGTCGAGATAGCAGAGCCGGAATTGTGTGGCCGGTATACCGCTCGCATTATTGAAGGGGTCAAAATTGGACCGTCGCCGGATTGGCTCAGGAATCGTATCGAAGCCGTTGGCTTGCGCAGCGTCAATAATGTCGTTGACGCAACCAACTACGCAATGATGGAGACGGGTCAGCCGCCGCACGCCTTCGATTATGAAAGAATTGTTGATGGCAAAATAATAGTCAGAAAAGCTATTGCCGGCGAACGCATTGTCAGTATCGACGGCACGACATGTGAGCTGGATACCAATATGCTGATTATTGCTGATACACGAGGTGCTGTGGCCATAGCCGGTGTAATGGGTGGGCTGGATACCGAGGTCAGCGAGGCGACAACAACGATTCTTTTGGAGGATGCGTACTTTGACCCGGTCAGTGTCCGAACAACGTCTCGCAAACTCGGCCTGCCTTCGGAGGCAGCCTATCGATTCGAACGTATTGTGGATATTGAGATGGTGGACTGGGCCTCGAAGCGCACTGCACAGTTGATTACGCAGGCGGCGGGCGGGAAGGTGGCCAAAGGTGTCGTTGATATTTATCCTAAAAAGCAAACACAGAAGGAACTGACACTGCGGCTTTGGCGTTTGAGCAAAATGCTTGGCATTGAAATACCCTCTGAAGAAGTCGTACGAATTCTGTCAGCGTTAAGTTTCCACCCGCAAGCCAGCCAGGATACGGTAGTTTGCTCGGTGCCTTCGTGGCGGAGTGACATTTATCGCGAGGTCGACTTAATCGAAGAGGTCGCACGCGTCTATGGCTACAATAAGATACCGACAGAGCAGCAGATTAAAATCGAAGTGGTGCCTGTCGATGCTCGTCAGAAATTGGCTGAATCGATTGGAACGTATCTTAACGGCTGTGGCTTTTATGAAACGATTAGTGTGGGCTTTGTTGACGGCTCTGTTGCTGAACTTTTTACGGACCGGGACATCCGAGAACATTTGGCTGTAAATGATGTATCCAGGAAGAGCGCGAATATGCTTCGCCAGACACTTATAGGCTCGTTGCTGGGTGTCCTCAAGACAAACATCAATGCCAAGAACTCACCCTGCAGGATATTTGAAATTGCTGATACCTTTGTTCCCCGACCACAGCGGGACAAAGAGAGTAATCTGCCGATTGAAAAAAATAAAGTGGCCCTGGTTTGTGACAGTAACTTCAGAGACCTGCGGGGCGTGATTGAAGGCCTCATAAAAAGCGTCGATAGAGATGCCCAAACGGTGTTTACTCCTGCGGGCCTGGTCTGGGCGCAAACCGGTGCGCAGGTCGTCGTGAACGGCGAGGTAATCGGTACGGCAGGAATTGTTTCAAAGGCGGTGAAACAAAAATTTGACTTCAAAGAGCTTTCGCCCGCCGCCGCGGAGCTGGAATTTGAGCGGCTTTTTGCTTTGCAGCGAGGTACCGTAAAAGTAAAAGCCATCCCGAGATTTCCCGCAATACAGCGAGACCTATCCATTGTTGTGAACGATAAAAAAAGTTGGGCTGATATTATTGACGCCGTTAAACAAAAGGCCTCCCCCGAACTTGAAAATATTCAATTTGTCGGGATATACCGTGGCGAGGGCGTCCCATCCGGTAAAAAGAGTGTTACGCTTTCAGTGCGGTTTAGAGATGAAGATGGAACATTGACCCATGAGACGGTTGACCACTTTCAGGCCGATATTGTCGAGAACCTGAAAAGTTTAGTCGGGGCGAAGCTGCGAACTGTATAATTCGTATTGTCCGATATTGAACCGGTTGCGGAGTCCGCTGTTTATTCCAATCAATATTGCCTCAAATTCTATTGACTTTCAGCCCCAAAAAGTGTATAATCATAGTATCTGAATCGGTTATATTAGAGGCAGGGGGGTGGTGATGAAATACATTTCCATTCGCCTTGCTCAGTGATGTTTTAAGGTGATAATAGTGCGCATAGGACGCACCTCAAAATATTAACATTATGTTTAAGGGGAGGTAATGTGCAATTTTATCAGGAATGATTTTCAAGAGAAATTATTATGATGGAATTGGTGCACACGGATTGCATGTTCAAAAATCAGCGTTTTTTTGTAAGGGGAAAAAATGAAAAGGATAGAAATTTTGAAAATTTTCGTTTTGGTTTTGGGCCTGATAGTTTGCCCGGCTGAACTCACCAGGGCAGCTCCAATGGGAACGGTGTTCACCTACCAGGGGCGGCTCCTGGATGCCGATGATGCAGCAGACAGTCTGTATGACTTCGAGTTTAGGCTCTTCGACGACCCCTGTACAGGCATACAGCAAGGAGGTACGATTGATGTAAACGACCTTGATGTAATCGACGGATATTTTACAGTGGAATTGGATTTCGGCGGCGTGTTCAATGGCAACGCCCACTGGCTGGAAATTGCCGTTCGGCCGGGGGAAAGTATCGATGCTAATGATTTTGCCATCTTGATTCCTCGCCAGGAGTTGACGCCCACGCCATACGCGATTTATGCAAAGGCCTCCGCCCCCGACAACGACTGGTGGCTCGTTTTGAATGATATGTATTCAATACCCTTGGGTAATGTCGGCATCGGGACGGCGAACCCGGCCTACAAGCTGGATGTTGCCGGTGATATTCGGGCCACAGGGAGTATCTATGGTACTATCGCCGGCACTGTTGCGAATGCAGATAAGTTGGACGGCTGCCACGAAAGCAGCTTCTTCCAACTGAGTGAGAATGAAATAGTGACAGGCCGGCCCGCTTTCAATGGTGGCACTTCCGGTTCCAGTCCTCCCTTCTATGTGGACAGCAGCTATGTGGTCAGTGGCCTCAACGCCGATTATCTGGATGGCTTGCACTCATCTTCCTTTGCGACATCGGGTCACAACCACAACACGCTTTATTATACGCAAGCCGAATCTGATGCGAGGTTCGTTAATGTAACCGGCGACAGCATGACCGGGACTTTGAATGTCAACGGAACCGTCTACACCACCCATGATAGCAGCTTTTACGCGGCCTATTTCAATAACGCGGGCACCGGCGACGGCATTCGCGCCTCCAGTAATGCTACAGCAGAAAATTACGCGGCTGTCTATGCTCAGAATTATGGCACCGGCTCCGGTATTTACGCTTCCAGCACGGGAGGCTATGCGGGATTTTTCAAGGGCGATGTGAAAGTCGATGGAAATTTAAAAGTTTACGACGGCTTCAATCTGGTACTGGAACTCGGTACCGGCCTTGACTATGCGGAAGGTTTTGATGTCTCCGAGTCCACCAAGATTGATGCAGGCTCGGTGCTCATCATTGATGCTGATAACCCCGGCAAATTGGCTCTAAGTAATAAGCCCTACGACACAAAGGTCGCAGGTATCGTGGCCGGCGCCAACGGGATTGGCTCTGGTGTACGTCTGGGAGCAGGGCAGTTTGACTACGATGTTGCCTTGGCAGGCAGAATCTATTGCAAGGTAGATGCGACAGAAGCAGGCGTAGAGCCGGGTGATTTGCTCACGACCTGCGCCACGCCGGGCTATGCTATGAAAGCCGCGGATTATGCACGTGCACAAGGCGCTATCTTAGGGAAAGCAATGGAAAGCCTGGAAAAAGGTCAAAAAGGACAAATATTAGTGCTTGTTACCCTACAGTAAGAAAGGTAAGTAACGAACATGGATAAATTAAAAAATACAATCCTGATAGCGTTGCTGGTGGCTGTGGGGCTGACAATGCCAACCCGGGCTGAGAAGGCATCTATTGATGAGGCACTGACCGTGGCGAACAACTGGATTAACCTGATTATCCAGAAAAAAGGAAGCTGGGGCGATGCCAATACTGCCTATGTGGAAGACATAAAGGAATTCAAGCGTGGCCAGCGGACCCTCGGTTATTTTTGTAATGTCAAGCCGGTAGGCCACATTGTTCTCTCCCTGCACAAGCAACTGGCGCCGGTAAAGGCGTACTCAGCAACCTGCAACCTGGACCCAGACTCTGAAGTGGGTATAGCCGAACTCCTGAAAGACTGCATGGAGCGAATCCATAATAGGATTAACGAATGGGCCACGAGGATGAATGCATCGCCTGACAAGGTCATGGCGGATATCCTGGAAATCAACTATCGTGGTTCATGGGATGGGCTGAATGTTGATGCTATGTCTTTCCAACAAGAGCTGGATTCTGAGGTTGAGCTAATGAACTACCAGTCAGGTCAGGTCTTACTAACCTCAAGCTGGCACCAGGGAGACCCCTACAACCGTACCTGCCCGGCGCCACCGAGCGGTGATGACTGTACTGCAGCCCACTGTGTTGTCGGCTGCGTGGCTACAGCCGGCGCACAGATTATGCGTTATTGGAATTGGCCGCCTTATGGCGAAGGAATTCCGTACGAAGATTTTTATGATTGGGCTAAAATGCCCGACAGAGCCACTGCAAGTTCCTCGACTGACCAGATTAACGCAGTGGCAGAGCTTTGCCGCGAGGTGGGCCAGGCAGTCGGGATGGATTATTGTGGAGGTGATGGCTGTCAGTCGGCTGCCTATACCTACGATATGGAGGGCGTATTCGAAAATCAGTATCGCTACTCGATGGATTGCGCGAGACGGAATCGAACTGACTACACTCCCACAAAGTGGTTCTCTCTCATACAGGGTAATCTCAATGCGAATCGTCCTTTACAATACCGGATTTTAAACCACTCTATTGTATGTGACGGATGGCAGATAGTCGGCGTTACCAAACAGTACCACATGAATTACGGATGGGACAACTTCCGCGACACCTGGTACACCCTGGATGCCTTGCATTATCCCGCAGGCGGTGGCGCGAGTGATGAATACCTGCTGGAGAATATCTATCCAAAGCAGTCCTTGCACAGCGTGCTATCCAGTTCATACACGCGAGATTCGACGTTCTATTATCGTTATTTCAATGTGGATGCTACGGGCACCAGCACAACCTTTGATGGCGGCCAGTACCTGCAGTTTCTGCCGGACATTACGGTAACCTGTACCAGCACTACCGGTGGCTCCATTCGATTCAATGGTTCGGCTTCCTATATTACAAGACTTTTCAGCCGCGGTGATAAAGGAAAAGGCGCCCGTCTGTATAGCGGTGGTACCATCAAGCTGAATCGTTTTGGCAGTATCAGATTTGAGTAGTGAGGAATCTGCAATGAATAAGTAAGGCCCGAGTTTTACCGAATATAAGAGAATCAGGAGGAAACAGATGAAGAAGAGAAAAACGATAGCAGGTATAAGTCGGTCAGCCGTTTGGATAATGCTGTTGATGATATCTGCTGCCAGTGGCCAATATGAGTTGAGCTGGTACACGATAGATGGGGGCGGCGGGCAGAGCAGCGGTGGAGCATACACACTCACAGGCACAATTGGTCAGGCGGATGCGGCCTGGAGCAGCAGCGGCAGCTATGAGCTGCTCGGCGGTTTTTGGCCGGGTGGACCTATCTGCATAGTCGATTTCGAGAGCTATGCAAGATTCGCTGAACTATGGCGTGATAGCGGCTTTGACATTGCTGCTGACTTGGACGGTAGCGAACTCGTAGATTTTGGTGACTTAAAAAAGTTTGCTGATTTATGGCTGCACTGCTGCCCTGCGGGCTGGCCATTGAAATGAGAGTAAAATCGATAAACAGAAAGGCTGAAGAGTTTAATTAAGTGCCTGGAGTTAGATGGATTTTTATTGACTTTTATACTCAAATTTGGTATAAATAATAATGTAGGCTAACCCCTGCAATGCTCGTATAGAGAGTGTGTCTTTAAAAGAACCGATACCCAGTACTCAGGGAAATCAGGCCTTGATGTTTCGGAAATGCCTACTTCGATAGGACTTTCGGACACAAGCAACGATTACCCACTTGGAAGTAAAGGGTTCTTTTCAGACGCTTTCTTACGGCACCGCAGAGGAAAGCCTCGTATTTAATAAAAGGCCTGTTTATGCAGGCCTTTTATCTTTTTGCGCCTTTTAAGTCTATTATAGTGCCAAGGAATATCGGACTATCAAGCTCCCCCAAATCCATGTATGTGCCGCCGAATAATGTACTTACCATTTGCTTTGCTTTTTGGATTTAAGCCCAAGATTAGATTTGTCGATTAAACAAGTGCTGATGAACAATCTTTTTCTTCAGCTTATGATATTCCTTATTATTTGCAATCAGGAGGCTTGCTTTTTGGAGAGATAAGAATGCTCGAAGTGCGTAACTTTATGGTTTTGCCGGCACTGCCGGATTCTTTGAAGGAACTTGAGGTTATCGCCGGGAATATGTTTTGGTCCTGGAATCCGGAGTTTGTAGACCTGTTCAAACGTATTGACGGTAATTTATGGACCTCTTGTGGTCACAATCCGGCCAAATTTCTCGGCAATGTCTCACAGCAGAGCCTGGAGGCTGTGGCTGAAAATCAAGGTTTTTTGGGTGAGCTGCACCGAGCCGTGGAAAAGCTCAAATTATACCTTGATGGGACAACGTGGTTTGAGAAAGTTTGTTCAAAACATAGCAAACCGCTTATCGCGTATTTTAGCGCCGAGTTTGGCGTTCATGAAAGCCTGCCTATTTATGCTGGTGGCCTCGGAATTCTGGCAGGTGACCACTTAAAGAGTGCTTCAGACCTCGGCGTTCCAATAGTTGGGATTGGCCTTCTGTATCAAAAAGGATATTTCCGCCAGTATTTGAACCTTGATGGTTGGCAGCAGGAGGTGTATATCGAGAATGATTTCTATAATATGCCTATCGAGCTCGTTCGCAAAAAGAGCGGCCGGCCGTTAACCATTAGCGTCGAATATCCGGGCAGAGGTGTGTCGGCCCAGGTATGGTGTGCTTCCATTGGCAGGGTAAAATTATATCTGCTGGATACGAATATACCTGCTAATTCATCCACAGACCGTATGATTACCGCCAGTCTTTATGGCGGCGACAGTGAGCTGCGAATTCGCCAGGAGATTATGTTGGGCATCGGCGGCTTAAAGGCCCTGACTGCTATGGGTATTGTGCCTACTGTCTGCCATATGAACGAAGGCCACGCTGCTTTTGTCACACTGGAACGTATCCGACAATTGCGAAGCGAAAAGAATATGACTTTTGATGAGGCTCTTGAAGCTACAAAGTCTGCTAATGTTTTTACGATGCATACCTGTGTAAAAGCCGGGCTTGACGAGTTCTCCGTGGGCCTGATGGATAAGTATTTTGGCAGTTATTTCCATCACCTCGGGATAAATCGAAAGCGGCTTTTGGCTTTGGGAAGAATACTGCCTGATGACGACATTGAGCCATTTAAAATGGCAATTTTGGCATTGAATCTGAGCTGCTATGTTAACGGCGTAAGTAAGTTACATGGGCAAATATCGCGTGAGATGTTTTCAAGTCTTTGGCCTGGTCTGCCTGTTGATGAAGTGCCGATAAAGTCCATTACAAACGGTGTACACATCCAAAGCTGGATATCTGATGAGATGAACTGTTTATATAAAAGATATCTTGGTCCAAATTGGTCTGATGTAACTACTGACAAGTCCGTTTGGAATAACATAGAGCAAATTCCCGACGCAGAACTCTGGCGGGCCCATCAACGCTGCAAGGAGCGGTTGATTGTTTTTGCGCGCAACCGGCTTAAAGCTCAAATGCAGCGGCGAGGTACGTACCATACCGAATTGACCCGGGCTGAGGAGGTTCTCGACCCTGAGACATTGACCATCGGTTTTGCCAGAAGATTTGCCAGCTATAAAAGAGCAAATCTTTTGCTGAAGGACCCGCAGCGGTTTGTAAGGCTGCTTAGCGACCCGGCTCGCCCCATCCAGATTATTTTTGCCGGTAAGGCTCATCCGAAAGACGCCGAAGGCAAGGACATTATACGTCAGATTATTCACTTTGCCAAACAGTACGACCTGAAACGGCGTATAGTATTTCTGGAAGACTATGATATTGATGTAGCGACAGTCATGGTCCAAGGTGTTGATATTTGGCTAAGCTCTCCTCGTAGACCGATGGAGGCCAGCAGCACAAGCGGTATGAAAGCCGCAATTAACGGTGCTTTGAACGTGAGCACTTTAGATGGCTGGTGGTGTGAGGGTTATAAACCCGAGGTAGGCTGGGTCATTGGTGCTGGTGGATGCTACGAGGATGCCGATTATCAGGATATGGTAGAGTCGAAGGCGATTTATGATATGCTGGAAAGCGAGATTGTTCCACTGTTTTACACCCGTTCGGCTGATAATTTGCCGCGAGACTGGATACAAAGGATGAAAAATTCTATCAAGTGGATAGTACCCAAATTCAACACACACAGAATGCTTACTGAGTATACGCGAATGTTTTATAATCCGGCTGCGGCCAGATGGCGCTATTTGACCGCCGAGGCCATGTCGCGGGCCAGGGCGCTTTCGATGTGGAAGTCCAATATGAAAAACGTTTGGACTGAGTTGGCCATTAAAGATGTCCAGATACAGGTTGACAAGGGACAAAATTGCGAGCAGCTTGATTCCAAACAGCCTCAGCTTAAGCTCGGATCGGAGTTAAACGTCAGGGCCTTGGTTAAGCTTGGAAAGGTCAGCCCGGATGACGTTTCTGTTGAGCTTTATCATGGCCCTGTGGATACTCGGGGTCAAATCAAGGACGGCTCGGCTGTGAAAATGGACCATAAAGAGCTGACAGAGCAGGATGGAGAACATTGGTTTGTTGGCTCGATGCCTTGTAGAAAATCCGGTCGGCAGGGCCTTGCTGTGCGGGTCTTGCCAAGAAACGCTGACCTCGTTACCCCCTATGACCTCGGCCTAATCCTTTGGGAAACAACACCTGCAAAGGTCAATGCGTGATACGAAATACGAGTATCAAGTATCGAACACCGAGAATCGATTTATTCATTCTCTTTGTTGTGCAGAAGCTCATAAACCTCGTCAGACGAAGTTGCCGTCTCAAGCGATTGTCTGAATTGTTCGTCGAGCATAAGTCTGCTTATTCTGGCAAGAGCCTGAATGTGAGGGCCGGTTTGTTCGGCCGGCGATACCAGCAAGATTATAATTGTTACCGGTTTGCCGTCGACGCTTGCAAAGTCGATTGGTTCGCCTGCGACCCCGAAGGCCATAACGAGTTCTTTGACCGCTTTACATTTGCCGTGTGGAATGGCAATTCCGGAGCCAATACCTGTGCTTCGGGTTTGTTCACGCGTAAAAACCGCATCTAAAGCAACCTTTTTGTCGAGCAGTAATCCGTTAGAGTCCAGCACTTCCACCAGCTCAGTTATTACGGATTCCTTGTCTTTACCTTCCAGTGGAACTATGATGCA
>Ga0114922_10000048_pt1 | contig 99758 bp, 97 predicted proteins | sample AartaG_FD_100975 | JGI IMG/M metagenome (GOLD analysis project Ga0114922, IMG submission 100975) | Deep subsurface microbial communities from Aarhus Bay to uncover new lineages of life (NeLLi) - Aarhus_00045 metaG | ecosystem: Environmental > Aquatic > Marine > Oceanic > Sediment | place...
CACGAAACGCTTCGTCTCTCCCTCAAGATCACGCCAAATCGACTTGACTCCCAACCAACGACGGAATAGATTCTTCTGTGAGAAGTCCATTTCTCGCATGGGCATATCCTCCTTCAAAACGGTTAATTGGATATGCCCTAATTCTATGGCAAATACCTCCTAAATTTACCCAGAAGAATTTACGCAATACTCGCGCTTCTGGCCGCTACGGACACGGCGGCGGTATCGGGCCGTCGTTGAACATGTAGTCCACCAAGTAGACCAGGTCGGCAATGTCTATCGGTGCGACTCCGCTGCCGTCAATGTCGCCTTCTTCAAAGCACTCAGGCTCGGGCCCTTGGTTGAACATGAAGTCCACCAAGTACACCAAATCGGCAATGTCGATAGGCAAAACGCCGCTGTGGTCGACGTCGCCGCGGATCACGCAGCAACCCTGCGGAGGGAGCGCCGCGATTGCCGTTACGAGATTGGGCAGGGGACCGATATTCTGCGTTACGGGATATGTCCCTGCCTGCTGCGGTGAACCGGTGGCTTTGAGAATCGAAAGCACATCGCCGGGTGGCAAAGCCGTACCTATGTCGGAAGGCTGACATCCTCCCTGCTCCTTGTAGACGCTCTGGAGGATGGCGGCCGCGGAGGCCACGATGGGTGCTGCACTGGATGTTCCGGAGAAGCCGTCTTCGTACCAATAGTTCTTGCCGTCGATGGAGTAGTGATTCCCGTAGCCGGTGGTCATCACACGCTCGCCCCAACCCTGGAGATCGACTCGTGAACCATAGTTGGAAAACCACATCCGCGACCGGGGGGTATCGGTGCCGCCGAACGCCGCCGGCGCCGCACCTGCTCCGACAATGATAGCCCCGGAGTTGTTCCCCGGGAGGAACGGCCAGTGGCCGCCGTTGCCGGTGCCGTAGATCGGGTCGTCCAGGTCCTCGCGGCCGTTTCCGGCGCATTCGACAACCGTGACACCGTTACCGACGCAGGTCACGATTGCTTCATACCACGACTGCCACCACTCGACGGGGATCAAGCCGTCGTCCGGGTACGGCTGTTGCCCGGTGTAGTTTGGGCCGGCGAGCTGCTGCTCGATCAGGAAGACCGCTCCCGGCTGCCAGTATACAAGCGGCAGTACGTGTAACAGGGCGGTGCCAATCTGCCAGCCGTAGGTCGCGAAATTGGTGGGGGCGGCCCAAGCCGAAGCGCCGTAGCTGGCCCCGGTAGTGCCCACGCCGTCGCTGAAACTGATCATCACCCCCAGTACCGCCGTGCCGTGGTTGTCATCGCTGTAGGGATCAACCGGTGTGTAGCCCGGGGGGATCAGTTCCGAATAGGACGCCGTGATATCGTTGTGGTCCAGATTCCAGGAATACTCGAAATCGCAGATCTTGGTGCCGAAGCAGCCGCTCCCATTACCGCCGGCGTCGCTCCACAAACTCCAGGCGGCGGTGGCGCCTATGCCGTCCGGCGCGTCGTTGAGATACCCCTGGAGGTACTGGTAGTCATCGGGCACAGGCAGGGGGGTTGCAAGAGGCATCGCCAGCGCGACTTCCACTTCCGGAAGCGAATTGAGCTGGTCGATCCAGTCCTCGGTCGTGATATCCTCCGGGACAGTCAGAACGAAGTAATTGTTCAGATCGGCGATATCCCGGTTCAGTCGACGCTCGGCGCGCGCGACCAGGAAGTCAACCATATCCTCCGCCGTAACCGACATACGCGACCACCCACCACCGGCAGCGGTAATCGACCGAAGCACATCGGCGCCCCTGGATTTGAGCACCTGGCCGGCTCGATCATAAGGCTCGCCTTCGCCTGTGAGGCCGATGTCAAGCTCATCGACGAACTTGACCTCGACATGGCGCCGACTAAACCCAGGTGCTATCGAGACCTCGGTCGGCTTGACGGCCTTTTTGCGCGGTTTGAACTCGGCTCCGCCGGCTGCAGCAGCGAGAAGAAGCGTGCCCATCAACAGGAGCACGAGCCCGGTTTTCGGATTTACATTCACTTGTAGCCTCCGGGATTTTATATCCAACAATATCTGTGTTTCACCTTAACCATGGCGTTGCGCGTTACTGGGCTGACACCTGACGTCGTGCTGCCGGTAAAACGATGGGACCAACTTATGTCAACGATCCTGGATCAGACACCCTCAGGCATTCGGATACATCTCCGCACCAACTCAATATACGAACGTAAGTCGTTGACGTCAAGGTGAATCTGGCTATCCCAATCGAAATTCGCGAACGAACTCAGCTTCTACCTTCGCCCGAAGCACGCCATAAAGACCCCGGCGTACATGTAGTCAACAAAAGCGGCATTGCCGCCTACGGGCACGGTGGTGGCGGTGGGCCGCTGTTGAACATATAATCCACCAGATAGACCAAATCAGCTATGTCGATAGGTTCCACACCACTGCCGTCTACGTCGCCTTCCCCCCAGCACACGGGAATGGGTCCCTCGTTGAACATGTAGTCCACTAAGTAGACCAGGTCAGCGATGTCTATCGGAAGGACACCGCTGTGGTCTATGTCTCCAGGGATGGCGCAGCACATAGGATCGCAGGCATCGCCAAGACCATCGCTATCGGCATCTTCCTGACCGGGGTTGTAGTCGTTCGGGCAGTTGTCGGTCTCGTTGTCAATGCCGTCGCCGTCCCGGTCGCTGTCACAAACGTCACCAAGACCGTCGCCATCAGTATCCTCCTGACCTGGATTAGGCACGGTGGGACAGTTGTCGCAGACATCGCCCACGCCATCCGTGTCGCCATCTTCCTGGCCGGGGTTGTAGTCGTCCGGGCAGTTGTCGGTCTCGTTGTCAATGCCGTCACCGTCTCGGTCGCTGTCACAAACGTCACCGAGGCCGTCGCCGTCGGCGTCTTCCTGGCCTGGATTGTAGTCGTTGGGACAGTTGTCAACAGGATCCACCACGCCGTCGTCGTCCCGGTCCGGTGCCCAGCGGGCAATATAATCGACACGAACCCCTCCGGCAGTCGTGAATTCTCCCCCGGCAATCAGCTCACTGTTGTAGACCGTCAGGGAGCGGACCCTGTCATTCATCCCCGAGCCGAGCGGTTGCCATGTCGAACCATCCCAGCGGGCAACACGATTGGCAGTAACCCCACCGGCAGTCGTGAAATATCCTCCGGCGATCAGGTCACCGTCGTAGACCGTAAGGGAGTAGACATTGTCATTCATCCCCGAGCCGAGTGGTTGCCATGTAGAACCATCCCAGCGGGCAACACGATTGGCAGTAACCTCACCGGCAGTCGTGAAATATCCTCCGGCGATCAGGTCGCCGTCGTAGACCGTAAGGGAGTAGACATTGTCATTCATCCCCGAGCCGAGTGGTTGCCAGGTCGAACCATCCCAGCGGGCAATATAATTGGCAGCAACCCCATCGGCAGTCGTGAACCATCCCCCGGCGATCAGCTCACCGTTATAGACCTTCAGGGACATGACATTGTCATTCATCCCCGAGCCGAGTGGTTGCCAGGTCGAACCATCCCAGCGGGCAATATACTTGACAGCAACCCCGCCGGCAGTCCAGAATTGTCCCCCGGCGATCAGCTCACCGTTGTAGACCGTCAGGGAGTAGACATAGTCGCTCATTCCCGAGCCGAGCGGCTGCCAGGTCGAACCGTTCCAGAGGGCAATATACTTGGCAAAAACCCCACCGGCATACCAGAAATATCCCCCTGCGATCAGCTCACAGTTGCAGACCGTCAGAGAGTACACCGGGCCAGCCATCCCCCAGCCAAGCGGTTGCCATGTGGAACCGTTCCAGCGGGCAATACCATAGGCAGTAACCCAACCGGCAGTAGTGAAATCTCCCCCGGCGATCAGATCACCGTTGTAGACCGTCAGGGAGAAAACATGGTTATTCATCCCCGGGCCGAGCCATTGACAGGTCGAACCATCCCAGCGGGCAATATAATCGGCAGCAACCCCACCGGCAGTCGTGAAATCTCCTCCGGCGATCAGTTTCCCGTCGTACACGGTCAGGGACCAGACCAAGTCATTCATCCCCGAGCCGAGCGGTTGCCATACCGAACCATCCCAGCGAGCGATTCTGTTGGCAGCAACCCCACCGGCAGTCGTGAATTTTCCCCCGGCGATCAGTTCACCGTTGTAGACCAGCAGGGAGTAGACAAAGTGATTCATCCCCGAGCCGAGCGGTTGCCATGTCGAACCGTTCCAGCGGGCAATATAATCGGCAGCAACCCCACCGGCAGTCGTGAACCTTCCCCCGGCAATCAGGTCGCCGTTGTAGACCGTCAGGGAGTTGACAGAGGAGAACAGAGAGCCACTCATCCCCAAGCCGAGCGGGTGCCAGGTCGAACCATCCCAGCGGGCGACACGACTGGCAGCAACCCCACCGGCATACGTGAAATCTCCCCCGGCGATCAACTCACCGTTATAGACCGTCAGGGAGCGGACCTCGTTATTCATCCCCGTGCCGAGCCGTTGCCATGTCGAACCATCCCAGCGGGCAATACGACTGGCAACAAGCCCACCGGCCTTAGTGAACCGTCCCCCTGCGATCAGATCACCGTTGTAGACCGTCAGGGAGTAGACATTGTCATTCATTCCCGAGCCGAGTGGTTGCCAGGTCGAACCATCCCAGCGGGCAATATAATTGGCAGTAACCCCACCGGCAGTCGTGAAATATCCCCCGGCGATCAACTCACCATTGTAGACCGTCAGGGAGCGGACCCTGATGTTCATCCCCGAGCCGAGCGGTTGCCATGTCGAACCATCCCAGCAGGCAACACGATTGGCAGCAACCCCACCGGCAGTCGAGAAATCTCCCCCTGCGATCAGATCACCGTTGTAGACCGTCAGGGAGTAAACAGTATAATTCATGCCGACGTCCGGTACGCTCAGGTCGTGCCAGTATTGATCGTCAGGGTCGGAGTTCGAATTGCTCACCCCGGCAGGAGAGATGACCGGTTCACCCGTTTCTGGATCGATGCGGACATCAAACCCCTCCAGGTCAAGCGAACCCTCAAACCCGGCTTGCCGAGCCGCTTCGATGTCAAAACTGCCGTCGGGCGCAAGAAACTCCGACGGGTCCGCGCCACTGGATACATTCTCAACATCGGAAGCTACAACCACAGACGGTGCAAGCAGTATGATCGCCAGAATGGCGATCACCGATGTTGATGTGAAGTCAGCAACGAGTCGCATCTTTTTCCTCCGATATTACTTAGGGTATCTTAATTGTCCGTTGTCTCCAGAATGTCCTTCCGGGCCGTCCGTATCACGCTCTTTTGCAGACAAGCAGGACTATGCGGATCACTAACTTAGATGCAATACTGCTCAGGTTAGAAAACGTGCCATTTATGGAATACAGCAGGCGAGAAGCACCTAAATCGTCCGTTCACAACTGCCTGTCGTCTTATGAGTCATCACGTAGGTAGATGCTGAAACCACCCACGACAGCACTACCTGACCCTTCTGATCCTTCCCCAACGAAGTCGTGCCAACGTTATCCCGTCAGTGGAGCAATCCACTCAGTACCGGATGCGTCCACAGGGTCACAACTAATATGGTGTGTGGCGTCAACTTTGTCAAGTGAATTCTTTGTGCTTCCCGCGCCTTGGTCTCCTACGGACACGGCGGTTCGGGGCCGCATGTCTAATTTCTCCACAATTTCTGCCGATAACTGAAGCAGGCACAGAGGTGAAAACCAGAACAGGGGTAAATGATGCATACTGAAACGAAGGTATCAGATAAGGCCAACGCCAAGACGGAATCCGCCAACCGAATGTCGGGTTCGGCGCGGGCTGACGAACGGTCAGTCAAGCAGGCGGCCCCGACGCAGGATCGTCTGACCGAGGGCGAGCAACTCCTGGATCGTCTTGCCGAGAGCGGCAAGAAACCCCAATTCAAGGATCCGACCAGCGTCCCCGACATGAGTAAACCGATCATTGATTCGTCGGGGAAGGTCAGTGAGAAAACGACGGCCGCGAGAAAGACCGTTACACCGGTCGCCAGGCGCTCGCGAGAACTGAATTCTCTGATCGGTCGCACCTTACGGCTAAAGTTGAAGCAGAAACACATCGTCAAATCGGTGGCGTTCATCTCCAACAAGGGTGGCGTGGGGAAAACCCATATAGCGTCGAACATGGCCTTCTACCTGTCGCGCATCGGCAAGAAACCGTTGCTGATCGATCTGGATTTGGGCAACTCCGATGTCACCAACAAGCTCGGCTTCTACTGCGACTATACGATCATCGATCTGCTCAAAGGCAACCGCGTCGTGAAAGACCTTATCTACGGCACCCCTCACGGTTTCGACATCATCGGCGGTGAATCAGGGAACTTCAAGCTGGCCAACCTGACCGCGCCGCAGAGGAAGCGGTTCATCAGGGTGTTTGAGGATATCCGCGACGACTACGATTTCGTCCTCATGGACTTGAGCGCCGGGATCGGCACCACCGCGCTTGACTGCGCTCTGGCCCAGGATTACCAGGTAATCGTGACCACTCCCCAGGATATCGTGGCCGGCTATGCCTGCATCAAGGCGGCTTTCCATCGGTTCAGAGAACTCGAGCAAAAGATGGCCGGGCGCGACCCTGACTACACGCCGCGTCTGTGGTTCCGTCCGTTCATCGTGCTCAACCAGGTACCGGACTTCCAGACGGGACGCTCCCTGTTCAAGCGGATTCAGGAGGTCGCCCAACAGAACCTGGTTGATGATTCGGGATTCAAGTTGGAAGTCAATTTCCTCGGTATTGTAATATCGGATACAGCTCGTATCCGCGATTCGGAATTGAGTCGTGTCTTGTACAGCAGCAATTTCGGCGCCACACAGGCCGGGCAGTGCTTCAACTTCCTGGCCCACAACATGGCTCAGTATCGTGATCCCAACAACCCAACCTTCACGACGAAACTGCGGCGGTTTGTGGACATCTTCCTCAAGTCAGTGGGGGAGACAAAGTACGCGCAGTAACTTCGCTGACGAGGCGGTCTTTTCACCCGGCTACGGCTATCGTGGCCGGGTTTTCTTTGGCCCATTACTGTTGGATACGATACACTGGTTCCCTTCCAGGCCATACGTTCGCCGGCAGGTTCAGTCCGTTGTCCACCGATCCGCCACCGAGAAATCACCGTAATCCTGCTTGCGGCACGGCGCTCGTGGAGTATATTCCCGTTCCGGACAGATGAAACAACATATCCGATAATTGTCGCGAGGCGACGGGAGATATTATGGAATACCGCACAGAATATGACACTATGGGGGAGATGAAAGTCCCCGCTGACAGGTACTACGGCTGCCAGACGGCCCGCTCCCTGGAGAACTTCCGTATCGGCGGTGAGCGGATGCCGCGCGAGATCATCCGGGCGATGGGCATCCTGAAAAAGGCCGCCTGCATGGTCAACATGGACCTGGGTAAAATGCCCGCCGACAAGGGGGAGCTCGTTGTCAAGGCGGCCGATGAAGTCATATCGGGCAAGCTCGACGATCATTTCCCACTGGTCGTGTGGCAGACCGGTTCCGGCACCCAGAGCAATATGAACTCCAACGAGGTCATCTCCAACCGGGCGATCGAGATGGCCGGCGGCAAGCTGGGCTCCAAGGACCCCATCCACCCCAACGACCACGTCAACATGGGCCAGTCCTCAAACGACACCTTCCCCACGGCCATGCACATCGCGGCGGTCGAGGAGATCCATCGCCGACTGATACCGATGGTGACACGGCTTCGCGATACCCTGACCGCGAAGTCCAAAGAATTCAAAGACATCATCAAGATCGGGCGCACGCATCTTATGGACGCCACCCCGCTCACGTTAGGCCAGGAGTTCTCCGGCTATGCTGCGGCCCTGTCGCTGGGATTGGACCGCATCGACGACACCCTCAAGCGACTCTACCCGCTGGCGCTGGGTGGTACGGCGGTCGGCACCGGCCTTAACGCGCACCCGGAGTTTGCCGAACGCTCGGCAGCAGCCATCGCCAAACTGACCGGCAAACCGTTTGTCACGGCGCCCAACAAGTTCGAATCGCTGGCCACTCATGACGCCATTGTCGAGACCTCGGGCACCATGAAGACACTGGCCTGTTCGCTGATGAAGATCGCCAACGACATTCGACTCTTGGGCTCGGGGCCGCGTTGTGGGATCGGCGAGTTGAACCTGCCCGCCAACGAACCGGGGTCATCGATCATGCCGGGCAAAGTCAACCCGACCCAGTGCGAAGCCATGACGATGGTCTGCGCCCAGGTGCTCGGCAACGACGTCGCCGTCAACATTGGCGGCGCCACCGGACACTTTGAACTGAACGTCTTCAAGCCGGTGATGATTTACAACCTGCTGCAGTCCATCCGGCTGATTGCCGACACGTGCGAAATGTTCGACGAGAAATGCGCCGCCGGTCTGGAACCGAACAAGGCCAACATTGAGAAACACCTGACCAATTCGCTGATGCTGGTAACCGCGCTCAACCCGCATATCGGCTATGACAACGCCGCTAAAGTCGCCAAGAAGGCGCACGCTGAAGGCACCACACTCAAAGAAGCGGTCGTGGCGTTAGGACTTCTCACCGCCGAGGAGTTTGATGAAAAGGTCCGCCCGGAGAAGATGACCGGACCCAGGGCGTAGGGGACTCGGGAACAGTCAGCGATGAGGGTCTCGCAGCCTGCGGTGTTTGCCTTGCCTGGTGACAAAGATCAGGCAGCACTATTCCCACAACAGAAAAGCGGAGCATCCATGCTCCGCTTTCACTCTGTGCGGTAACCTGCTCATGCGACCGTCCGTGTCGGATAAGCAGCGAACTAGGAGGTTCTACATCTTAAACGCCTGGGATGGAGTTTTGTTCAGCATTTTTGCGTGATTACCGATGACCTCAAGGTCACAATGTGACCTATATCCGCTCAGTGAAGACGTTCTTGTACATCACGGTGGGCTTTTCTTCGCACTATCACCGATAGCCTCAAGTTGATAAAAGTCACAACGTGACCTATATTCGTCCTATGCAAACGTCTTTGCACATTATGGCGCTGGTGGCCGAATTGAAACGGGAGGTTGTCAGCGGCATGATCACCGGCACCAAGTTCTATAAGAAAGAGCGGGCGGCGTATTTCTTTGTCAAGAAGGACAGATCGCGCCTGGCGCTGGGTTTCATTTACCACCCAGCCGGATCGGGCGTCTTCCTGGTACCCGCCTCCAAGGTGAAGGTCGAAACGCGCGAGAAGCCGTGGCCGATTTTCGACATCAAAGGCGCTGTCATTGCCGATGTTGAGCAGTACCCGTGCGACCGTATCTTCAGACTGGCAATCGAGAAAGACGGTGTCCTCTCGCACCTGGTTTGCGAAGCGCTGGGGCCGAACGGGAATATCTGGCTACTTGACGAGGCGTTCGCCGTTCGCGCGACCCTTCGCAAGAAGAAACATGTGCCGGGCGAGAAATATAAGTCAGCGCCGTTGCCGGAGAAGATCAACCCGCTGACGCTGTCGGCGTCGGTGTTTGCCGGGGCTGTTGGTGAGGAACCGAATCTGTCTCCGACTGTGTTTCTTCAGAAGAACGTCCTGAGCTTCAACCGCAGTCTGGCCCGCGAGGCGCTGCGCCGCGCCGGAACCGAGGCCCCGGGGAGATGGGATGTCGATCCGCCCGAGCTGGCGCGATGCATCAGGGATATCGCGCGGCGATTCACCGAGCCGGGCACGGGCTACCTGCATCACATGGGAGAGACCGTCGAGGTCTACCCCTTCAAGCTCCCCCTTGCCACGGAACCTCCCCAGAAGTACAAGACCCTCTCACTGGCGGTGATGGCCATGTGCCATGCCCGACGCAGCAACGCTGAGACGGTCGACGAGTCAAAGACCATCAGGGCTGCCGTGCGGCGGGCAGTGAAGCGCCTGGAACGACGCCTGACAAGGATCGAGCAGGACCTGCAGCAGGCCGCCGACTACAACAGTTACCGCAGCTTGGGTGAACTCCTTCAGATCAATTTTGACAGCATCAAGAGGGGGATGGACCAGATCGAGGTCGATGACGTCTACAAAGACCCGCCCGCAAGAACCACGATACCGCTCGACCCGGCCCTTTCGCCAAAAGAAAATGTCGAAGCTTATTTCAAGAAGCATCGCAAGGGGCGACATGGCCGGAAGCTGCTGAGCAGGCGCCTCGAGATTACCGAAAGCGAATTGGCACAATTGGAGGAGATACAAACCGTCCTCGAGGCGGATATTGAATCCGCCCGCGAGCGCTACCGTCAGGAGCTGGCGGCGCTGATGCCGCAAGCGGCTCCCGGCGGGCGCGAGGCCGTTCCCCGGCGGCCGTACCGGGAGCACCTGCTGTCCACCGGTCTGAGGATACTCGTTGGCCGCGACGGCGCCGACAACGACCGCACGACGTTCGAGTTCGCCCGGCCCTACGAGCTCTGGTTCCATACCCAGCAGTGCCCCGGTTCGCATGTGGTGATGAAATACCCGAACAAGTCGTTTGAGCCGTCGAAAGGGGAGATCGAAGAGGCGGCTGCGATTGCTGCATACCACAGCAGGGCGAAGAACGATTCGTTGGTGCCGGTCATCTACACCGAACGGCGCTACGTCCGCAAACCCCGCAAGGTCAAACCGGGACTGGTAACGGTGGAGCGGGAGAAATCGATCATGGTTGCCCCCAGGAGCCCGAGCAAGGTCGAACACAAGCCCACCCGGTGAATGCCGCCGGGATCGCGCTTATCGCAGATAAACCTCCAGCGCCGGGTAAAGGTCGATCAGGTGACCCACATAAACACTGTCGAGGCCTTTCGCGCGGGCTTGCTGATAGACTTCACCGGCCCGCCGGTAATCCTGTCGACTCAGGTGGTGCTCCGCCAACTGTGTCAGTAGGGAAAGTGGCGCGGCGTCTCTCTCATAGAGGCAGGTGGCCCTCTCCAGCCAGTCTTCAGTGCGATTCATCCGCTGGTAGACCATCACCAGCCCGATCATGGCATCGGTGTTTCCAGGATCGATTGAAACCGCCTTGAGAAGCGATTGCTCGGCCTTGGCGATGCGGCCTTTGTCAAAATAGGCCCCGGCCAGTCTGGTGCGGAAGTCGGAACTGTATGGGTTCAAACCCACCGCCATTTCCAGTATGACCACCGCGCTGTCATACTGTTGCTGCGCCAGAAAGCAACTGCCCATGTTGGCATAGGCGCTGTAGAACATGGGATTCATCCTGATAACCCGGCGCAGCACGGGTATTGCCTCGGCCCAATTCCCGGAGTTCTGCAGATCGAGGGCCTCGCCGTGGAGTTGCCACTCCGGGTAGTCGTGAACAAAGCTTCTCTGTTCGCGAGCGGCAGTGGCGGAGTCGCCGATATCCTGATAGTACCCCACGAGGAACCGGCGGGCGATCATGTTCTTGCCGGGGTCCAGAGCGGTGTAGTTCCTGAAGTGCGCCACGCCAACATCGGGAACCACCTGGCTCACCGCTCTGGGCAGCAGCGCCAAGAAGCCAAGCACGACCGCCAACACCGCAATCGTCGCGTAGCCCGGTATTCTCGAACGGTTGTCAAGGAGCCGGTAGAAGCAGAGTATCACCAGCGGCAAACCTGCAAATGAGAACAGATCCCAGTCGCGCGGCATACCGAGTTTGGGATCAACGACGAATATCGCTCCAAGAACCGACCCCGACAGCACGAGCAGGTATAGGTACTCACGCCGCATGAGAAGACCTTTGCCCGGCGCAAGAAAAAAGACAGCTATGAAAAGCAGCAGACCCGGCAGCAGAAGAAGCAGCAGGTTCAGGAAATCAGCCAGGTGCGCCGGGGAAAACAATGTGTAGCCCTCCACCGTGAACCGGTCTTGGACGAGCGGCACCAGGGCAAGTCGAAACGTGTAACCGTTCGAATAGAAGTAACCGAAGATGACAACCGATATGGCGGCCATGCCTATGCCTGCCGCTATCTTCACCGCCCGGTTCTGCCGCGACATGAATTCGCCTATTCGAGTCCGCGCCGCAAGCAGATAGATGGCGGATGGGATCAGGCTCACACCCATCACGTGAAAGAACACAGCTAAAGACAGGGGAGCTATTGTCACCCATCGGTTCCACTTCCCTTTGATCACCAGTAGGCCCGTCAGCGTGTACACCATCACCGACAGGATAAACAAGGAGTAGTATTCCACATACCCAAAAAACAGCAGGGAAAATCCACCGGAGGCCAGACCCAGTGTAAACAGAACACGGTCAACAACCCGCTCGTGCAGCGCCCTCGAGAAACATGCAGCCGCGATTAAGAAGACAACGCCTGACAAGATTGACATTGCCTGAAACGTATACAGCGCTGCCGTCTCCGGTTGGTCACTCACGAAGGAGTCAGCCCAGTGAACGAGCAGAATCAGGCCGGCGGAACTGGGTTTGGCCAGGAGTTCATCAGACGCGAGACGCGCCAAGGCGTGATAACCATCCCCAAGGAAATGAGTCTTGGCTCGCAGCAGATAGAACAGCAGGCCCAGCAGGATCGTCACAACGGCCGCCGGCAACCAGTACTTGTGATTTTCAACCGTTGTTTTTTCTTCACCTGTCGCCAACCTACTACGTCGATTGAATGCGAATAATATGATCGGAGGAACCAGAACGCCGAGGACAAAGATACCCACAGGTACCCAGGCAGGCTGGAAAGCCCACAGGTTGAGCCCCCAGACACGGTATTCGGGAAAGAAGGCGGCCACAAGGAAAGCGGTCAGGGTCAGGTAATAGGCTCCGATCGGTATGTGGGGCCACCTGTCCATCAGGGGAGACCGCTCTTGAGTTCAGGATGGGCTTCGATCAGTTGCCGCACCTGGGCGCTGTCCAGGCCACGCTTTATGGCATGGCGATAGACGCTCAACGCCTGTTGGTGGCGTCCACGCGAGAGCAGGTTGTCGCCCAGTTCTCTGATGATCGGCGGGGGAGCGTCGTCCCGGGATGCGATGTCACGCAGGAACTCGAAGTATCGGGCCTGGTTGCCCCGGGCCTGGTAGAGCCGCATGAGGCCCTGTCGGGATTGAAACATGTTGCTGTCCAGCGCCATCGCTTCCAGCCATGCCTCCTCGGCCCTGTCCAGATCGTTTCTCTGCATGTAGACAAGGCCCAGATTGGCCAGAGTGGGCGCGCTGTGGGGGTTCAGGCCATCGGCTATCTGCACACAAAGCAGGGCGCTGTCAAGCATCCCCAACCGGGCATAGTACTCTCCCAGGTCGGCCCAGCCTATGGCGTACAAGGGGTTCATCTTTAGCAGTTGCCGCATGACCCTGACCGCCTCCTCGACCCGGCCGCTCGTCCGATGATCCCGGGCCGCCCCAAACAGGAACCGCTCTGGTTGTTCCTTCTGCCAGCGCGATATTTCCTCATTGGCCTTGGCTCGCTCACCCCGGGCGTTATAGTAATCGACCAGAACTCGTCCGGCGTTAAGACTCTTCATTCTGTCCAGAGCCATGAAACTTCTGAAATGAGCAATGGCGACATCCGGCTGCGTCTGGCTTACGGCGCGTGGAATCAGCGTCAGGAGGCCGGAGACTACACACAGTAGGCTCAACGTCACATATGGCTTGATAGCCCTCCTGTTGTCCAGCAGGAAGTAGTAGGCCAGGACTGCTAAGGGTACGCCCGCGAATGAAAACAGGTCCCAGTCGCGCGGCATGCCCAGTTTGGGATCAAGAACGAACACCGCCCCCCAGACCGACAATGTCAGGAGGAGAAGGTACCTGTACTCCTTCTTTCTCAAGACGGCCCCGGTCGAAAAAGCCGGTGGCAGCGTCACCATCAGAAGCAAACCGGGGAGCAGCAGGATCAGAAGGTTCAGGATGTCGGCCAGGTGGCTCAGCGAGAACAGGGTATAGCCCTCCACAGTGAACCGGTTGGAGAAAAGAGGCACAAAGGCAAACCGGAAGTAGTAGCTGTTTGTATAGAAATGATGAAACACGACCAACAAAGCGATGACGGTAATCAACGCTATGGCCGCTCTGGAAGTCAGTTTCATGCGGGCAATAGCGTGACCGGCCCGGGTTCGGATCACCAGCAGATATACGGCGGCCGGAATGAGCGTCACCCCGAGAATGTGAAAGAAAACAGCCAGCGCCAACAGCGGAAGCATCAACCACCTGTTCGCCTCGCCCCGGGACACCAGAAGCCCGGTCAGTGTGAACACCAGAACCGACAGAACAAATAGTGAGTAGTATTCCACGTAGCCGAAGAACAGCAGCATGTAACCACCGGATGCAAGACCCATTAGAAACAGCAGTCTGTCCGACGTGCGCTCAAAGAGTCGCCCGGCAAAGAAACCGATAGCAGTCAGGAATGCAACCCCGGAAGCTATGGAGATAATCTGGCTGCCGATCAGGGCCGCCTGCCCGACGCCGCCAAGGGCCAATCTCGACCAGATGTGAACCAGTGATTCCCCCACCTCTCTGACCTTCAGCGCGAGTGGACTCTTCTCTCCCAGCACCGAAAGCAGCGCGTAGCCGTCACCGAGAAAATGAGTCTCGGCTCGCAGCAAATAGAACAGCAGACTGAAAAGAGCGATCAACCCTGCTGCTGGCAGCCAGTACCGCAGACCCCTATCTGACAGCTCAGCATTCTCCGGCGGCGAATCCCAGCGGCGTTCGAAGAATCTCAGGATCAGCGGCGCGACAGCACCCAAAGCGGCAAGGACCAACACTACCCAGAGGGGGTAGTAGCCCCACCAGTTGACCCCCCATATTCGTTGCTCGGGGAAAAAGGCACCTATCACAAGTGTCGCCAGGGTCACATAATAAGCGGCAAGAGGAAGGGCTGACCGCTTTGTCATCGGTTCATATGCTCCTTCAACAACGGATACTGTTCCGCCAACTTGCTCACGTAAACGCTGTCGAGGCCTTTCTGTAACCCACGACGATAAGCTTCGGCCGCCTGGGCGAAACGCTCTTTCGACAGGAGAAGGTCACCCAGTACCGGATAATACAGAACGAGCGGCGCCATGGCCGGTCTTCCGGTGGATTGGACTTGCTGCATCAAGGTGATTCGATCCCTCCGGGCCCGCTCGCTTACCCACCCAGTTCCCGGATGCGGGCGTTAATGTGATTGTATATCTCCGGCCAGGACTTATCGAAACCTCCCAGCTTGTATTCTTCACGGGCTCTCCGGAGCAGTTTGAGTCCTGCCGCCTTGTCGCCCCCGGCCACCGCAATCTCGCCGAGATCCTCGCAGGCCTGCCCGATAGCGGAATGATTGCCCAGCCGTTCCGCCCAGGCCAGAACCGGTCGCAGCCACCTGGCCGCTTCGTCATGATTACCTAAGAACCGATGGGTCATGCCGACATGGTAGTCGGCGAACAACTTCGCAATCTCACCGGAATGACGCCAGTGGTACTCACGGGCCTTCTGGTAGCATTGCAGAGCGGAGTCGTACTGTTTGAGATCGTAGTAGGTCCCGGCCAGGTTGTTCCATAGCGGCCCCAGCCAGCTTTCCACGTCTCCCGCCTCGGCTGCTTCGATCCCCCGTCTCCCCCACTCGATTTGCTCCTCCGGCGATTCGGTCACGATGGCTATCATGTGGGCGGCGTCGACGGCTCTGCTCCACATGGCGTTGGTGTTGCAGTAGGTATACATCCGGTCAAAAGTCTCGCGCGCCTTTTTCAGGTCGCCGTCCTTCCACTCGAATCGCCCCTTGACACCAAGGTAGCGCGACCAGCCCATGGGATCGGAATCCGTCGCTCGCTCTTCGGCGCGAACCAGCCAGACCCGGCCCGCTTCCTTGTCGTCCAGGATAAGATACATCCGCGCCACCTGCGACAACGCTTCCACTTCGAGGGAGCGGTCGAATTCCTCGCGGGCCTTTTCAACGACCGCCACGTATTCTTCCCGAGCGGTCTCGTAATCACGCGACTGGAACAACTCGTCGGCCTTTGCCATCATGGCGTCGGAAGTGGGTTCTGAATCTGTCACCAGAGTTCCTTTCGGCTTGATGTCGACCGCCACCACCAGAATCGGCAGCAGCAGCAGCGATGTCAACGTTGTCACAATTCTCATCATATGCTCCCTCGATATCTGCGGCCGGTGTACGTCCTCGTGCGCCAGCCAATCCTCACCCGGCAGACAGGACGTCCGCCGGGCACAGGGCAAGGTTCATCTGTAATCGTACCGTCAAGTATACAAGCTGACGCGGGAAAGATCATTCAAAAACTGCCTCTAACAAGGCAGGATTCCGTTGGCACAGAATTCCGTTTGACCGGGGGCGGCGGCGGGAGTATATTCCGCTGCTTGCCGAACCCCTGTGTGATGTCACGAATGACGGGGTAACGGCCTGTTACCGGATGTAATGGAGGAGCATGATTCGATGCGCGCATTAATTACGGGAATAACGGGACAGGACGGTTCATACCTGGCCGAGTTTCTGCTGGAAAAGGGATACGAGGTGCTTGGTATGGTACGGCGGTCTTCCACGGAGTCGTTCGAGAGGATCGACCATATCAAGGATCGACTCACTTTTGTTCAGGCGGATCTGCTGGACCAGCTTTCCATCATCAGGTTGATCGAGGAGCATCACCCTGATGAGGTTTACAATCTGGCTGCTCAGTCGTTCGTGCCGGCCAGTTGGGCGCAGCCGGTTCTGACCGGCGAGTTCAATGCCCTGGGCGTTACCAAGGTGCTGGAAGCCATTCGGCTGGTAGACAGTTCCATCAAGTTCTACCAGGCGTCATCATCGGAGATGTTCGGCCGCGTGGTGGAAGTACCGCAGACTGAGAAAACCCCCTTCTACCCGCGCTCACCGTATGGCGTAGCCAAGGTCTACGGTCATTGGATCACGGTCAACTACCGCGAGAGCTACGGTATTCCCGCCTGCTCCGGCATCCTGTTCAACCACGAGTCGCCTCGCCGGGGGCTGGAGTTCGTGACGCGTAAGATCACCGACGGCGTGGCCCGCATCAAACTGGGCCTTTCCGACAAGTTGGCGCTGGGCAATCTCGACGCAAAACGCGACTGGGGATTTGCCGGCGACTACGTGCGGGCGATGTGGTTGATGCTGCAGCTCGACAAGATGGAAGATCTCGTCATCGCCACGGGCCGGACGCATTCGGTCGAGGATTTCGTCCGCGCCGCTTTTGCCCGGGTTGACCTCGATTACAAGAATTACGTGGTGACCGACCCAAGGTACGTTCGGCCCGCCGAGGTGGACCTTCTGCTCGGAGATGCAAGTCGAGCCGCCAATGTGCTGGAGTGGAAACCGTCCGTCAGTTTCGAGGAACTGGTGCACATGATGGTCGACGCCGACCTGGAGCGACTCTCTTCCGATTGACCCGCGTGAAGGACAAACCGTGCCCATGAAGAAGGCAACCGTATTCGTGACCGGCATCGCCGGGTTTGCGGGGTCTTACCTGGCCGAGGAACTGCTCGCCGCCGGGTACCGGGTCGTCGGCGCCGTTCACCCCAGGGAGTCCACCGCGAATATAGCCTCTCTCAGAGGCGAGGTGGATATTGTCCGGTTGGACATACAAAACGCCTCGCGATGCCGGCAGTCTCTTCTCAAAGCGAAACCGGACTACGTCTGTCACTTAGCGGCGATTGCCTCGGTGTGGCGCTCGTTTGAAATGGAACGCGCGGTCTACCGGGTCAATTTCGAGGGGACTCTGAACATGCTTGAGGCGACCCTTGAGACCGACCGCGTGCGGCGGTTTCTGTTCGTCAGTTCGGCCGACTGCTACGGCGTGTTCACGCCCCGGAACAAGACTCTCACCGAGGAACAACCGCTGAACCCGGTTTCTCCTTACGCTCTTTCCAAGGCGGTGGCCGAGCAGGCCTGCCGGTATTATGCCCAGCATTACCGGCTCCCCATCGTCACCGCCCGCTCCTTTACGCACAGCGGCCCCCGCCAGAGCGTCGATTTCGTAATCCCCTCGTTTGCCAAACAGATAGCCACGATTGAAGCCGGTCGGTCCCGCCCGGTGATGGCGGTCGGGAATCTGACGGCAAAGAGAGATATATCCGACGTGCGCGATATCGTGCGCGGCTACCGACTGCTTATTGAAAAAAGCCGGGCGGGCCGTGTGTACCAGTTGTGTTCGGGCCGGGCGGTGACGATCCAGACCGTGTTGAACTCGCTGCTCAGGCTCTCGTCGCATAATATCAAAGTCAGGGTGGATCCCTCGCGCCTGCGCAAGATCGACATACCGGTTCAGAGAGGGGACAACTCCCGCGCTGTTCAAGAGTTGGGCTACCAGGTCCGATATACACTCATGACGACTCTCAAGGACACGCTGGATTTCTGGAGAAAGAGAATCAACTCGTAGGCTCGACGCCTTCAACCGGAGATACACGACATGGCAAGAAAGAACACTCGAGAGGCCAGGACCATGCAGGAACTCATCGGCAAGATCAAAGACCGCAGCGCCCGAGTGGGTGTCGTCGGCCTGGGGTATGTCGGTCTGCCATTGTCTGTAGAACTCGCCCGGGTCGGGTTCAAGGTGACCGGTTTCGATATATCGCGTCCCAAGATCAAGTTGCTCAACTCCGGGAAATCGGATATTGATGACGTACCTGACGCTCATGTCGCTGAGATGGTGACCTCGGGCTACTTCAAAGCGACCGATGACACCAGGCTGCTGGCCAAAATGGACACCATCTCCATCTGTGTGCCCACACCGTTGTCCAAGACCAAGGACCCCGATGTCAGCTACATTCTGGCAGCGGTGGATGACGTTCAAAAGCAGTTGAAGTCGGGGACGTTGGTGGTTCTCGAATCGACGACCTACCCGGGTACGACCGAGGACCTGATTCTGCCCAGACTCGAGGCGAGCGGGATGAAAGCCGGGACTGATTTCTTCCTGGCCTTTTCACCGGAACGGGTCGATCCAGGCAACCCCACTTTTACAACCAAGAACACACCCCGGGTGGTGGGAGGCATCACTCCCGCCTGCACACAGGTAGCCAAAACCTTCTATGAGCAGACTATCCCTCAAATCCATGCGGTATCTTCGACGCAAGCCGCCGAGATGGTCAAGCTGCTGGAAAACACGTTCCGGTCGGTCAATATCGGCCTGGTCAACGAGGTGGCCGTAATGTGCGACCGCCTGAATCTCGATGTCTGGGAGATTATCGACGCCGCCGCTTCCAAGCCGTTCGGCTTCATGCCGTTCTATCCCGGCCCCGGTCTTGGAGGGCACTGCATCCCCATCGACCCGCACTACCTGTCGTGGAAGTTGAAATCGCTCAACTACTACGCCCGGTTCATCGAACTGGCCGGAGAAATCAACAGCCAGATGCCGGAGTACGTGGTGGACCGCATAGGACAACTGCTGAACCAACGCTTCGCCAGGTCGATCAACAAGTCGTCAATCCTGGTGCTGGGCGTGGCCTACAAGCCGGATATCAAGGACACGCGCGAATCGCCGGCTCTCGACGTCATCACGCTACTGGAAGACAAAGGGGCCAAAATACAATACAACGATCCGTTTATCCCCGAAATTGACTGGAACGGTTCCATGCGCAAGTCAGTCAAACTGACCGCGGCTCTGATCAGGAAGGCCGATCTCACGGTAATACTGACTCACCACTCCGGGTACGATTACCAGTGGATAGTGGATCAGTCCCGGGCCGTGTTTGACGCCCGCAACGCCACCAAAGACGTCAAGAAAAACCGCAACAAGATAGTGCTGCTCTGATAGCCCTCTGCGAGACGAGCATCCCGCCTGACGCGCAGAGCCGACGGACCAACCCAATCATAAGCGCAGCAGGGCAGTATCCAGGCGATGACGGGTGGCGGGTTCAAACTCGTTTGGACCCGCCACCCTTAGCAGCAATAGTAGTAGTAGGTCAGGCCCCCTGTGGGCCTGACAACGGCTGCCGACAAAGGCCGTGTGACCCACCATTTATGGTGGGGTACAAAGCTGATTGACTTCGGCGGTTTGTGGGGCTGTGATCCAGTTGTGACTAAGTCAACCAATCGGTTTGCGACGGATACAGAGAAACCCACCTTGAAAGGTGGGCCACCCAACCGGGAATAACTGAGGGGTGCAACGGGATTGATCCGCACGTTACAGTGGGAATGACCCCTGGCGTGACCAAGTCACTGTTTTGCGTTCTGTCCTGAGTCTTTCAATAGCCTGCTAATCCCCCCCCGACAGGCTCTTTTTCTGCCCGGGCAGGTGGATAAACTGTCCTGCCGGCGTGCCGATCTAAGTAAGATACGGCATGGTGCAACAAATGACCTACGACAACCAGGACATTAGCGCTCGCGAAAAGGAGATCCGGTTCCTTCTGAAGGATTTCCTTAAAGTCATCAAGGTTGTCTCGATGTATCCTGAGAACAACCCTCTGCCGCTGTCTCTTAAGCGGTCGTTTGCCGAAAAACTGGTCAGTGTGGTACAGGCCCACGGGGAGTTCCGTATCGAGGTCGACCGCGACCGGTTGGTATTAGAGCATGAGATCGTCTTTGTGGACAAGTCCAAGGAGGAAAGCCTGGCCGGTCTGTTTTACGGCACCGGTATCAGTGAATTCTCCTTCAAATTCGGGCTCGATGTAGAGGACGTCTACAAGCTGCTTGACCTGGTCAGGGAGTATGTCAATTCCCCCGACAAGTCGCTGGACCTGGCCGGATCGATATGGGAGGCCGAAATCAACGGCTTTGTCTTCCGCACGGTCGAGGATGTTGCCCTCTCGGACTACGACTCCAGCTTCAATATCCAGGAATACACGAGCGATCCCGACAGCGGGCGGATGAAGCGCTCCCAGTTCGGCACTGACCATGACGAGAACTACACGGCGATTTTCGAGAGCAACGACGATTCGTACCATGAAAGCGAGTTGCAGTTCGACGACAGCGCCAAAATCGACATCATAGAAACCGTCACGGGGAAAGCCGCGCCCGGTTCCGGCTCTCCGTTCACGACCGTTGTGTCTTCGGCGCCGGCGGGCAAGGAACCAATTGAAGATGCCGGCGACTGGCCGGCATTGGCGGTGGGCGAGGCAGTCGAGGCACCGGATTGCCCGGAGGCACCCTCCCCACGACCCTCGATGCCGGACACAACCATAATACTCAACGATGAGTTCCGACTGTCGCGGGAAGAAGAAGCGATGGTACAGGAACTGCTGGCCGAGGACGCCCAATTCGATACCTACGAGTCGACACTTGAGCTGCTCAAGGAGATGTTGCTCCAGGAGGGCGATATGGACGCCTTCTACGAGACGGTCACCGTCGGCGAGAAAGTCCTGACGGACCTTGTCAGGGCCGGGAGGCTTCCGGAGTCGGGCCAGTTGCTGCAATACCTGAAGGCACTGGAACAGCGTCTGCCTCCCGACAAGGGTCTCTGGGGCGAGCGGTTGCGCGACGCCGTCGTCACGGCAGGCAGCCGCGACCGGCTCAAAGTGCTTACGGAATCACTCAACGATCATCCCGAATTGGGCGTTGGCGAACTCAAACGTTATCTGGACAACCTCGGCTGGGAGGCTCTCAGCGCAATCACCGACTTGATGGGGGAACTGGAGCACAGGCTGCACCGCGAGACTCTGAGGGACTACCTCACAGCACGTGGAAAGGACAATATCGATATCGTCGCCAGGGGAGTCTATGACAAACGCTGGTACGTGGTACGCAATGCGGTCACGATCTTAGCGGGGATTGGTGACGCCAGGGCAATCACCTACCTCAAGAAGGTAGTGAAACACGACGACCGCCGGGTTCGCCTGCAACTGGTCTCCTCACTCGGAGATTGTCCCAACGATGACGTGGTGTCGCTCCTGAAAGAGTGCATTTCCGATACCGATGCCGAAATAAGAAAGGGAGCTGTCGGCTCGCTGGTTGCCAGGAAAGACCAGGCCGCTCTTGACACCATCACCGACATACTGAACGAGGAGGGCTTCCGGTCGCTGGGGCAGGACGATCAACAGACGCTGTTGAATGCCTTTTCCATGCTGGGCGGTGAAAAGGCAGTGTCTTACCTCTCACAACTGATTTTGAAGACCAACCCGTTTCGGGACTCCGGCCTGGCCTTCTACCGGGCGGCCGCCTTTGAGGCCCTGACATTGAATCGCAGCAAGAAATGCGAGAGCTTCCTGGTCAAGCTGTCCGGAAGTTGGCGGCCCGACATCAAGCAGCAGGCGGTCGCCGCTCTGCAAAGGAGGCGCGAGATCATTTACGGAGAGAACGGATGAACACGGCGGCGAATCAATCCCTTAAACGGGTGCTGGGCGGGCTGGTCGAGGAAAAACTGCTGACCGCGTTCTTCGTCATCTACAAGACGGCACGCATAATCGACCGGAACAACCCCACCTTCCAGAGACAGTGCCAGGTCTTTTTTGAACAGTTGCTGGCGGCCGGTCGTGTGAGCGGCGAAGTGGCCGTCAAGATCATCGCCGGACGATACTTCGTCAACGAGAACATGCTTCGCTTTGACGACTCCGGCTTGTCCGGCGCCGCCTCGGTGGCTCGCGAATGGAAAGCGCTGGGGGTCGGGGGAGTGGCATTCTCCGAGGGCGTCTCCCAGAACGACGTAGCCACCTTTTTCCAGTTCATGGCTGCCGCCAAACCCAACTCAGAAAACCTGGAGACTCTCTCCGAACGACTGAAAGCTCTACACCTCACGCACGTCCGCCTTCTTTCCGTAAGGGAGAAAGACGCCTCATACCAACTGGTAAGCGAGGAAACCCGTCGTCAGTTCCGGGCGGCGGCGCGGGCCACGTTCTTTCAGGCCATGACCGTTGCCGAGAAGGCCATGATCGACACGAGGGAACAGAAGACCATCAATGTATCAAGGACCAAGCGCGTGATCCAGTCGCTGATTGACCACATTACCCGGGATGAATCCTCACTGATCGAGTTGACTTCGATAAAGGACTTTGACGATTACACCTACGCCCATTCCACCAACGTCTGTGTCTACGCCCTCACCTTGGGCGTGAGAATCGGCCTCGACCGGTCCCGGCTGTCCCGGCTGGGCTTCACCTCCCTTTTCCATGACGTGGGCAAAGTAAGACTCCCCGCCGACCTGATCCGCAAGCCCGGATCGTACGATGAAGACGACTGGATCCAGATGCAGCGACACCCCCTGCTGGGAGCCAAGACAATCCTGCGCAATATGAAACTGGACGCCCACACGGCGCGAGCGGCCCGGGGTGCTTTCGAGCACCACATCAATCGTGACTACACTGGCTATCCCATGCTGCAGTATCGAAAGCGTCCGCTCAATCTCTTTTCACGCATTATCTCCATTGTCGATACCTTTGACGCCCTCAGTTCGGGACGGGTTTACCTGAAGCAGGCCGTCCCGCCGGACGAGACCCTGCGCAAGATGCATTTCCAGATGAACACCAAGTTCGACGCCCTCCTCCTCAAGATATTCAACGATATCATCGGTATCTTTCCTGCCGGTTCGCTGGTCCTTCTGACCACCGAAGAGATCGCCCTGGTGCTGACCAACAACGAAGCCGACCGCTCACGGCCTTATGTCAAGGTCGTCGGCAATCGCACCGGGTTGACTGAGACACCGGAATGGGCCGACCTCTCGCAGCCTGAGAATGCCCACCGGAAAATCGCGCGCATGGTTGATCCGCGCCGCTACGGATTGAACATCAAAGACTTCGTGTTGCAGGACTAAAAGGACAGTGACACCGAGGCCACGGGTCGGCCGTCGCTGTCGGGCGCCAGTTGTATACTGAGCGCGGCGTCGTCCTCCTTCCGGGGAAAACCGGACAGGTGGGCGTCTACGTAGGCATCGAACAGGGAAAAGAAAGTGACGATCACGGCATACCAGGTAAGCTTGTTGCGTTCATCCTTTCGATCCCGGTACAGGCTGTAGTATTCGTTGCGAAGGGTGACGTTGCCGGGGTCGGCGGCGCCATAGAGCTTCCTGAAATCCGACGCCTGCCTCCCGTAGTGAATGGCCGACCCGATCATCCAGACATCGAGACCGAAAAACAGCACGGCCTTGAGGTAGCGGCGATTGCCCAACTGCCCCAGCCCGGGAACCGCCAGGGACTTAAGAAGGGCGGTGGTGGGATTCTGGATCAGACGGGCTTCGCGATTGGTCGTATCGGTAACGGCGGCGAATGAGCGCAACATCTGTCCCGGCTCAAAGAGGAGGGTGTCGACCGGGATCTCCTCGCCCTGGGAGGTGTCCACCCCCGTGGAGTCGTAGGCAGCCACTCCGGTCGCCGACAGAAGGAGCACGACTATTATGAACGAGGTTCTCACCGCCCAGGCCCCTGCTGTCAGGAGTAGACTTTCAATTGCTTCTCAGCGATTTCTATTTCCACGATACTGGCCGGCACATCCAGGAGTTCGCCGTCGAGATACAAGGTACGGTTCCTGACATTCTGGAGAGTGATCACACTTCCCCGGAACAGACGCACTGATTGACCGTAGATATACTTCTGCCTGAACGTCTGCCGTACGAAAGACGATACTTCGGCGGGGCCGGCGTCCACGTCGAAGACAACCTCCGCCCGCCCGTCATCGAAAAGTGACGCCGGAGTCAGTTGCAGCCCCAAAGCATAGGGCAGAAGATTGATGTTGAGAACGGTCGGTGCGATCTCGAACCGGAAAGAGTCGACCTTTACTATTGTTTTTGCCGCTCTCGGCGCTGTCACCGCCTGGCTTGCCAGGCGTGACCAGCCTATGGCATACCGCGGACCGCTCTTGTCCTCCAGCAAGCGAGCCATCCGGGGAATCAGACCCAGGCACACCGATCCGAAAAACAACTGTCCGGCGGCCGTACCCGAATCCACTTTGCGGTAGGCACGGCCGACGATTTTGTCGATAGCCTCACGCCTCCCACTGGTCAGGCCGAACGAGGCAGCTATGTTGTTGAATCGACCCATGGGAAGGATTCCCAGCGGCATGTCCGCCTCGAGGGCGGCGCGAGCGGTCAGGTTGAAAGTTCCGTCTCCCCCACACGCCACCAGGCCGGTGACTTTCCCACGGCGGTCAGACTGTGAAGGAAGCCGATGGCGCCCCTTCTTGAGCCCGCAGGCAACCCTGGCCGCATCCAGAAGATCGGCTGCAGAACCAGGTCTGAGAACGGTGTAATGCCCTCCCTGCTGTCGGATCAGAGCGGTCAGCCGCTTGATGGGGCCCGGATCGTAACGCGCGGCGCGTTCGTTCACCAGCAGACAGAAGTGGGGTCGCTGTTCTTTCTGACGTCGTTTTCGTTGCATCCTGAGTATTATAACAAAAACACAACCACTGCGGAAACGGTTTGTGCGAATTCCCGATCTCCGATTCCGTCATCATGCCGGCTGTTTCCCCTCGCGCATCCCACATTCCACCGCAGGCGGGCAGGCCACCCAGGCATTGATTTTGTGCGTGGTGTACGCCCTCTTGCGCCGCGATCCCGTGTATGAGAAAATTCGGTTGGCGCACGAGAACGTACGCTGGCCACAAAAAAGCTACGGGGCAGACGATGCGTCTGCCGCCCACGAAACAGGCTGGCAATGCCGGTCTGTTCCGCTTTGCGCGAAGAACCGGCCACGCGGTGCGCTGCAACAAAGAACGCATCGCGTTTATTCTTTACAAGTGACTGCAGGAGACATATATTCCGCATTCCGAGGCCGAGGTCGACGGTATTTTATTGGTCGAAAAGGGCTTATTTGACGGTCGCGCGGCATGATGGAGCCTTCAGGCCGGGATCAATGGCAGGAATCCCGGCCAGGACGTGCAACAAGAAAGAGACGGTACATGTTTCGGATTGAATCGAAAGTCGATACTAAGTCTGTACAGTACGCAGACAACTACGAGAAAAACAAGGCCCAGCATCTTGAGTTCAAGGAGCGTCTTGAGAAAACCAAGAAGGGCGGGTCGGAAAAAGCCCGCAAGCGCCACACCGACCGCAAAAAGCTGCTGCCGCGCGATCGTGTAGCCAAGCTGCTTGATCGAAACACGCCGTTTCTGGAACTCAGCCCGCTTGCCGCCTGCGACATGTACGAGAACCAGGCCCCGGCGGCGGGAATCATCACCGGCATCGGGTCTGTCCACGGCCGCGAAGTGATGGTGATCACCAACGACGCCACCGTCAAGGGGGGGACGTACTACCCGATAACGATTCTCAAGCACGGGCGCGCCCAGACGATAGCGGAAATCAACCACCTGCCCTGCATCTACCTGGTCGACTCCGGCGGCATCTTCCTGCCGCTGCAGTCGGGCACTTTCCCGGACAAGGACCATTTCGGACGCATCTTTTACAACCAGGCGCGCATGTCGGCCCTGGGTATCGCGCAGATTTCGGTGGTCATGGGGTCATGCACGGCGGGCGGGGCATACCTGCCGGCAATGTCCGACGAGACAATCCAGGTCCGCAAGCAGGGGACTATCTTTATCGGCGGTCCGCCGCTGGTCAAGGCCGCCACCGGTGAAGTCGTGACCGACGAGGAACTCGGGGGCGCCGATGTCCATTGCCGCACTTCGGGCGTAAGCGATCACTACGCCCAGAACGACGAGCACGCCATTCAACTCGCGCGCAACGTCGTGCAGAACCTTAACCATCCTCCAAAAACGCACATTGACCTCACGGAATCGGAAGAACCCCACTATGACCCCGAGGAGCTCTATGGCGTGGTCTCCAACGATATCCGCAAGGGCTTCGATATCAGGGAGGTCATCGCGCGCATTGTCGACGGTTCACGCTTTCACGAATTTAAGGAACTCTACGGTACGACGCTCGTGACCGGCTTTGCGCGGATCATGGGCTACCCGGTTGGGATCATCGGGAACAACGGTGTTCTATTTTCCGAGTCGTCGCTTAAGGGCGCGCACTTCATCGAACTGTGCACCGAGCGCAAAATTCCACTGATTTTTCTTCAGAACATCTCTGGTTTCATTGTCGGTCGCCAGTATGAAGCGGGCGGCATCGCGCGCGACGGCGCCAAGATGGTCCACGCAGTAGCCAACGCCGACGTACCCAAGTTCACGGTCGTCGTGGGTGGTTCTTACGGTGCGGGCAACTACGCGATGTGCGGGCGGGGTTACTTCCCGCGGCTCATGTGGATGTGGCCCAACGCCAAGATTTGCGTCATGGGGGGCGAGCAGGCCGCTGACGTTCTGGCCTCGGTCAAAGTGAAACAGCTTGAGAGAGAGGGCAAGAAGCTGACCGAAGAGGAAATCGAGGCTATCCGGCGACCGGTCATTGAGGACTACGAGCGGCAGTCCTCGCCGTATTATTCCGGGGCGCGGTTGTGGGACGACGGGATAGTCGGTATGACCGAAACGCGCAACGCCCTGGCCCTGGGAATCTCGATGTCACTCAACGCGCCGATACCGGACCAGAAATACGGAGTCTTCCGCATGTGATGCGGCGGGGCCGATTCGCCATGGATCTCAGCACGATAACTTACCACAAGGACGACCGCATCGCGCGGGTGACATTCAATCGCCCGGGGATTCACAACGCATTCAACGGCACCGTCCTCATTGAGATGTCACAGGTCTTCTCCGAAATCGAGAAGGACAAGGACATCCGCGTGGTGCTCCTGACCGGCAAGGGCAAATCGTTCTGCGCCGGGGCTGACCTCAACTGGATGCGGGATGTTGTCAAGCAATCGTTCGAGGAAAACCTCGCCGAGTCCAACGAACTCGCGGAGTTGTTCTACAAGATATATACCTGTCACCGACCGGTCGTAGGGCGAATAAACGGTGCAGCTATTGGCGGTGGCACCGGGTTTGTCGCCGTGTGCGATATCGCCATCGCAGCCCGTTCGGCGCAGTTCTCATTCTCGGAAGTCAAGATCGGCCTTGTGCCGGCGTGCATTGGCCCCTATGTCGTCAGGAAGATGGGTGAAGGCAGGGCGCGCGAGTTGTTTATCACCGGTGAACGAATGAACGGCGACCGCGCCCATGAGGTTGGCCTGGTCAACCGCGTTGTGGATGACGATCAGCTTGACGCCGAGGTGGATCGTATTGTCGGGACGTTGCTGTCGTCGGGGCCGGAGGCCGTCACGATGGCCAAGAAACTCGTGTCCGAGGTCCCCGGCATGACACCGGAGCGGTTCAAGCCGTTCACGGCGGAGATGATCGCCCGGCTGCGTATTTCAGAAGAAGGCCAGGAAGGGATGGACGCCTTTCTCAACAAACGCAAACCGAACTGGGTGGAGGATTGAAGAAAGTCCCAAACCGGAATAGTATGGACAAGCTGTTCAAGAAGATCTTAGTTGCCAACCGATCTGAGATCGCGATCCGGGTGATGAACGCCTGCCGCACGTTGGGGATACCGTCGGTGGCCGTTTACTCCGACGCCGACGCGAAGAGCAGACACCGCCTGCCGGCAGATGAGTCGGTTCACATCGGCCCGTCACCACCGCGCGAATCGTACCTTGACATTGAAAAGATCATCGCTGCGGCAAAACAGGCCGGGTGCGACGCCATCCATCCCGGCTACGGTTTCCTGGCCGAGAACCCCGCCTTTGCCGGGCGTTGCGCCGAGGAGAAGATCACGTTTATCGGGCCGTCGCCCGATGCAATCGCGCTGCTCGGCAACAAGGTGGCATCCCGAACAAAGATGGCCGGCGCCGGTATCCCGTTGATTCCCGGCATGAAGGGAACCGAGACCGATCTCGACGTCTATCGGAAGGCCGCTGAGACGGCAGGATACCCGGTCATCATTAAGGCCGCCGCCGGTGGGGGGGGAAAGGGGATGCGCATAGTCCACGATGCCGAGGGGTTGGCCGATGCCGTCGACGCCGCCCGCCGCGAGGCAAAGAACGCCTTTGATGACGACACCGTTTACCTTGAGAAGTACATCGTCAACCCGCGTCACATCGAGTTTCAGATCATGGCCGACCATCATGGGAACACCGTCCACGTGTTTGAGCGGGAGTGTTCCATCCAGCGACGGCACCAGAAGATAATCGAAGAAACGCCGTCGACGGCGCTCGATAACGACACCCGCGCCCGGATGGGAGCCGACGCCGTCAGGGTAGCGCAGGCGGCCGGTTACACCAATGCGGGAACGGTGGAGTTTCTCTTTGACCAGAGCGGCCATTACTACTTCCTGGAAATGAACACCCGCATCCAAGTCGAGCACCCGGTCACCGAGATGGTCACCGGCGTCGACCTGGTTATCGAGCAGATTCGTATCGCCGCCGGGTTGCCACTGTCGGATCATTTCAGAAATCTCTCTCAGCGGGGTCACGCGATCGAGTGCCGCGTCTACGCCGAAGACGGCGAGGACAACTTCATGCCCTCAACCGGCAGGATCGCCTGCTACCGCGAACCGACCGGTCCGGGCATCAGGGTCGACTCGGGAGTGACAGCCGGGACGGAAGTGACAATCGATTACGATCCCATCATGGCCAAACTGATCGCACATGCACCCACCCGCGAATTGGCTATCAGGAAGATGATCGACGCCCTGCACAACTACAAAATTCTCGGTGTGAAAACATCGAAGAAGTTCATGGTCGACGTGCTGAGCCATCCAGAGTTCGCCTCTGGGAGAACCTATACCGACTTCATCGAGAGAAATATGGTCGATCGCAAACTCGACATGGGACAATTCAAAGAATTAGCGGTGGCAGCAGCGGCTGCAGCGTCATCTTTCGGTAACAGGAGATCGCCGACCTCTGTCACGGACAGTGGCGCGGGGCGGACCTCGGTCTGGCGCAGTGTGGGAAGCTGGCAAGTGGGAGACCTGATCCATGAGTGAGGCGAACGTGTGCATCCACGGATGGCAAACCGACAGGCTGAGTCATGCAGAACAGGGGTCGGTCCGATGAGCACCGGTGAGTTCGTCTTTGAAGATGGTATCATATCAGCCACATGTGAGAAGGCCGGAGATCGGCTGCTGGTGAAAATCGGAGAGAGGGAATACCTCTTCCAGCCGATTGGAGAAAACCTTTTTTCCACGAACGTAAACGGTGCCGCCTGCATTATCGGTGTCGTGGAAGACGGAGGCACTTATTTCGTCGACATAGACTCGGTTCTGCTTGAAGTAACGGAACCGTCCGAGGACGGCTTCGCCGGCGGTGCGGGCAGCCTGGCCGGAGAAAAGGACAAAGTCTTCGCGCCCATGCCGGGAAAGATCGTCAAGGTTCTGGTTGGGGTTGGCGATGAAGTGGCGGTCAGGCAGTCGATGGCTATTGTCGAGGCGATGAAGATGGAGAACGTCATTGTCTCGCGGGCGGCGGGGCGGGTGAAAGCGGTCAATTTCGCGCCCGGCGACCAGGTGGACACCGAAAGCCCGATCATCGAGCTGGAGCTGGGGGAGTAGGCTACCGGTCAGTTTGCCTGTACCATAGGACAGTAGCTTCGAGTATAAAAAAACCGGCGTGTGGACGCCGGCTTTTTTGCCTGCTACCGCAAGAACCTACAGCACTTTGACGCCGACCGTAACCGCCCAGAAACCCATGCTGTCATCGAAAATCGGCTCGACGTCGCTACCCGCCTCAATCGCCTGCGATGTGCCGATGCTTATCACTCTCGCGTGTGCGAAAAGTTTGACCAGGCGAATCAGCGGGTACTCCACACCCACACCGATATTGTAATAGAACTTGGTCTGGTCCTCGACCGCCAGATTCTCGGTTAGACTCTCCACCACCGCCTCGACGCCTGGAGGCAGTTCAAACCTATCCGGTTGTTTCACCTGTGCCAGACCGATACCGACAAACGCATACGGTTTCAGCGGGAATCCCGGAATGCCGACAGCCAACTTGCCGTCGACGCCGTACATCGTGATCTCAATATCCCCACCTGTGACGTCACCAATGTCACTGCAGAATTTATGCAGTTCGACCTTGCCGATTGTCTCGAGTATGGGCAGGGCACTCAACGACACTCCGATCATGCCGTGATAGCCGGTCTTGTAATTGGTCTTGAAACCGGCAGGGGCATTCGGAACTGTGAACCCACCCCCCGCATACAACTTGATGGGGCTGCCGGCCTGGGCCGAAGAGGCCATGGCAAGAGCGAGCAGAACCGCCACTGCCAGTGCAATCTTCTTCATCGTGATCTCCTTAATGGGCCTTCTGTCCTGATCCTGATTGTTCGACCAGCTTAATGCCACTTCCCGGGCAACCGGTCAACAAAAACCTCTGCGAAGTATCGGCCAGACTTAAAGTCGCCCAAGCAGCACCCTATTCCCTGTAACGCATTATCGCAATATGTCTTAACACGCGCGCAAAAATCTGTGGCAACCTATAGGCTGTGGGGATTACTGCGTGTTTCCTCGCGCTATGCACGTATTCTGAGCTATTTACAGTTAGATCGCGGTGCCTGCATTCCGGGCTAGACTTCACCCGACAGACTCGCTTCAGCGACTTTACTCGACCTTTGGTTCGAAGGGATCTTGCTTGATCTTCTTGAACCTGCTAGACCGATTGGCACTGAGGATGACTCTGACTCCAAAGCCGCAAAGAGTTAGACCTGGGAACCAGTGAACTAAGAACATGAGTACTATTCCGATGGCTATTAGGATGCTCCCAATCAGGAACTTCCAAAAGTACTCATATCTCAGATACAGTCTCCGCAGTTCATTCGACCAAGGGTTCCGATTGGACTTGGTCGCCATTATCTTACCTTCCACTACGGGACAGATGTTAACCTTTCATACCTAGTATCGACTAACTCTCAATTTTCTACTACACTTCCAGTCAAGTAGAAGTATAGGTGCCTGATACACTTTGCCTTATAGGTCTTTCTAATCTCTTCTCTTTTCTGGGAGTTCTTAATTGTAAGAGACACAACTCCGGCGTTGTTGTCAAGAGATTTTGTCGAGAAACTCCTGCTTCACATCGATCATGTCCACTTCGTAACCCCTGGTGGCGAGAACCTGGGAAATACCATTTCCCATCGTACCGGTCCCGACCACCGTCACTCTTTTCACATCGTCAGCCTTCATTGTGCTTATTTCTTTCGAGAGGGATATTTTTCAATTTTTATTTTTGTTCTAAAAGGTGTGCAGCGTTTGATGCTGGTGCTGCCAAGCGACACCAGCCAGCACGATTATGATTGTTGTGCCGTCAGGCGTCTCTGCCTGACGGTTTACTCACATTCTGTCGTGAGGCGTCGGGCAGGGACATCCGACGCCACCTCTTTGAAAAAACCTCTGCGAAGTATCGGCCAGACTTAAAGTCGCCCAAGCAGCACCCTATTCCCTGTAACGCATTATCGCAATATGTCTTAACACGCGCGCAAAAAGGTGGAGTTTGTGAAGTTGTTCACTTGATTTCCCTCGAAGTTTTGATTATATAGGTCAAAACTTGAAACAACATTACACACTCTGGAGGATTTAAGATGGCTGAAAGGAATGAGACCTACATTGTCTCCGTCTGCCGGACAGCGGTAGGGAATCTTCACGGCGGACTGGGCAGTATGACAGCTCCGCAGACGGGAGCTCTGGCTATTAAGGAAGCCATCAGGCGTTCCGGCGTTGACCCCACCGATATCGAGGAAGTCATAATGGGGCAGGTTGTTCAAGGCGGTTGCGGTCAGGCGCCCGGCCGCCAGGCTGCAATCCACGCGGGAGTGCCGCCGGAAGCGGCCGTTATGACGATCAATAAGGTATGTGGCTCGGGGCTGAAGGCGGTCATGCTGGCGGCACAGTCAATCCGTGCCGGCGACCAGGAGGTGTTCGTAGCCGGCGGCATGGAGTCGATGTCACAGACGCCGTACGTAATACGCGGAGCCAAGACCGGACTCCGGTGGGGCCACAAAGAGCTGGATGATATCATGGTCTCCGATGGTCTGTGGGACAGCTTCAACAATTTCCACATGGGCCGCGCCGCGGAGTTTATCAGCCGGGAGGAAAAGATCAGCCGCGAAGCGCAGGACGAATACGCGTTCAATTCGCATCAGAAAGCGGTTGCCGCTCAGAAAGCCGGGAAGTTCAAGGACGAGATATTCGATGTCGGAATCCCCCAGCGCAAAGGCGACCCGGTCATATTCAACGTCGACGAGTGCCCCCGCGCAGGCATCACCATTGAGAAGCTGGCCAGACTCCGACCGGCCTTTGAGAAGGACGGCACGGTTACGGCTGGAAACGCCCCCGGGCTTAACGACGGCGCCGCAGCCTCGGTGGTGGTGTCGGGGAAGTACATGAAAGAAAAGGGGCTTAAACCCCTGGCAAGAGTGATCGAGTATGCCGTGGCCGGTACTGAACCCAAGCGTCTTTTCTGGGCGCCCATCTATGCCGTCCAGAAGCTGATGAAAAAGATGAACGTCGACATCAACCACTGGGACCTGATCGAGGCCAATGAGGCATTCTCCGTTCAGTGTCTGGCGGACGGCAAGGCGCTCGGCTGGGATTGGGAGCGGGTCAACGTTCACGGTGGCGCCGTCGCCCTGGGACATCCCATCGGCGCGTCCGGCGCCCGCGTTCTGGCAACACTGATCTATGCTCTCAAGGATCGTGGTTTGAAAACCGGACTGGCCACACTCTGTCTGGGTGGCGGCCACGCAGTGGCAATGGCGATTGAGTTGGTATAGCAAACACGGAGGAAATAAGCACGATGAAGGCTGACGATGTGAAAAGATTGACGGTGGTCGGGACCGGTATCATGGGCAACGGTATTTCCCAGGTTCTCGCCACCAAGGGCTTCGAGGTGGACATGGTCGACATAAAACAGGAGTTTCTCGACCGGGCCGTAGCGACCATCACCAAGAGCCTGGACCGTCTACTGAAGAAGGAAAAGATCACCGACGACGACAAGCAGGTTGCTCTGGGCCGTCTGCATACCGGTACCGATCTCGGGGTTGCCAAAGACTCGCAACTGGTCATCGAGGCGGTAACTGAGGATCTCGGTATCAAGCTTGACATTTTCAGGAAGCTGGAACAAACCTGTCCGCCGGAGGTGATCTTCGCCTCCAATACCTCGTCCCTGCCGATTACGCAGTTGGCGGAGGCCACCAGGCGACCGGACAAGTTCATCGGCATGCACTTCATGAACCCGGTTCCGATGATGAAGCTGATCGAGGTGATACGCGGCATTGCCACTTCCGACGAAACCTATGGCTTCGTCAAGGAGGTCTCCATTAAACTGGGCAAGACCCCGGTCGAGGTCAACGACTTCCCCGGCTTTGCGGCTAACCGGATCCTGCTACCCATGATCAACGAGGCCATCTATGCCCACATGGAAGGCGTGGCGACCGTTGAAGCCATCGACGAGGTTATGAAACTGGGCTGCGCCCACCCCATGGGCCCGCTGACGCTGGCGGATTTCATCGGTCTTGACGTCTGTCTGGCCATCCTCGAGGTCATGCACAAAGGCTTCGGCGATCCCAAGTACCGTCCCTGCCCGCTGCTAAGAAAGATGGTGCAGGCCGGATACCTGGGCCGCAAGACCGGACGCGGCTTCTACGACTACAGCTCGTAAGGAGAAACCTCATGGATTTCAATCTGTCTGAAGACGACCTGGAATTGAAGCAAATGGCGCGCGATTTCGCCAACAAGCGCCTTTACCCGCACGCCGAGAGGTTCGACGAGGAAGAGTCCACTCCCGCTGAGCTTATCAGTGAGATCGGAGAATTGGGGTATCTTGGTTTCACCGCTCCGGAAGAATACGGCGGTATGGATCTGAGCACCACGGCATTCGCGGGGGTGCTCGAAGAGATCTGCGCGGCGTCAGCCGGATTCGGCATCCTTCTGTCGGTTCACAATTCGCTTTGCTGCGAGATAGTCAAGCAGTACGGTTCCGAGGACACCAAGAAGAAGTACCTGCCGGTAATGGCGACCGGTGAGAAAATCGGCGCTTACTGTCTAACCGAACCAAACGCCGGTACCGATATCGCCTCCCTTAGCATGACGGCTATTGACCAGGGCGATCACTACCTCGTCAACGGCACCAAGACGTTTGTCACCAACGGCGGCCTGGCCGGAGTCCTGGTGGTCTTCGCCAAGACCGACCCTGAGGCGGGACGCAAGGGCATCAGTTGCCTGCTGATTGACAACAAGATCGACGGCATCACCATCGGCAAACCGGAGAAGAAATGCGGCATGAAGGCTTCCGACACCAGGGAAATCAACTTCGCCGACGTCAAGGTGCCCAAAGAAAACCTGCTGGGCAACCTGGGCGAGGGGTTCAAGATGGCCCTGACCATTCTCAATTCCGGTCGCATCGGCGTGTCGTTTCAGGCGATCGGTATCGCCCAGGCAGCGCTCAATGAGGCGATCAAATACTCCAAGGAGCGCCAACAGTTCGGCCGGCCGATCTGCAATTTCCAGGCAATCCAGTTCAAGTTGGCTGAGATGGCAACCCGGATCGACGCCGGACGGATGCTCGGCTATCGGGCGGCTCAACTGAAGGATGCCGGCAAGCCCTGTCAGCGCGAGGCCTCGATGTCCAAGCTGTTTTGCTCTCAGATGGCCAACTACGTCGTCAATGAGGCGGTGCAGATTCACGGCGGGTATGGGTACATGAAAGAGTACGCGGTCGAGCGCTACTTCCGCGATGCTCGCGTTACGGAAATCTACGAAGGTTCCTCCGAGGCCCAGCGGTTGGTCATCGCGAGGGAATTACTGAGGGACTGAACCTTGCTGTCGAAAAATCACCTGGAGTATCGAGAGAAGATACGGGCTTTCGCCGAGGAAAAGATAGCGCCACAGGCGGTCAGCCTTGATCTTCAGCAGCGCTTTCCCACCGAGTACCTGAAGCCGCTGGCCGAGATGGGACTGATGAGCATGATCATCCCGGAGGAGTATGGCGGCCGCCCGGTAGATACGGTCTGTTACTCGATTGCGGTTGAGGAACTCTCTCGCGTGTGCGGCTCAACCGGGATTACCATCGCGGCGCACAACTCGCTGGGGGTTTTCCCGATATACCGTTTCGGCAGTGAAGACCAGAAGAAGAAGTACCTGCCGATGGCCGCCGCTGGGGAATTGCTGGCCTTTGGTCTCACTGAATCGGATGCCGGCTCGGATGCCGGTGGCACCAGGACCTTTGCCAAACGAGACGGTAACCACTGGATCATCAACGGCTCCAAATGCTTCATTACCTCCGCCTCCCACGCCATGGCCACAATCTCTACCGCCAAAACTTCCGACGACCCGAAAGACCCCACCATCACCAGCTTTATCTTAGAGAAAGGGATGCCCGGATACTCGGTCGGTAAAAAGGAGAACAAGATGGGGCTGCGCGGTTCCGACACCGCCAGCTTGCACTTCGATGATTTGAAGGTGACGGATGAGTACCTGCTGGGCAGGATCGGTGAGGGATTCAAGCAGATGCTGATCACGCTGGATGGCGGACGCATCTCTATCGGCGCTATGGCGCTGGGCCTGGCGCAGGGTGCGCTGGAGTGCGCGCTCAAGTATGCCACCGAGCACCGGCATGGCGGCAAACCGATAGCCTATAGACAGGGCGTGCAATTCACGCTGGCCGACATGGCCACGGAGATCGAAGCCGCCCGCCTGTTGATATATGAGGCCTCCATGCTCAAGGATTCCGGACAGCCGTTTTCGCGCCTGTCAGCGATGGCCAAGCTTTACGCATCGGAGGTTGGCACCCGGGTCGCGGCTACCGCGCTTGGCATTCTGTTGGAGAACGGCCAGTACACCGGTCCGCTTCCGGCAGAACGTATCTGGCGGGATGTGAAGCTGTGTGAGATCGGCGAGGGAACCTCGGAAATTCAGCGGCTGGTGATCGGGCGGGATTTACTGAAATCGCTGAAGTAACCTGCGGTGAAAAGTGACGGGGTCTCGACACACACCGCCGCGAGGCCCCACCGGTTGCCGATTGTCGGGGCTCCGGCCTTCGCGTCTGACGCCTGCTGCCCAAACTCCTTTCCGGTGCGTAACATTCTTCACCATAAGACGTATTAACCAGGAAACAAGGGACACTGTTTTCGTCCCGCACGCAAACGCAGGAGAAAGTTCTTATGAGACTTCGCATGGCATTCTCACTGGCGACGACGGTTCTCTTCATCGCCGCGTCGCAGACCCAAACCCAGGGGCATCTTAGCGATCCATACCGGATACTCGAGAGGCACTTTGAAGCCATCGGGGGGCTGGACAAACTCAAAGCGGAGAAGACAAGCCGTTCGGAGGGGACAATCGTCCTGGTGGGAACGGGACTGTCCGGAACCGTCAAGGCGTGGGCGGAGGTTCCCGACCGTCAACGACAGGAACTGGATTTGAGCGTGCTCAAACAAACGTCGGGCGACAACGGACAAACCAGTTGGACGGTTGACGTCAATGGAAAGGTTCAGATCGTAAAGGATAAGGCTGCTCTCAAGAGAAGGGAGTTGGGCCGGTTGATGGCGCTCTATGAGTATACCGACCCGAGTTCCGTGAACTTCACTCTGACATTCGAGGGAATCGAAAAAGTGGGCGAGATCGACTGCTACGTGATCAAGATAGAGAACGCCATTAATGACGACATCCTGTTACAGTTCATCGACAAATCAAGTTTCTACCTTCAGAAGTCAATAACCAAAAGACCGGACGACGAACAACACACGGTCTACTCGGACTATCGCGAGATCGGCGGTATCATGCGCGCCTTCCGGCAGGATATTGAAACCCTCCCAATCGACCAGAAAGCGACGATCGAGATAACGAGCTATGAAGTCGACATTGAGATAGACCCGTCTCTTTTTGATCCTCCCGTAAAAGACGCCGCCGATTTCAGATTCACCGGCGGCGGGAATGCGGTGAGCGTTCCCTTCCAGTTCATCGAGGATCACATCTTCATGCAGGTAAACGTAAGTGGCAAGGAGAGACTGTGGCTCCTGGACTCCGGCGCTGGTATTTCGGTTATCGATTCCGCCTACGCCGTGGAACTGGGCCTTGAGTTGGAGGGCAATCTCACCGGAGTGGGCGCCGGCAACAAGGTTCAGATCTCATTCGTGATACTGCCACCATTCAGCGTTGGTGGGATTCAGTTTAACGAGCAGTCGGTTGGCTCGGCCGGCTTTGTGTCTTCGCTGGTACGCCGGCACATGGGGATGGACGTGGTCGGCATCCTGGGCTACGATTTTCTCTCGCGTTTTGTGACCAGGATCGACTACGCAGGTGAGATGCTGACTTTCTACAATGCCGATTCCTTCGCGTACGATGACGACGGCGTAGTGCTCGACGCACCTATCAAAGAAAAGTGCCACAGCGTCCCCATGGCGGTCGAAGGCAAATACAATGGCGTCTGGAGTCTTGATCTCGGGGCGAGTGGATGTTCGTTCCACTATCCGTTTGCTGAAGAAAACGGCCTTCTTAAGATGGACGGGATCAGGCGCTTGGGGTTCGGCGCCGGTGGCTCCGGTGAGCATCTTGTACACCGTTTTCAAAACCTGGAGTTTGCGGGATTTGAGATCAAGAACCCGCGAATCTCAGTGACGCTCGGCAAGGGTGTCGGAGCTTTTTCCCGCAAGGAGGTGATCGGCAATCTCGGAAGCAGCCTTTTCAGGCACTTCGTCTTGTATCTCGACTATGAGCGCCAGCAGGTGATTGTCGAAAAGGGCGCTGATTTCGACAGGCAGTTCCCCGAAGACAGAAGCGGCCTGCAACTGGTACAGTCCGAAACCGGTGAGCCTGAGGTTGTCTATGTCGCACCCCACACGCCCGCGGACAAGGCCGGTTTTCAAATTGGGGATGTTATCGCAAGCGTCAACGATATCAATTCGGAGTACCTTGCCGGGTTGATAGGTCTGCGTAAGATACTGCGTGAGGAGGCAGGCACACGGTACACGTTCCGCGTGCTGCGTGAGGGACGGGAAAAGGAATTGAAGTTAAAACTCAAAGACCTGTTATAATTATCGTCTACTACGAGAGGAGCGAGGTATGAGAAAGTTGTGGAAAGGCGCCCTTGCGGTCATGCTGTCGCTGGCGCTGATTGCGTCCGTTGCCTCTGCGCGAGGTGATCAGGACATCGACGAAACGTTCGAGAAGAAGTCGCTTGTGAGAGTAAACACGGTCAGCAGCGACTGCATCGTAAAGAAAGGCCAGTCTGAAGAAATCAGGGTTGAGCTGACAGCATCCTACCGTCCTGCGGACTGCTTCGAACCTGAGATAAAGCAGCGTGAAAACTCACTCATGATCTCCGAGGATTACGACTGTTCCTGCAATGGCGACGCCGTCTGGACTATAACCGTACCCGAGGGGACGCGGATCAGGTTCTCCTCGGCATCCGGGGACTTTGAAATGGAGGGTTTGAAAGCGAAAGTGAACGCCGAGACTGCCTCCGGCAGTATCACTATCAGGGATGCCGACGGCAATCTCGATATTGAAAGCGCCAGCGGCGACGCCTGGATCAGTGATTGTTCCGGAGAACTGTCCGTCAGCACCGCCAGCGGTGACGTCATCCTGAACAACCTGTCGGGAGAGGTAGAGATCAACACGGCCAGCGGTGATATCGAAGCGAAAGGCATAACCGGCCTTATTTCGCTGGATGCCGCTTCGGGAGATATTGAGATCGAGAACTCCAGGGGCGAATTCAATGTCGGGGTGGCCAGCGGCGACGTGGACGCGTCCGGTGTAATCCTCGAGGAGGAGTCCTGTTTCGGCACCGCCTCGGGTACGGTCGTGGTGGAGTTGGAAGAAAGCGCCGCCAGTGATCTGGAAATATCCTCAGCTTCCGGCAAAGCCGTCTTGAACTACGGCGGCAATCCGATCAAGGGCACGTTCGAGTTCATCGCCAGAGTAGACAGGGGTCGCATCACCTCACCGGTGGACTTCGACGACGAGGAGACATTCTACCGTCACGACAGGGAATACCACCGCAAGTCGTTCACAAAAGGGAACGACACACCGCGTATAGCCATCAGTACCGCCTCCGGGAGAGCGACGCTGAAGCTCAAGTAGCAACGCAGGCGGTACTGAAGCAAGAGTTGTAGGTCGAGACCCCTGCGGTCTCGACAGATTCAGGTGTCAGAACCACAGGGGTTCTGACCTACAGGACTTCGTCAGGACCACAACGGTCCTGACCTGCTTATAGGACTTTCATCAGGACTGCAACGGTTCTGACCTGCGTGGAAGTATTCCTGACGTGAAGGCTCGCGTCTCTTATGAACCATCCGGCTCCAGCGTTACCTTCTTGAGAACCTTTACGCGCTCAAGGCAACTCGTGTAGACACTCTCGGCTAAGAAACAACGGCGACCGACATAACCACCATAGCCGAAATCAGCACATAAACTGCCACGCGTTTCATGCTCCTAAAGATCGGTCGGCGACTACCGTGCCTTCACTGCTGCAACCGGGAAAAAGCCACCGCTGACCTTGTTTTTGAGTCGGTAAAGCCGTATAATTTCAGATTGTAGAAGCTGCTGCATGAATAGCAGGAAACGCTGTTGAACGAGTAACCATAGATCTGAAGAGGTTTCGCATGGCAGGAATTGTCGGTTACGGCGCCCATCTTCCCCGGCACCGCATCAAGGTTGAGGAGATTGCCAAGGTGTGGGGAGCGGACGCGCCCAGTTACAAAAAAGGTCTGATGCTCCGGGAGAAATCGGTCCCGCCGCCGGACATGGACACCATCACGCTGTCGGTAGAGGCGGCCAGGAGGGCCCTGATCCGGGCGCAGACGGTCGACCCTAAAGATATTGGCGCTATTTACATCGGCTCTGAGTCACACCCTTACGCGGTGAAGCCATCCGGCACGACCGTAGCCGAGGCTATCGGCGCCACTCCGGACATCCATTGCGCCGATTTCGAGTTCGCCTGCAAGGCGGGATCGGAAGCGATGTTCGTAGCCCTGAGCCACGTCGACGCCGATCACATGAAGTATGCTCTTGGAATCGCCGCCGACACGTCGCAGGGTGCACCCTCCGACGCGCTGGAGTTTTCCGCAGCGGCTGGTGCGGGGGCGTTCATCATGGGCAAGAAGAACATGATTGCCGAATGCTTGTTCACGCATTCCTATATGACCGATATGCCGGACTTCTGGCGGCGCGAACACGAATTCTATCCGCAACACGGCGGCCGGTTCACCGGCGAAGAAGCGTACTTCGCCACCACTAAGGGAGCGTCGGTCGCCCTGCTGAAGAAATCCGGTATGAAGCCGAAAGACTTCAAGTACGCCGTCTTTCATCAGCCCAATGGTAAGTTTCCGCAGCGGGTGGCAAAGGAACTGGGGTTCACGCAGAAGCAAATCGATCCGGGTTGGCTGGCCCCGAGACTGGGCAACACGTATTCGGGAGCATCGCCGATTGGCCTGACGGCCACGCTCGACGTTTCCCAACCGGGCGATCTGCTTTTCATGTGCTCCTATGGTTCCGGAGCCGGTTCGGACGCCTTTGTCTGGAAAGTGACCGACCGCATCAACGAGGTGCGCGATCTGACCGTGCGCACTCATAAACTGCTTGATGAGAACCTGATCTACGTTGACTACGGCACGTATGCCAAGTTCCGCCGCAAAATCAAAAAGAACGACTAAGGAGGTGATTCTACGATGAGAGAAGTTTGTGTAGTCGGTGTTGGCATGAGCAAGTGGGGGGAGGTCTGGAGACGATCTCTGCGCCAGTTGTTTGTCGATGCCGCCATGGAAGCGATAAAAGACTCCGGCGTGGATCACCTCGATTCTCTATACGTCGGTTGCATGTCGAGCGGAATGTTCGTTCAGCAAGAGCACGTTGGCGCGCTTTGCGCCGATTACCTGGGCATGGCCGGTCTGCCGGCGACAAGAGTCGAATCCGCCTGCGCCTCAGGGGGAATTGCCGTTCGCCAGGCGTTCCTGGAGGTCGCCTCGGGCGTTTCGGAGATCGTGCTGGCTGCCGGCGTTGAGAAAATGACCGACTGTTCCGGCGACGACGCTACCTCCGCCCTGGCGGGAGCGGCCGACCAGGAATACGAGGTCTTCCACGGGGCCACTTTCCCCGGCCTCTACGCCATGATGGCTCACGCCCACATGGACAAGTATGGCACCACTTCGGAAATGTTAGCGGCGGTTTCGGTCAAGAACCACCACAACGGCGCCATGAACCCGGCGGCGCAGTATCCGTTCGAGGTCAGCATCGACCGCGTTCTGGGTTCGGTAATGGTAGCTGACCCGCTCCATATTCTGGATTGCTCGCCTATCACGGATGGTGCGGCGGCGGTTATCATCACCTCGGAGGAGATCGCCCGCAAGCTTGGCAAACCGTATGTTAAGATCATTGGTTCCGGTCTCGCCACCGACACCATTGCCATCGCCCAGCGCGACGATATGACCAGGATCAAGTCGGCGAGCATAGCGCTTGACCAGGCGCTGAAGATGGCCGACAGGAAACTGTCCGACGTGCAGTTCGCCGAAATGCACGACTGTTTCACGATCGCCGAGATCATCATTATGGAATCGATCGGCCTTTACGAACCCGGCAAAGCCGGACCGGCGGTGCTGGCGGGAGAGACGGCCCTTGACGGCAAGTTCCCGATCAACACCTCCGGCGGCCTGAAATCCAAGGGTCACCCGGTCGGCGCGACCGGCGTGGCGCAGGTCATCGAAGTCTACAAGCAACTCACCGGTCGGGCCGAAAACGGCCGCCTGATTCCCGGTTCACCTAAGATCGGTATGACACAGAATATGGGCGGCACCGGGGCCTCCTCAGCGGTGCACATCATGGAGGTGGCATAATGACAATGTTCAGCTCGCGCAACTGGCGGGAGTACCCCCAGCGCTATCGGCTGGAGGCGTCCCGATTCAAGAAGAGCGGCAAGACCTACTTCCCGCCCCGGACAGTGGACCCGGAAACGGGCGATACCGAGCATGAGATCGTCCGGCTGCCGGATACCGGCAAGCTGCTCACGTACACTGTCATTCGCGTGGCCCCTGCGATGTGGAGTGATGAAGGACCCTACGCGCTGGGCGTGGCCGAGATGGCCGACGGGACCCGCGTGATGGCGCAAATAACGGACTGTGATGTCGAGAAGGTCAGGATCGGGATGGAAGTGCGTGTGGAGTTCCGCCGCATCCAGAGTGAGGGTCACGCGGGCGTCTTGAGCTACGGCTACAAGTTCGTCCCCAGGTGGTTCTAACAGGCGACGCCTGTATTTGGCTCCAGTCCCCGGTAGGGTGGGTCCGTCTTCGGACCCGCCTTATTTCGTGGGCGACAGACGGGCTTGTCTGCCCCAGGACAGACCATCCCTCTATACATGTCCTTGCCAACACCTCTGTTCTTATGGCCGGCGTACGTTTGCAAGTGTTCTAAGGGAATCCGCAATTGAAGTAGCTTTGCCTTTGATCTTCCTGAGTTCATCTACCATCGCCGGAAGGTCCTTCTCATCAAGAACGAGAAGACCCTTATATACTCCAAGGTCAAGATTAAAGAGATCTTCATAGGACTTCCCAGTGCCGCCACATTGGTATCGCACCATGACTTTGTAAGACTTTGGAAAATCCCTGTCTGCTAGGTAGCGGCCAATCTGGTCGACATAAGTTGTTAGTTCTTGCTGAGGCTGTAGAGAAAACTTGGTGAAGCTGTGGGACAGTATGTTGCGAACTTTCTCGCCATCAGTCGCCTGTAGATCGGGATCGAATATTACAGAAATGTCCCTTGCCTCTGATCTTCCGCTATTCATCACGACCAATCGAATAATAATGTGACGAACAATTTCGAAGTAAGCTACCACATAGGGACGAAACTCTGCTTCTCTGGCAGTCTTCATCTCTGATACGGTGTCTCGGGCTGACTCGGCTGCCTTTCTGGTAGCAGAAGCCATCTCCCAGGTTTTCCACACATAAATGATTAGTACCACAAGCGTTACTATCTGGATGATTGCAAGCACAAAGTCAATTATCTCCTTATCCATACTCGTCTCCTATTGAGTCATAATCAAATTCGACACTGAAGCCTATTGCTGCATGGCGAGTCGTTCGTTTCGTTGACAGATCAAATCCTTGTCCGGCCATAGAGCTTGGTTCGCTGGCAAAGAAATCTGCTTTCCGTGAAGCGCAGCGACGAAGGACTGATCTGAGTTAGTCAAGCTCAAAGCATTCTTATTTTCAAAGATGATCCGATACTCTTCGTCAATCGACAAAACTCCCAAGTCAAATAGACGATGATGGCAGCAGACCATCAAAATTCCGTTCCGTGGATTCATTTTGAGTTCAGGTTTGCACTGTGACCAAGGAATTATATGTGCCGCGTCCAGCGTTTCTGTGAAGGAAATGCCGGTGAAAGCGCAGCGGCTCTCGTAGGCGTTCAGAAGTGCCTGCCGAAAGATAGTCTGTCGGGTCCCACGTACTTTGACCTTTGCATAGACTTCTTCGCTGGCCTCTGGCGAAGTGAGGATGCGGTTCACTAATTCATCAGCGATGGTTCCATCGGCGGCGTAGGCAAACGGATTAGGCTCTCTGGTCCAATCGTGATTCCTAACTTCTGCCCGACCTTCGACGAGATTGTCATGGCTCCATGCTATGAATCCCGCACCCGGCTCATTTGTTCGTTTATTGACAACGAGAATAGTCAATGGCGGCCGTTTGTTCTCAAGACAGTAATCTTGGACCAACTTCAGGACGAATTGGACGGCACGAGGGTGCGTACCTAAATGCTCTGCGAGTTCCTCGTAAGTGATGATTCGGCCATGCGGAGCAAGGTCGACTAGAATGTCCCAAGCCTTAAATGCGCGAGCTTCTTGATTAACCATTTGTTGTCCCTCACACTCAATAAACTTGCTTTGAGTTCTACCGATATACCTCGAGTCGCCGTCTACCGCAAGAAAGCTTACGTCTCAACCACACCAAAATATAGCATCCCGGGTATGTTCTCTCTAAAGCGGAATGGAGTTGCTAACAAATCCGTCAAATGGGACTCAATCCTGTCGAGTTGGATCTTCCAATTCTTATTGTCTGCGATAATCGGAAAAACAATGAAAACTACGGCTTTGTTACTCACCTTAACATGCTTGAGCTTTTCGATGTCGTCGATCACGCCCTTCGTATTTTTGGTTATGGGTCGTGTTTTGTTCTTCACGTTTGGGTATCTGATATTCGTGTTGATGGTCTTCAGTTCCAAAGCCCAATCTCGGAAACAGATGTCGACTCTATCCTTTTCAGGTGTTACGTCACTGAAGAGCTCGTATAGACTATCCACAAGTTCCACTTTCAGCCACCCCTCGAATTTTGCTCGCTCCCGCGCAAAAACAGATAATCCCCGATGATTCTCGATCTTGGGAATGATTCCGGCAACAATCAAGTCGTGTAACTGCTTGTAATTCATGTAACTTAACTGGTACCGTAAAACCCGATCAAATGCAATCTAAAACTGATTTAGCCCCGTAATAGCACGGGAACCGACAAATCGTCTTTCGATGCATATTCCGTGGGCGGCAGACCGGCTATGCCGGTTCTTCGCGCGAGGCGCAAAAGACAGGTTTGCCTGATCCGTGGGCGGCAGACACCTTGAGCTACTCGGGCCAATCGTCGAGCATACGGCGCTGCTGATCGGTGAGCGTCTTCGGAACCGAAACATCGACCCGGACGTAAAGATCACCTTGCGCATCACCGACCGCAAGACCCAGCCCCCTGAGCCGCAAGACCGTCCTCGGCTGAGTACCGGCAGGGATGTTCACGACCACTGTTCTGGTTAGCGTCTTGACCTGCACCTTGTCGCCCAGGACGGCCTGCTTGAACGATATCCTGACGCTGGTATGGATATCGTTTCCTTTGCGCTGGAAGTTCTGATCAGGCATAACATGCACCGTTATGATAAGGTCACCGCCGACGCCCCCAAACGTGTCCGGCCGACCCTGACCGGCCAGGCGGATTTTGCCGCCGTCTTCAATTCCCGCAGGTATCTTCACCGAAAGCGTCCGGCCTGTGTGTGAGTCCCTTATTTTCCTGGTCGTGCCGAACGCGGCCTCTCTCAGCGAAACCATCAGCGACATGTTGACATGGCGTTTCTTCTGCGGGCGTGTCTGCCGGGCGCGGCGACCGGTTTTGGTCCGACTGCCGCCGGACGCGAAACCCCCACCGCCGAAAAACGACGCCAGGATATCCTCGAAACCATCCATGCCGTCGATGCCGCTGGATCGAAAAGTCTGAAAACCGCCGCCCCGGGGACCGCTTCCCTCGCGAAAGAACTGCGAGAAGTCAAAACTACCGTTGCCGAATCCGCCCCCGCCCCGACCCGGACCAGCCCCGGCTCCGGAGAATGCGCCATAGCGGCGCAGAGTGTCATATTCGGCCCTTTTCTTCTCGTCCGAAAGAGTATCGTAGGCCTCGGAGATTCCCTTGAACTTCTCCTCCGCCGCTTTGTCGCCCTGGTGGCGGTCGGGATGGTACTGCTTGGCCAGCTTACGAAACGCCTTCTTGACCTCCTCAGGTGAGGCGTTTTCGCTGACTCCTAATACCTGGTAAAAATCCTTACCCACTCGCGACCACCTTTGCCGAATAACCGGCGTTCCATATGAAGAACCCGGCGCAATCGTCTACCGGGTTCCTCTCTCCTTAGGTACGCTATTTCGGCCGACAGATCAAGCGTTTCAACCTGCCGACAGCCCCTGGCTATTTCACTTCTTCAAAATCGGCGTCAACGACGTTGTCCGTCTGAGCGCCCTCGCCGGACGCGGCAAACCCACCCGAACCGGACTGTGGACCCGGCCCGGCCTGCTGCGCGGCGTTTCGATACATCTCCGCCGACGCTTCCTGCCAAATCTGGTTGAGAGCCTCGGTAGCGGACGTCATCTCGGCGCCGTTTTCGGACTTGAGGGCTTCCCTGACCCTGTCGGTAGCCGCCTGTATCCTGCTTCTGGTCTGTTCGTCCAGCTTGTCACCGTATTCCCCAAGCTGTTTTTCACTCTGGAAAACGGCCGCATCCGCTGAGTTGCGCGCTTCGACCTTGCGCCTCTTTTCACTGTCGTCGGCCTCGTGACTCCGGGCATCCTCCACCATCCGTTCAACCTCCGACTTGGAGAGACCGGAAGAGGCTTCAATGCGGATATTCTGCTCCTTACCGGTGGCAGTGTCCCTGGCGGCAACGTTGAGAATACCGTTGGCGTCGATATCAAACGTGACCTCGATCTGAGGGATGCCGCGCGGCGCCGGCGGTATGCCGTCGAGAATGAAGCGGCCGATAGTCTTGTTGTCCAGGGCCATCTCGCGCTCACCCTGGAGCACGTGAATATCCACCTGGGGCTGGTTGTCCGACGCAGTCGAAAAGACCTGCGATTTCTTAGTCGGTATGGTGGTGTTGCGCTCGATGATCTTCGTGGTGACGCCACCCAGGGTCTCGATACCAAGCGAGAGCGGCGTGATGTCCAGAAGCAGCACGTCCTTCACGTCACCGCCAAGTACGCCCCCCTGAATGGCAGCGCCGACGGCAACCACTTCGTCCGGATTCACCGACCGATTTGGCTCCCTGCCGAAAAACCGCTTCACCAACTCGTGGACTTTGGGCGTCCGCGTCATACCGCCCACCAGCACCACGTCCTCGATCTGATTGATTTTCAGGCCGGCGTCGCTTAAAGCCATCTCCACCGGTTTCATCGAACGCCGGAACAGATCATCCGTCAACTGCTCGAACTTCGCCCGCGTCAGAGCAAGGTTCAGATGCCTGGGGCCGGAGGCGTCCGCCGTGATGAAGGGCAGGTTGATGTCCGTTTGCATGGTCGAACTCAACTCGATCCGGGCCTTCTCCGCCGCTTCTTTCAAACGCTGCAACGCCATGGGGTCTTTAGACAGATCAATCCCGTCCGATTTCCTGAACTCGTCGATAAGCCAATCCATAACGCGCTTGTCGAAATCATCGCCCCCCAGATGGGTGTCACCGTTGGTCGCGAGGACTTCAAACACACCCTCCTGGAGTTCCAGAATCGAGATATCAAAAGTCCCGCCACCGAGATCGTAGACGGCGATTTTGCCGGTTTTCTTCTTGTCGAGACCATAGGCCAGCGCAGCCGCTGTCGGTTCGTTGATGATCCTCTTGACATCGAATCCGGCGATTTTGCCCGCGTCCTTAGTTGCCTGACGCTGGCGATCGTTGAAATAGGCCGGGACGGTAATCACGGCCTCCCTTACAGTATGGCCGAGATATTCCTCGGCCGTCTTTTTCATCTTGGCCAGCACCATAGCCGATACCTGCTGTGGCGCGTAATCCTTGCCACCCATCATGACAAGCGGCTCACCGGAACCGTTGGACTTCACCTTGAACGGGAAGTTCTTGATTTCCTCGCTCACTTCGTTGAACCGGCGACCCATGAAACGCTTAATCGAAAACACCGTGTTGAGTGGATTCGTAACCGCCTGCCGTTTGGCCACCGTTCCCACCAGCCGTTCGCCGTTCTTGTCAACGGCGGCAACGGACGACGTGGTGCGCCCGCCTTCGGAATTGGTTATCACTGTGGGCTCGCCACCCTCCATCACGGAGACGACACTGTTAGTCGTCCCCAGGTCAATACCGATTATCTTGCTCATATCATCACCTTGTCGTTTTGCATCGTTAAGACGGGCCGGTCATCCGCGACCGGCCCGATCCATGTTCACTTCTCCAGAACGTACCGCAACCGGTTCGACACCGGTCATTTTATGTTGACCTCGATCTGCCTGGGCTTGACCTCTTCCTTCTTTTTCAAACCGACAGTCAACAGGCCTTTCCGATAATCAGCCGCGATTTCCTGCGTGTCGACCGTATCGGGCAGCGTAAACGAACGGTTGAAAGATCCGGTTTTGATCTCAGAGCGAATGAAACCACCGTTCTTCTCCTCGCGGCTTACCTGCCTCTCACCGGAAACGGAGAGAACGCCGTCCGCCACCGTCACCTTGATGTCTCCCTTCTCCATACCGGGAATCTCAAAGACCAACGTCAATTGGTCGTCATCCTCCCTGATGTCCACCCGCGGCGCAAAGTCGGATAAGCCGTTTGATGGAACGACCGGGGTTCCGAAGAAGCCGCTGAGCAGACCTTCAATCTCCCTGGCTATCCTGTTGGGCCTTACAATAATGCTGTTCATCTTGTGTCTCCTTTCTTTTTTGTTCACTTCTGTCGAATCACTTGCCGACTGTTAATCAAATGTCATGCCAAAAAGCAGAACTTGTTATATGGCAGCCGGTTACATTGAAATCGAAAAGCAGCCCCACAGCTACCCTGCCATTATGACGATTTAGGTGCGCCACTATGGCGGCTTCTGGCTGACAAAATCGATGATTGTAGGTCAATCTGACAGGAAGCCACGCTACAAATACTTACCAACTCGACGCAGACAGAGATTGAAACACCGCCAAGTGTCTGCCGAGCCGAAAAGAGTAGTTGCGCTGTAGAAAGCAGCCCGCAATCATTGTCCCGTGACAACTCAAAGCAATCCGTCATGAGCGGCTACTACTCCGAGAAGCTGGCGGCCGAGAAGCTTCGCCGGTGCTATGAAATTGCCCCGCCGAGAGTAAAACAGTACCTGGCTGCGGAAATAGCACACGCGGCTGATTTGATCGGGCCGACGGACAGTGTTCTGGAGCTTGGCTGCGGCTACGGCAGAGTAATGAAAGAGCTTTCAGCTGCGGGTCGGCTTGTGGTCGGGATCGACATTTCTTTTTCGAGCCTGAGAATGGCGCGGGAGTTTCTTAGTGAGTCGGCCGACTGTCACCTTCTTCAGATGGACGCCGTTTCGACCGGCTTTCAGGATAGCTCCTTCGACACAATCGTATGTATTCAAAACGGCATCTCCGCTTTCAACGTCGACCGGGCCCGGTTGGTCGCCGAGAGCGTGCGTATCGCTCGACCGGGCGGGCTGGTTCTGCTGTCGACCTATTCTGATACCTTTTGGACTGATCGGCTCGACTGGTTCCGCCGTCAGGCTGAGGCCGGGTTGCTGGGTGAGATCGACGAAGAGGCCACCGGTGATGGCGTTATTGTCTGCAAAGACGGGTTTCGCGCGACGACCGTCACGGCCGGGGAGTTCTTCGCCCTGACAACCGGACTGAACGTAGACTCACGAATCGTGGAGGTGGACGACTCCAGCCTGTTCTGTGAAATGCGCCTGCGCGAATAGGCTCTTAGCGACGCGAGAGTATTTCCGATATGGCTTTACTCACCGGGGAGTTCTTGAATAGAACCTTCTGCGCGGTAGACAGGTTTTCCTGATACTCCTTGATTTTATCGATGGAATCGCGATCACCGATAATGCCCAGCGCCTTGATTACCGCCAATCTCAGATCGTCTTTGGAAACGCGACCGGAAGCCAGAGCTGAGAGCGCCTGACTGTCACCCAGTAGTTCTGACAGATAGTACCGCGACTCGTCCCCGCCTAAGCTGCCCAGAGCGCCCACCACGCGAACGGAAAGGGACGGGTTGCGCCGAGCGACGTCAATGAATAGCGGCACCTGTTCCGGCGTGCCTATCAGGCCGGCTGCGATGACGGCGCTCTCCTGAATCTCACGGTCGTTGTCGTCGGCCATCACGATCAGCAGGTCGCAAGCGTCTTCGCCACCGATTTTCTCTAGAGCATGTATGATCTCTCGCCTGACCCTGACGTCACTGTCACCGATGCGCAACCGCAGGGAGGCGACACCTTCGGGGTCTTTCAGCGAGCCGAGGACGAAGATCGTGTTGCGCACGACATACCACCTGGCGTCCGGTAGTTCGTGGCGACCAGGCTCACGTATGAACATGCCGCCGTCGGCAAGGATACCGGTGAAAACTTTCAGCGAGGCCTTTCCCAGCTCCGCCAGGACCTTGAGGGCCTGTTGCCGAACCTGCCGCCTGGGGTGGGAGATGATCTCGGACAGCGCCACGGCTACTTCCTCAGACCCGATGGAGATCAGTATCTCACGCAGGTGTCCCGAACTGCGGTAGTCGGCGGATATCATTGCTTCGACCAGCCGATCGATTATATCGACGCGGTTGACATTGGTGAAGGCCTGCTTGACCGCCATTGAATCATAGATAGTGACCGAATCAACAACCCGGCGCCTCTCGGCCATACTCCGTGTCAGCCGGGCCATGAGATCGAACCGGTCGAAACGCATGCTTTTCTGAAGCAGATGCCAGACCAACTCGGAGTACTCGAAGGTTTCCTTCTTCTGTTGTAACCGGTCGATGACATACCCCAGCGCCTTTTCGAAAACACTGTCGTCGGTATCCAGCTCCAGTCGCTCAATGCAGTGGACTACCAGTTCGAGCGCTTTCTGTCGGATGTCGGGCTGGGTCGATTCGAGATGGTCTATCAGCCTCGGTAGAAGATCGGCGGCTCTTGCCCTCTGCCCTGTCTTGAGCAAACGCAGAAAGGCGCTACCAAACTCGTCGACGTCTTGACTACCGCCTTCCGGTGTCAACATCTGTTTGAGCAGGGACTCGACATGATCACCCACTTCGAGCCTGATAGCCCCTGCAGCGGTAATGTCCGAAGCGGCAGCGGAGAACGCCGCATCTTCCTGATCGGGGAGGCCGTGCAGATCGGCTACGATGCTGTCTCGCTCGGCGTGATAAGCGGTTAGTTTATAAACAGCCCGATACTCGGCTGAAACCTCCCCTGGTTCCTGCTGATCCGCATCCGTCTCTTCGAACGCGGCCAGTTCCAGAAGTCTGGAGCGGAAATCACCGCCGGGGATCGACGCTACTTTCTCCGGCAGCAGGTAATGGACTATCTCGCGGTTGAAATCAATCCCCCGTTCTTCGAGGCCTACCCCTCCCGACTGATCGAGCGCGGCCAACCAAGAAAGGTCATCGCCCAACTGCTGGAGAACGAAAGCCTTGACCGAGAAATCACCATCCACGTCGCCGCGATACTGTTTCTTCGTCTCGAACATCCGGAAAGCCCGTTCCGAGTTGACCTCGATAGTATCAATCCCCGCCTCGCGAAGGTAGTGACTGAGCTGATTGCCCGACTGCGAGAGATCCACCCTCGTGACAAAGCGATCGACGAACAGCCCGAACTCGCTCATAGACAGTCCGCGCCGAAACAGGAGAGCATCAACATCCAGAGTCTGCATCAGCCGGACGATCTCCCGGTTGAACACGCTCTCCTTAAGACGGATATTGAGGATATGGAGATCCCCCTTGCGAATGTTGACGTTGACAGACTGCTTGAACCTGAAAATCCAATCGAGAATCAGGAATGGTTTCGCGAGCGCCTTCCGCGCCATGGGATGACCGGGTCGGTAAATCGACACTTTTCTGGCCGCCATCGCCAGTTCGCGTTCGAGAGTATGCGCGAGTTCATTGAGGTCCGTCAGCAGAATGCTCTCGCTGATCCTCGTGGCCGAGTTCTTGTGGTGAGTTTCCAAAACAGACAATCCTTCCCTTCTGCGTGGCGACGTAAACCCGTTCTCCGTCCGTCACCGGCGCCTGGGCAATGGCGCCACGAAGCTGCCGTTGATCGACCAGAGCACCGGAAGCAGCGTCGAGACAAAACAGCTTCCCGCCCATAGTACCGACAACCACGAAGCGACCGACGACGATAACCGAGGCGCGCACGACCTCTTCCGTGCGAAAGCGCCATGCCGGTCTCCCGGTGACCGCGTTCAGCGCGACCACCTCCCCGCCGCTGTGACCGACAAACACCAGATCTGCCGAGACCGCCGGCGATGTCCAAACGTTTCCGTCCAGCTTGGTCTGCCAGACGACGTGGCCGTCCTCCGGCTCAATCGCATAGACCGTGCCCGCCATGTCCGCCACGTAGACCCGATCCGAAACGGCCGCGGCGCCTACCAGCGGTCCTCCCAGTTCCACCCGATAGAGCTCGCTCCCATCGTGAGGCGACACGCGGTAGAGAACGCCGTTGTCACCGCATTGAAACAGCTTGCCCGCACCGAAACTCGGAGGAGCCGTAAACCTGCCGGAGGTCTCCAGGCTCCATAGAAGGCGGCCGTCGGTCACGTCAAAGGCGGACAGAACACCTGCCGCGGAGCCAACAATCAGCTGGTTATCTATTATTATCGTCCCCGCCGTAGCATCCTTTACGGGACGATTCCAGACCGAAGCCCGGCGACGGAGATCCACACAACAGAGCCTGTCTTTTACCGGGGCCGTACAGAAAAACGCGAGGGAATCCTGCATTGACAGGCCAGTCTGGGCAGGGTTTCTGGCGCGCCAGCATCCACGATAGGACCCGTCATACTCATCATAGAACTTGATCTTGTTGGTTGAGCCGGGATAGACCAGCACACCGTAGTGTAGGGCCAGAGGGCCTGCCGGCTTGTCACCTGATCGCTGTTCCCAGACAACGTCTAGGCGGCCATCGAAATCCCCCGTCTCGAGAGAACCGAGCGCTGCTAATCCTCCTCTGTAGAAGGGCCAGGCGGAAGGCTCAGCCATCTGTTCGGGCGTCAACCGATACCGTCGCCCGCAGCCGGAGGCAGCCAGCAACAGGATGCAAACAAGGATGGCCCGGTATCGATTCATATTCAGAAGTTCCAGCCAAAGAAGAAGTCAAAGTCGGTGTTGGGACTGATGGTCTTAAAATCGGTCGTGCGAGTGAAGTCGAACCGCAGTTGGACGACATAACCAAGCGCCACCCGGAAACCACCGCCGAACGAGCCCACAAAATCGTCGAACCGGTCGTCCCAGGCCGACCCGGTATCGAAGAACAGCGCTCCCCGGATGCCACGAAAATCGAAACCGCCGAACGGAAAACCTATTGCCAGCAGATCAATCAGGGGAAAGCGCAGTTCCGTCGAGGCAAACAGAATGTTGCGATTGTAGAACGCCCGGCGGGCGTAGCCACGAAATGACCAGCTCCCGCCGAGATAAATCCGCTGTGGTTCCCGACCACTCGAAGTGAAACCGAACAGCCTGTTGGCAATGGCCGAGTACTTCCCTAATCTGAAATAGTGTCGAAGATCGGCCAGGGCCGTGCGGTTGAAAGTCGCCATATCATTGAGCGATGAGGTCAGCCCGACCGCCACGCGATACCGGCGGCCTTCAATCGGGCCTGATATGTCCCACAACGAGTTGTCATAAACGAAGCTGAGGTAGTTGCCCACGAGGAATGCCTCGCGGTTGTTGATGTCAAACCTGCTCTCGCGGTCGGAATGCCTGGCCAGGGTGGTGAAATCGAGCCGCTGGAATTTGGACAGAGGGTAGCTCACCAGCGAAACGGCCCCCACCTGGCGCTCGAAGTAGTATAGATCGAAATCATTGTAGTACTCATCAAACAGATGAAACAGACCAACGCCCCAGTTCAGCCTTCTCTCCCTGTTCATGTAGGTTATCCCAACGTTGAACGATTCAAGGAACTCGTCCTTGGTCCTGGCGGTGTTGGTCAGCAGGAAGTAGTAGGCGTGGTTGCCAAGAACGTCGGACGCCGCCGCCTGAAACCCTCCCAGCGAACCGTAAACGGGATCATAACCCACCGCCGACTGGGCTATGTCAAAGGAGTAGTCGGTATCGTATTTGACCGCGGCGCGACTGTATTCGCGGCCGACCTGCGCCGGTTTCCAGTGTTTCTGAAAAGCAACGTCGGGTTGGGCTACTGCCTCCGGCGCCGTTGGTATATCCATCTCGTAGACCTGGTATCCCATGTCCTGATAGCCCGTGTAGACCAGCTTGTCACCACCGGGAGCAAGGCGCGGATCAAAAGCGCCGGTGACATAAATCGACTGCCGGGTCAGTTCACCGTCGTCATCCCTCAGGAAGAGATTGTAGGTGCCCCCCCTGTTGGAGGAGAAATAGATCCCGCTCGGGCCGCATTCTGGTGTCTGGTCGTGATAGGCGCCGCGCGTAAGCTGCACAATCCTGCGCGTCGCCAGGTCAATCTCGAACAGGTTGAGCGCCCCATCGGCGCCGTCGGCGCACCGGTCGGATGCAAAAACAAGACTGTGGCCGTCCAGCGTGAATGTCGGGTCAGCGTCGTAATACATGTCATCGGTGACCGCTTCGTAGTCGCCGCCGTCCAGGTCGAGGAGATAGAGATCAGTAAACCCGTCTTTTCTTACCCCTGAGAAGACAACCGTCCGCCCGTCAGGCGACAGCCTCGGCGAACGCGCCTCTACGAGATCGTCAAACTCAAACTTCCCGGTAACACGGCCCTCGTTCAGATCATAGATGTAAAGGACGTCCGTCTCTTTCGACTTGGAAGAAAAGACAACCAAGCCGGAGTCGTTGGCGTCTATGCTGGATCGCAACAGGTGCAGCGACTCAAAGGCTGCGGACCGCTCTCCCTTGAGGAGCGTTCGCACGTTCTTGTTGCCTTCGACCATCGGCTTCATGTAGATACCGGCGTACCCCATGCTGTGCCCCTTGTAGACGATCCAGTCGCGGGGGCCGTTGCCGTCGTACCACCGTATGGGGACGCCTTTCTCGGAAAAACCGTCCGACGTCAGGCGGCGGGACTCCATCTTCGGCAGATCGAGCCGGGCGATTTGCGGATAATACTTTTTCTTGAGCCAGTATTCCCATTTCCTGGACAATTCTTTCAGGTCGTCGCCGATAGTCGCCTCAACGACCGCATCGAAATCATGACCCTTGTGCCAGTTCCCGAAAAGGTGATCAAACTTGTCGGGGCCGTAGGTGGAATCTACAAAATGCAGAATCGACTCACCCAATTTGTACATATAATATGTACCCCGCACCCGGTACATGTTGGGAATCGAGGGCAGCTTGTTGGTGAGTATCATATCCTTCACGACCATGTCGGCGTTGGAGTCCCAGTTCTTGGACCAGAACTCGGCCAGCCCTTCGGTAAACCATAGTGGCGGAAGAACGAACCGGGCGCGACGGCGACGACTTAACTGTTCGTCCAGCCGTGAAAACATGAAAACGTGAACGAGTTCATGCCGGATGACATGCGCGAAGTCGGCATAGCGGCCGTTGAACGGCACCACTACCCGCCCTTTCATAAACTCCATGAACCCGCCCACCGATTCCGGCAGCAACCCCGGCAATACGTTGGTCTGCGAGAAGTAGTTCGGTGACGAGTATATGATAAGCGGTGTTTTTCTGCTTACCTCGTGGTTGAATCTCTCGGCCAGTACGCGGTAAGAGGTCTCAGCCAGTTGCGCCGCAATGCGGGCAAGCCGCGCCTCCTCGGTGTAGAAATAGATTCGAAAGTGGTCGGTGGTCATCACCTGCCAGTCGAAGCTCGTGTACTGGACCTTGTTCTTGCCGAAATAATACTGCGCCAGGGCAGCCGGCGCGACCAGCACCGTCATCAGTACGGCGACGACAAGTATCCTCATTGGTCGTATGAGAGTCTTTCCGCTACGTATCATATTTGCACCCGGCTCCCCGCCTGTCGGACCCCGCGACGCAGAGCAGCCGCAAAACATAGACGACAGACCCGCCCGGTTCATTCACTTCGGTCTTACAGGTCAGAGTCCGGTCGGAGTCACGGACATGATTAGAGAACTCCATCACTGTACAATTCCCGTTTGATAGCCGCACTTGCTGCAAACGCCGTCGGAGACTCCGACGACGGATGTGGAAAAGCCCGAACGCCGGATCAGTATATTCCCACATTCCGGACATACGCTGTCGGAGCAACCCGGCAAGGCGATATTGCCCACGAACACATATTTCAGTCGCTTCCGGGCTATCTCCCTCGCTCTGAGCATTGTTTCGGCAGGTGTCGCCGGGATGTCCAGCTTGTAGTCTGGATGATAAACCGAGAAGTGAAGCGGGATGCGATCCGAAATCGAAGCTACGAACTCGACCAGGTCGGTCAGGTCCTCGTCCGAATCGTTCTTACCCGGTATGATGAGGTTGGTCAATTCCACATGGATACCTGCCCGTACCATCGTCTTGATGTTGTCCAGCACTGGCTCGATTCTGCCCTTGCACATCCTGAGATAGAACTTTCTGCGTATTCCCTTGAGATCGACGTTGACGGCATCGACATACTCCAGCAGATCGGCCAGGGGCTCGGCATTGATGTAACCATTGGTGACCAGGACCACCTTGAGATCGGCCTGATGGAGAAGGGGCGCCACATCCATAAGATACTCGTACCAGATCATCGGCTCAGTGTAGGTAAACGCGACACCGATTAAATCGTGCCTGACAGCCTCCTTTACCAAGCTCTCGGGAGAGACATAGGTTGTTCTCGTTTTCCTCTGCGATATCGTCCAGTTCTGGCAATGTACACAGGCCATGTTGCACCCGTTGGGGCCAGTGGAGAGTATCTCTGTGGTTGGGTGGAAATGATACAACGGTTTCTTTTCAATAGGGTCGATGGCGATTGACACCAGCTCGCCGTAGTTATCAGTCATAAGTATCCCCGAGCGATTAAAGCGGCCCTTGCAGATGCCTACTTTCCCCTCGGTCAGCTTACACCCCGCCGGACAGAGACGGCAGACGACCTTGCCGCCTGGCAGCTTTTCATAGTAAGCTGCTTCCTTAATCATTTTGCTCAGCCACTCTTATGCGTTTCACAGCCGCCAGCAGGTTATCGGTAACAACGTCACTATTGTCAATACATAATTCGCGCAGGCGAAGTTCCTCATCTCTACCGTGACCGGTGCGCACCAGGATCGACCGCGCTCCGATCACCCTGCCGAGGCTGAGGTCATCCATCTTATCTCCCACCACGTAACTTCCCTGTAGCCTGATACCCAGTTGCCGCGCAGCCTCCTCGGTCATTCCCGGCGCCGGTTTGCGACAGCGGCAGACACCGGAAAACTCAGCCACGCTGCCTCCCGGCAGGTGCGGGCAGTAGTAGAGTCCGTCCGCTTCGACTCCGGCGGAGGCCAGCTTCTCCAGCAGGTGGGCATTTACGCGTTCCACCGTGTCGATATCAAACAGTCCGCGCGCCACACCGGATTGGTTCGAAATAATGACGATTTTCAGCCCCAACTGGCGCGCTAACTTAAGCGCGTCTATGGAACCGTCCTCAAACTCGATCTCATCCGGATTGTCCAGGTAGTCTTTATCGACTATCAGCGTCCCATCCCTATCGACAAAGAGCGCTCGGTCGACACCCACCTGCAATTCAAGCTGCTCGGCGGCAACCTCGCAAACCATCTCCGGTGTCACCCGGTCAAAGCAGTAGCGGCTGTCTCGGTAGCAGGGCGTTCGACCGTGAAGAGAACAGGGACGACAGGCCTCGTCGATTTCGACCACTCTGTCGAAGAGCCCCCGCGGCGCGAATCCCAGCGCCGGGTGGGTGGGGCCGAAGACAGCCACAACCGGCGTTCCCACCGCCGATGACAGGTGAGTGACGCCGGAGTCATTGGCGATTGTCACTCTTGCCATAGCAATCATGTCGGCAAGCCGCACTATTGGATAATTCACCAACTCAACAAACGAGCCCGGTGGGAGTCTGTCCTCCAGACCGGATTTTCCCCGGTCGGAATCCGTGACCAGCCACAACACCGCCACGTTATGCCTTCGGTTCAAGTGAAGAGCCACGTCGGCGAATTTCTCCAACGGCCACTGCTTGTTTGGGTGCGCCGCGCCGGGCGCGATTGCCACCAGCGGTCGGCTCTTGTCGAGAGCATCCAGTCCCTTCAGATTGTCCGTGGCCGGCAACAGCGGCAGCGCCGGCCGCCGGCAGAGAACCTGCGCACCGAGTTGTCGAACAGCATCGTTGTACAGATCGATCGTGTGGGGCCAGCTTTGGGGAATTTGTTTTCTCCGGCGTGTAATCCGATAACGTTCACGGCGGCGTTTCGGATAAACAACCTTCCGATTGGCTCCGATCAGTCTGCGCGCCAGCCAGGAACGCGGGTTGCCGTGCAGATCGACCACCATATCGATACTGCCGTCATCCAGTCGAAGAAGAAGGCGATAGTAGTCTCGAATCGTGGCCGACTCCGGCAGCGTGACGATCTCATCGACCGATCCGAAACGTTCCACCAACGGGCGAAACTTTGCCTTGGTCAGAAAAACGATACTGTGACCGCGGTAACTGATCTTCAGATTGGCCAGCGCCGCCGACGTCAGGATAATATCCCCGAGCGATCCGAAGCGGATGACCAGAATTCGTTTCTTCATCTACAGAAAAAGATACAGACCGACTGCTGCTACGGCAAAGCAATAATAAGCGAAATACTGGAAGCGACCGCGGCGAATAGTGGTCAGGACAAGGTACACGGCCGGAAACGCCAGCAGGAACGCCGCCAGTGCTCCGGCCAAATACTGTCCCGCCAGAACAGGATCGAGATTAAGCAGTTGGCCGGATTCCAGAACGGCTGCCCCGGCAATGGCCGGTATGGCCAGCAGGAAAGAGAACTCGGCTGCCTCGGATGGTTTGACCCCCATCGCCATTCCGGCCGCGATGGACGTTCCCGAACGCGAAATACCGGGAAGCAATGCCACCGCCTGGCCGAGACCGATGATAATCGCCGAGGACGGAGTAACATTCTCTTTCCCCGCCGATGTATAACGGGTCGACAGCAGAATCAGGCCGGTTGCCGAGAGCATGACCGAGGTTAATACCGGATTCGAGAAGGTCTCCGCGAGGATATTCTTGAACAAGAGGCCAACCAGCGCGGCCGGCACGGTCCCAACCACGAGGCAGCCAGCCAGCATCCGCTCTTTTTTCATGCCGCTGTCGAAAAGCGACCTCGCCAGACCGGCAATGCTTCTTCGAAAGTATACGATCACCGCCAGCAGCGTTCCGAGATGTACGAGCACCTCGAAAGCGACGCCGGGCTGCTTCACTCCAAGAACGGCTTGAGCCAGGACCAGGTGACCCGATGAGGACACCGGAAGGAATTCGGTCAGGCCCTGCAGGATGCCGAGGATGATTGCGTCAAAGTAGCTCATGAGCAAATGCCCCACCTGCGGGGCCAGGTAATCTCGTCACGTCGGACTGCTACAGGACGCTGTAGCTGACGCCAAGGAAGATGCCGTCGTTGCCGTCGAACTGGAACTCACCATACAGACCGACGTCGCGGCTGATATCCCAGCAGACACCCATGTTAAGCCCGAATTTGAGCTCCGACTGTTTCTTCTCGCTGGTTTCGCCGCCCCTGCCGGCAGGCACTTCGATCTTTGTCCGCTCCAGGCGCACGTTGATCCGTCCGTACGGAGACAGGGTTGTGCCGCCCTTGAGAGCGACCGGGTAGGAACCGAGGACGTGCCCTCCAATCTGAATTGCGCTCATATTGTCGAAATCCAGGTACTCTGCAAGAGCGCCGAGAGCCAGGTCGAACGGATCAGTCCCCCCACGCTGGAAGTTCAGAAGCTGGTACTTGAAATCGGCTCCGATCGTGATCGTCGCGTTGACGCCCGCATCGTCCGCAATTCCCAGCAGGATGCGCCCATCCGTGTAGTCCGACAGACCGTACTTGAAATACCCCAAGAACGAGGTATGGTCGGCGGCGCCGATCCCAAGCCCGACCGACCCGTTGGCCATCCCCAGCGACCGGGCCGTCCAGAGTGTTCCGAAGGATGAACCAAACGCCCCGGCAGCCTCGCCGTTGGCCACCATCATAAGCACCAGCACGAAAACAAGCGCGATCTTTCTTCTCATATTTGTTCCTTCCTGTCAGACAGTCTCTTCGACTCGGTTTGCCGCAGTTCTTATAAGGAAATGCTATCGCTTCCCCCGGGGACAGTCAATCAAAAAAGCCGTCGGGAGACATTAATTGTTGACCAGACCGCGATCGGCATCTTCATTCCTGTTTTACGGGTCCGATGGAAGTGAGTTGCCTCCACTTTCCGCTGCGTGTCGTTAACCCGTAGGCACCGGCAAGACGTTGCCGGTCACCATGAGATTGCGAACTTGAACCGGGAGATCAACAATGGCGAACGGGCAAGGATTCGATAACAGCAAATCCGAGACGACGTTTAAAGTCCCCCTGGGACGCGGTAGCTGGGCTACACATATCGGATTTATCCTTGCCGCTACCGGGTCGGCCATCGGCCTCGGCAACATCTGGAAGTTCCCCTATATCACCGGTGAATATGGCGGTGGAGCCTTTGTTCTTGTCTATCTCGTGTGCGTTGTGGTTGTGGGACTCCCGCTTATGATGGCCGAGTTGATTATTGGTCGCCGCGCGCAGCAGAACCCGGTGGGAGCTTTCCAGCGCCTGCACCGGGAAGGCAGCCCCTGGCAATTAGTGGGTTGGCTGGGGGTGGCCTCTGGCTTTGTCATCCTGTCATATTATAGTGTCGTGGCTGGTTGGGCGCTCGCGTATATCTTCAAGGCTATTGCAGGCTTTCAGGGCACAGCCGAAGCCGTCCAGGGTGAGTTTGTCGAACTGGTCGGCAGTCCCGGGCAGTCGATTCTCTACCACACGATTTTTATGGCTATGTGCATCGGTATCGTAATCGGCGGCATCAAGCAGGGTATCGAACGCTGGAGCAAGATTCTAATGCCGGCGCTGTTTGCGATCCTGATCGGTCTGGCGACCTACGGCCTCGTCTCCACCGCCGGCGGTAGCAAGGCGCTGGCTTTCCTGTTCAAGCCGGATTTCTCCAAATTAGGGGCTGAGGGTGTCCTGTCGGCGCTGGGGCACGCCTTCTTCACATTATCGTTAGGTATGGGCGCCATGATCACCTACGGCAGCTACATGAAGCGCGACTCCAAACTCGTTCGCGACGCCATATACATATCCTTTCTCGATACCGTGGTCGCTCTCGTAGCCGGAATAGCCATCTTTTCGATGGTTTTCCACTTCGGAATGGAACCGGGTCAGAGCGTAGGTTTGATCTTCAGGACGCTGCCGGTGCTATTCGAGCAGACTGGTCCCCTGGTGTCAGTACCATTCTTTGTACTGTTGACATTTGCCGCCGTAACGTCCGGAATCAGTCTGCTTGAGGTGGTTGTCTCCTACTTTGTGGACCGAAGAGGCTGGAGTCGTACCGCCGCCACCCTTATTCTGGGCATAGCCATCTATGTGCTGGGGATTTTCTCGGCGGTGAGCGCCTGGTCGGTTCCGTTCTCAGGAAAAGGATTCTTCGATTTCTTTGACGACTTCTCCACCAACTACATGCTGCCTGTCGGCGGTCTGCTGACATGCCTGTTTATCGCCTGGGTGATGAAGGACAAGGACCGCGCCGACGAATTCGGCTCCCGCGGTCCCCTGTACATGGGATTGAGGTTCTTCCTGAGATACATCACGCCGTTGGCCGTGCTGGCGGTGATTCTCCATGGTTTGGAATTGCTCCCCTTCATGGAGTATGGGAATTGAGGATGGATGGTAGTGAGAGCGAAGGACTCCACCCCCATTGTTCCTAAGGATTGGTACCCCACCTAAAGTGGAGCGGCAGGTGGGATCCTTCGGTTTCGCTTAGGTATAACCGGATGCGACGTATCTGGAATGACGATACCATCGCTAAAGAACATGATCTCCTCTCCAGAGTAGCGCGCCTGAGCACTGTAACTAAGGTGGTAGTGGAATTCGCGCTTTCCCTTGTACAAAGATGCGATTTCCGGGACGGCATCGTATGATACGATCCAAGGTTGCCTAATCCGCTTTTGAATGATTTTGGCAATACCCTCGTGGTCGCGTGGCGTGAAGTGGTTCTGGTACAAACCATTACCTTTCGCATAATACGGTGGGTCCAGGTAGACCAGAGCTTGTATTGGCAGCATGGGCAACACTTGCGTAATGAAATCCTTGCCATCTAAGCCATAAACCGAAATGTGATTCCTGTATCTTGCAATTCGTTGAATTCGCTTGACCAAATCCCTCTTGTTGAAACGTGCGTCCAGTTTCCACGGCCCTGTCTGATTCTTACCACCTATCACACCACCCGCGATTATGCCGGATCTATTAGTACGGTTAAGGAAGAATGTGCTAAACCCACGTTCTAGTGCGCTGTACTCGTCTGCGTTGTCTTGAATCGCCTTTTGTTTGCGCCACTGGGTCATGCTGACTCTAGTGTCCTGGATCAGACGACACAGGTCGTCAGTATAATCCATCACTGAAAGCCAAAATGAGTAGATCGATCGATCAAGGTCGTTGATGTGTACGTGCCGTACGTACTCACCGAATAGCATGGACCACGCAATACCAGCGCCCCCAGCGAAGACTTCAACATAGTGACCATCTAGCAGATTGTTCTCAGTTACAACCACCCTCATGAACTTGGCAAGTGCGCCTTTACCGCCTGGATATCGTAAGGGGCTCGTAAAGGCGTGATTCTGTAGTCCCGGTTTCACCAACCGCTCACTCCCACATCTTGACGAAAAGTGGTTGAATATTGTCCCAAATTGTCTTTAGTTCACTTGCGATCGGCTGGTAGTGTTGATTGTGAACATATTGTTGCCAGTTTGTAATCGAGAATATCGTGTCCTTGGTGCCAGCCTGCGTACGAATTGCGTGTAGCTCCTTCTTGCAGCTCGCATCGCTCCTCACTAGGTCGGTAACCACCGAGGCTACCTTCTCGTTAAGCGACATCTCTCTATCGATCGTCTTGCCAGACCGGTTTCTCGACACCTTCGTGAGCGATAGGCGATTCACCGCCGCAAATTCATTTAGGCTCATTTCCAAGAATACGCGAAGTAGAACGGCACAGGAGTTCACGAATGTCTCTACATGTAATTGTTGCAACTCATCGAATATCTTGGCAATTCGCACTTGCCCGATATTGAGCCTCAATGTCTTCGGAATGAGCGTTTTCCGAGCTCTCGCAACTCCCCTCTTTCGCCTTTCCGCCGACTGCCTCCTTTCAGACTGTGCATGCGATTTAAGATCAGTTGGTGCAATCCTCCTGCCCGGTACTGGTAGTGCTCTTGCGGCCACAGCTTCAGCGTATCTAACTCGCTGATCTTTTGAGTCGATTTGTGTCACTTTGATGTGCTTATTCGCTACGTCACTTACCACAATTGCCAGCCGTCCTAATACTTCATCTTTGTTTTCCGAATCCAAGGTAACTAACTGCTTCCCCACAATATCGATGCCAAGCGTACGTCTTACCTTCGGCGTCTTAATTAATCTATCGATATTGGATAATGCTATCTTTGATAACTTATCTCTAGTCACATTGTCCAGGAAAACACTGTCTTTCACCATTTCGAGGAGTTGGATTTCGGCTGATTCGCCACGGTATCGCGCAGCAGCCACGCCATTCCAGCTGATGATGCCGATGCCTCCGTTTTCACCAGTGTGCCGTAACTCAATCCAGGGTTTTGCGCGCTTCTGGCTGGGAGCAATTGTGCACAAGATAGCGAGAGGCAAATTCTTGCCATGTTTACTGTGCACTGTTTCCAATCGCTTGCCTATACTTGCAGGAATGTTCAAAGAGTCTACGAGTTTGGGTTCGCTCGTAAGTTTTATGGCAGCTACTCGTCTATTGCCTTCTAGTACAGTATACTTGCCACTATTCTTTGACTTTATAACAATCGGAGTCTCGGAAGGATTTAGACCCCCGCTCCGCCCTATGTGCTCGGCTAATCTGACAAGCTTCAATCCCTGTTCATTAACCATTTTCTCAAGCGCATCATGCTGGTCAGCCTGTGTCTCGAATCTCGGATTCTGGACATTGACCAACAAATCCGCTATGTCTATGGTTTTCACCGTGAAATCTTTGATAGCCACATGTACATCCCCTTTCTTAGGCCTTCAGAACCACCGTACAGCCCACAGATTCCTTTGCGATTATCTCACGCTTGGTCAACATTGTTGCAATATAGGCAGCTCCTCAATCTTTGGCAAGTCTAGACTCGGGGATTGGAATCGCCAGGCCCACAGGGGGCCTGACCTACGAAGAGAGAATCACTACGTAGTCAGCTACTCCTCCACCGCCAGGTACTGCAAAGCCTCGCGCTTGAGCCGCTCGCGGTCGAACCCCACGAGTTCCACTGTATCGAGGAACTCGACAAAGGCAAGATCGAGCCGTCCGATTGACGACCGCCCAAACTCCGGCGTGTCACCCTCGGCCTTCTCCTTCTCGAAGCGAATATCAAGGGCGAAGGAGTTCTGCTTGAGGGCCGCGATCTCCTGAGCGGGTATCGTCTTGAGCGTTTCCTCAGTGACGCCGGTGACGCTCACGCGGACGATCTTGTCGCCGGGGTCGACCCGCTCGATTTGTTCCCGCAGTATGCGAGCCAGCTCGTCTCCTCTTTTTCCGGAAGCGTCGATGGCAGTGATATCGACCATCGGGCGGCAGTTGACTTCATGGAAACTGACCCGGAACGGTTCCAAATCGACCACCGTGAAGCCCTTGGCGGCGGTTCTTTCCGACTGCGAGAGCCGTTCTGTCGACCCGGCATAGAATGCCCTCCGGCTCACCTTGCAGAAGTTGTGAAAGTGACCCAGGGCGGCATAGTCAAAACGGTCCAGGATATCCAGCGGTAACTCCTGCTCACCAAGATCAGCCATTGAGAACTCCTGCATTCCCGCCGCCACGCCGTGGGCGATAAGGACGTTGTATTTCGCGTTCGGGTCCGGAAGGCAGCGAGCGAGTTGTTCGTTCTGAGTGTCAGTCGTCAGGCAATGCGGGAGGGCGTGGCATCTGCAGTCACCGATCTCAAAGACCTCGACTTCTCCCCCAGCTGCGACGTGGAGATTCTCGATCCTGCTGTACACTTCCAGAGCGGAGCCGAGATGCGGCTGTTTGGGAGTGTCGTGATTGCCGCCGATTATCACGGTCGGGATGCCGTTCTCCTGCGCCAGGCGATAGAGCTGCTCTCCGGCTATGGCCATAACGCGATTGATGGGGCGTACGGAGTGAAACAGATCGCCGGCATGAATGCAGAGGTCCGGTTTGATCCGAATGATCTTGTCGACCGCCTCACGGAAGGCACTGATCATATCCTCCTGACGGAGCGTGAGTCCGCTCTTGCCTCGTCGCGGGTGGTTCTCGCCGGCTCCCAGGTGGCTGTCGGCGAAATGGCAGATTCTCATGGGGTAATATGGCCTATACGCGCATGAAACAAAATCACAATCGTGGGGGGGTACGACGGGCGGTCATCGACTCTGTCATGAAGCAGTAATCCGACAGTCTGTGTGGGCCAAAGGCTCATCAGTCGCAAATAACGATGGTCCCATTAGCACCATCGTAGGTGAGATACCAATGCTATAGAACATCTCGACCAATCAGGCATTGATGAGTCTTCAAGGGGCACACGGCTATGGGAGCCTCTTTCGCAGTATTCCAGGGGAACCAAATTGTACCGAAGTAGACTGGTTGTTGCTGTGTGTTCTGAACCGAAGTAATGTCCACATAACCTGTGTGGATCATCTCCGCATCACGCGCCACGCCAGGTGTGACGACCGAAAACGCAGCACCTGTATCTATCAGAGCTCGGACTTGAATACTTGGGATCGGTTTCCCATGCGTCTCGAGTTGCCTAATAACTGCACGGGGTGGGCGAATTTCCACTTGCAGGAAAGCGCCAGTATGAGCAAGGACCACCGGAGGGCGAAGCCGCACCTCTGTTTCCTTGCCGCCCTCAATCGCCTTACCTTTACCGCCGTAAACAATACGGTGGATCAAAAACAAGCCTCCATCACTAGATTGATTGGCTTGTCATTAGTGACGTGGTAAACAAGAAAGCTACCTTCAGGTCCAAATTGTTCAATACCGCCACTTGCGGCTTTCTCGTAACTATCAAATGACCCTACAACTTCTTGGTCAAAGATGAGCAGGAACTTTCCTAGGTACAGTCTTAGGAACTCGACCTGCTCACGCTCCGCAAACTCAAGGTTTTTCTTCAAGTTCTTTTCCATCTCAAGCCTCTGTCAACAAATATAGTGAAGTCCATATCTTTGTCAACCCATTTGCATACCCTTATCGGCACCGGTAATATCCTTAGAAGCATGTAAAAGACAAGAGGTGTATCCTTCGGTTTTCAACGACTTGTGAGAGGAGACACCTAATAAAGCCCGTAGCGAGAGATGCGGTCGCGAAGCGTGTTGCGGGAAATACCCAGCGCCTCAGATGTCTTGACCTGGTTACCGTCGAAATGCTTCAGACACGACGATATCACCGCCCGCTCGAATGCGGATTCAAGGAAGTGGAATATGCGACCGGGTGAACCGGTAATGAGCCTGGGCATGATGGGATCAACGATCTTCTTGAAGTTCTCGGTGTAGTCGTCTTTCAGAGACGATATGTCTACCTGTGCCCTGGACTTATCCTCGGAGAATACCGGGAAGTCCTCCGGCTGCAGCGTGTCACCCTTGGACATCACCAGCGCGTTCTGGATGTTATTCTCCAGTTCCCGGACGTTGCCCGGCCATTGATACTTGGTCAGCATCTGAACGGCCTTCTTGGAAACACTCCTGACCGGCTGGGTAAGTTGGTTGGCGAACCGATTGCAGAAATGGTTTACGAGCATGGGGATATCGACACGGCGTTCGCGCAGGGGCGGAATGTAGAGCGAAACGACCTTTAGTCTGTAGAACAGATCGACACGGAACGAACCGTCCTTCATGCACTGCACGAGCGACTTGTTGGTCGCCGCCACGATGCGGACGTTGACGTCGATCTGTTCGTTGCCGCCAACCCGCTCAAACTGCTTTTCCTGAAGCACGCGCAGCAGCTTCGACTGGGTGAGCATCGACATATCGGCGATTTCGTCAAGAAAGAGAGTGCCGTTGTCGGCCTGCTCAAACTTGCCGATGCGCTTGAAGTAGGCGCCTGTGAAAGCGCCCTTCTCATGACCGAACAGCTCCGATTCGAGAAGCGCTTCAGGAAGGGCGGCGCAGTTCACAGACAGGAAGGGGTTGGCGTGGCGTCGTGAGTTTCGATGTATAGCGTGCGCCACCAGTTCCTTGCCGGTCCCGGATTCACCTATGATCAGAATGGCCGCATCACTGTTGGCAACTTGCCCGATCAGCTTGGCTATCTCAACAATCTCCGGTGACTGACCGACGATCTCGCCCACGCCGTGCACCGCCGTCGTCTCCTTGATCTCGGTGAACGGTTCCTTGTGGCTCGTCGAAAAACCACATGCCTTGTTGACGGTATCGATCAGCTTTTCTATCTGAAAAGGTTTGGTCAGGTATTCGAAAGCTCCCTCCCTCATGGCCTCCATGGCATCGTCGGTCGATACAAAGCCGGAGATGACAATGACGGGGAGGCCCTCCTTGACCTCACGCAGTTGTTTCAGCACCTCCAGCCCCGACAGACTCGGCAGGTTGACGTCGAGCATCACCAGATCGATGTCGCGGTTTTCGCTGACGACGCGACTTACCTCGGTACCGTCCTCAAGAAACTGGAACCTGAACTTCTCGGGGTCGAACAGATTTGCCAGCGACTGGGACAGGTCCTTGTCGTCGTCTACCAGGAGGATTTTCTTCATATCACCACTTACCCAATACCATTCCCTACAGGGCTTTATCGACTGAAATCGGGAATTGTGAAGCCCCAAAAGCATGATTCTTGGAGCCTTGGCCCGCCCTGCGAACGCCCGACCTCGAAACTGAAACGATCGTCTGCAGGACAACCGCCACCGGGCATCGATGAGGGTTCAGTACGATTCCACGCAGGAATGCCGGCGACCGCCCGGGCGCTCAAGGCATGACTTGTCCGCACGGTGGCCTGTAAAGGGAGCGTAATCTGGCGGGCGGTGTTTCAGTCTTCCTCGTCGACGAGAAAGCGTACTGCCGTGCCCATCCAGACGAAGCCGGCAATTAAATCAATCACCAGTCCTGCCAGGAGTATCCGGTAGACCAATTCCGGATTGAACTTCTCAACAATCATGACCGGCCGCCCGGCGACAAAGGAGACAGCCAGCGGTCCGGCGAGGATCACCGCGGCCAGGGCCAGGCAGGTTATGGGATGGCGCCGGAAAATGCCAAGGGATCGCTTTATGGCCTGGACAACCGTCTCACCGTACACGGCAACAGCCGGTATGACGAACAGGAAAAGCGCCAGCAGGCCGATATAAATGCCCGGCATCAACGCGAATTCGAAGGCCATCGTCCTTCGCGGTGAACCGGCCAGCCAGCCCTCCAGCCACGATGTCAGAAGAATCATAGCGGCCAGCATCAATCCGTTCAGAACTACCCAACCCACAACCAAGTGTATCCACGAGGGCAGAATCAGCCGGAACGAAGAACGGTCCGCCTTTTCCACATCGAGGAACCTGTCGGAGAACATCAGCGCCGCCGCCCCCAACGCTACCCCCTCGAACAGAAGACCGACAGCCAGCCTGGCCCAGTCAAAGAAAAAGGGAAGCATCAGGAAGTGACCAGGATAATGAGAGAAACCGACTGCCCTCCGGGGGCTGACAAGACCGGTCCAGGCTTCTATCAGGCCATGAAAAACAGGCGACAGGTGCTGGTAATGAGCGTAGAGCACCAGCCAAACCAGGGCGAAGTAGACCAACAGCGGCAGCCAGATGCGCCCCCGGCTGAACTGTCTGAATGTATCCGGAAAGAGTCCGACAAAGCGATTTATTGCTGCCAGAGTGTTCACCGGGGCGGACCCTACTCTGAGCGTACGGGGGCCGGAATGCTTCGCTGCTCGGAACCGGTCATGAGCCCGTGCCTGTCGCGCACATAGAGCCTGAAATATACGGTGTCGGCTCCCGGTTGCGCCCACGGAAGGTGGGATTGATAACTGCTGCTGCCACGGTCGCTGACGATAGCCACCAGCACGTCGGAACTGTCAATCCCGGCCTCGGTGTCCCGGTAGATCCGGTATGATTCGAAATCGTTTTCCGCACTGATTGACCAACTCAGGCCGGCGACCGTCGAATCCGACTCCACCAGGGCGATGAACTCCACCTCCTCAGGAGCACTGTTCTTAAAAGTGGCGGCGCTGTCAACATTGGAGGGTGACCACAGACCGGAGTTGTCGCAGACGTAGACCCGGTAGTAGTAGGTCGTGTTGTCATCGAGAGTTGTATCAGTGTAGCTATGAACCGCGGAACTGGTGAGAGTCTGCAGCAGCATCGAGTTCTCTGTCACCACCGCGGTGTCGTCCCGGAACAGGCGGTAGGCTGAGAAATCGTCGCTCTGAGAGACGGTCCAGCTCAGGACAATCTCAAAAGTCGACTCAGCCTGAGCCGACAGAGTCACCGGCGGCGGGGGGCTGACAATGTTCAGCAGCACGGGCGAATCAAGCCGGGGTGCCTGATTGCTGGCCGCATCGGTGAACGAACCGGTTACCGTGCCGTGGTCAAGCCTGAAGTTGTTGGGCACTACATACCACCCGGTATACGTGCCGTCGCCGGAACCATCATTGAAAAGCCTGATCTGCCCGGACCCGGTAAATGAGACCGACGCTTCCCCCCCGGTCTCGCCCGCAGTCAGTTCAAACGTGATCGTATCGCCGCCCGCAAAGGTCGTTCCCGACGGACTGAACGTAACGGCGTCAATGCGGGCGTACGTATCAAGAATGATGTCGTCCGACAACAGGTCGCCCGACTGAGAACCGTCCTCGAACTGAAGCCTGGCATAGACGGTCTTGACGTCATCGCCGTCAGAGAGAGTGAAAGCCGCTTGTGAAACGTAGGGCTGCCAGACCGCGTCCGGGAAAGCGGCGCTCTCCGACAGGATCATGTGCGATGTAGCCGGTCGGCCGTTCACCTGCACCACGACCTCTCTTTCCCTGGTGAACTCCCGGCCGTACTCAATCATGATCGACAGGCGCGAGATACGGGCCGATACCGCCTCTGAGGGGAACCCCTCGATCCCGTCTGTCGTCACGGCGCCGACCCGGAAGAAGTACCTCCGGTTCATTACCAGGCCGTCAAGGTTCAGACTGAATCCGGTGGTTGAGTCGCGCAGGATGAAGTCCTCCGCCGTGGAGTCGGAGACCCACACACGGAACATCGCCACCAAGGAGCTGTCGGAAATCTCCCAGGTCAAAGTCACCGAGCCGTCATTGACCAGGGCCTCGACATTAACGGGAACCGGGCCTGCCTCAGGGAAGGCCTGCGGCGGGTCTTTGCTCTCGATCGTCCGGTCACAACCGGCCGTGGCCATGGCCAGCACTATCAGCGAAACGGCAACTGCTTTTCTCATAACTCATCCAGTCCGCTTAGAAACTTCGCACTATCGTCAACCCGACCCGATCGAAACCGGCCTCAGGGAGGATACTGAAGCCTTTGACCCTGATGTCGGCTCGTTCGTCGGGGAAGAATATAAGAGCGTCCAGCAGGTTCAGCCCCCAGCAACCCACCAGGGCACCGAAAGTGATCCGGCGGGCGGTCTCGGCATTATAGGCATTCTGTCGTCTGGTTCGCAGCGCCGGCCAGAGCCGCTGGCGTTCGGCCGTTGTCCCGGCATTGTCGTACTGCTGCCGAACCGCCTCGTACTCGTTGTTCTTGTCATCGAAATCGTTATCGGCGATCAGATAGGCGGCGGCCGAACCGAGCGTCAGAGCTACCAGGGCAAACGCCTTTTTCCTCTGGCCGGAGTAGTATTGCCCCCAGCCGGGAACAACCAGTGATCTCATGGCAGCCCTGAACCGCGTCTTGGGAGTAAGCCTGACGTCAATCTCCATCGAGCGAGAGGGATCGAGGAACGCCCTGGATGTGTACCTCTCGTAGCCCGGCCTTTCGACTCTGATAATGTATTTGCCGATCAGCAACTGCCGAAACCGGGCGGGCGTGACTCCCGAGACGACCATCTCCCCAGAGAGGCTAACCAGTGCACCCTGTGGGTCGGATCGTATGGTTACATCTCCCTGAGCGGCATCCCGCGCCGGGGACAGCGCCGGAAAGAACATAACCGCCAGGATAGCTGTCAAAATCCTTTTCAACATACTGATCTACCCTGTGTTTGATTGCTATCTTCTACAGCATTCCTTGGCTGACAAGATACTCATGCGGCAGTGATAAGTACAAGGAAAAAAGAAAGGCCGCGAAGGTCGCGGCCTCAAGCTTTCGTTGAACGCACGGGACAGGCCCTAAAAGGCTCCCTTGCCCGTGAGAACGACCATCACCGTCTTGAGCATGATCCTCACATCCAGCCAGTATGACCAGTTGTCGATATACTCGATGTCGTACCTGACTTTATCCGCCACCGAAGCGAGTGATGAATCATAGCCGGTTTCGACTTGGGCCAGACCGGTCAGACCCGGCCTGATTTCCAACCGCCGAGAGTAGTCGTCGATCTTCCCGCAAAGCTCGCCGACGAAATTGGGACGCTCCGGTCGCGGGCCAATCAGGGACATGTCCCCTTTGAGGATGTTCAGAAACTGCGGAATCTCATCCAACCGCGTCTTGCGCATCAGCGCCCCCAGTCCGGTAACCCGGGGATCGTTCTTAGTGGCCCATACGGGGCCGCTGGCTCTTTCGGCATTGGCGACCATGGTACGGAACTTGATCAACTTGAACATCCGACCGTTGTAGTCACAACGGCGGCGTTCCCTGGTGCGGCGGTCGGGCATGTCGGTCCGCTGGCAATAGCGCCGGCTGTGTCGGCGCTGGTTGGCTCCAACTCGCACCTGCGTGTAGAACACCGGTCCGCGGGACCCAAGCTTGATCAGGATGGGCAGGATCAGCCAGACCGGGATAGTCAGAGTTAACCCCACCACGGCCGCAACAATGTCGGTTGTTCTTTTCGCGACTCTAATGATCATTCCCCAAAGCTCGGCCGGTCTCGTCAGAATAGCCGGCACAGCCAGAACAAATACTGCCGAGGCAATCACAAAGAAAATGCCCTTGGCATACTCACCACAATAATAGCTCAGATGCTCCCAGAAGCCAAGCGAAACCGAAGTCGCGTTACCTGGGGCGTTTACCTCAAGACCGTTGGCGATACCATACCGGGACACACTGCGCGGCATGGCAACGGCGGTGTCAACTCCCACATTGGGGCTCTGATCGGAGCTGTTTTCCATCTGGATTAGTTGCTGTTATACCCAAGTGTAACGGTTTGAGACATGTGCAGCAAAACCGCTGCCAAACATGGAATTCGGATCGCCAATCAGGCCTAATCCCGCCACCTTTTCATTGATGCCAACGCATTGTATGACAACGAATTACCCGAGGGCTAAAGCACGCCCCAAACGTGATGAGTCCGATACTGAAGCGCTGGTAGGGATTAAACAGCAGGTCTGCTTTCTCCGGCACAATACGTGCAATGACTTGCGTATCCTGTATCGGGTGGCAACCAGACCGGCGTTGCCGGTTTTTGCGCTCCGCGCGGAATGCGAATAGAGTAGCCACTGTCAGGCCCACAGGGGGCCTGACAAAAACTGGATTCCGGGTCAAGCCCGGAATGACTTCGCATCACTTGGGATGTATGGACGCAGAGTATCCAAAAGAGGCACGTCGTGCCCGTGGGCGGCAGACGCCCCGTCTGCCCCTGGCCGATATCTGAGCCTCGGGACGCCCGACACCACGCCTATGACGAATCCGTCAGCTTTCGAGTATGATGAAGTGTTTTTTTACTACCTGCTAAACGGAGAATCGGATGGGCAATACTTAGATGCCTGCTGCAACAACGGGTAAGGTTAGTTCTTTGGCGGGAGCCTCTCGAGCATTTGGCTGTCTCGCTCCTCATTCGCAAGACCAAGTGTGAGTCTGTTGCGAAAAGAGCACAGATCAGAGTTTTGACTTGTCAATCATGTCTCCGATGAGAGGCAGCCGGTAGTTCTTCCCCTGGAGAGCAAAGATGATTCCGGCCACTGAAAGCCCCGCCGCAATCAGCAGGATGCCCTTGAACACGAGATCGGAAACAGTGTCGATCAGAAACAGGACAGCGACCAGTTCTACGAGAAAGAGCATGACGCCCTGCCGCGCGTGGAACTGAGCTTCCTTGTTCTCCTTCATACTGAGCAGCGGCACGAAGCAGAGAATGGGGATATAGGCCATTATGGCCGCCATCCTTCCCTCGTCGGAGGAGAACCCTTCCTTCCCGGACCCGGCTCCCGCAGCAGTGGCCTGAGAGCTGTCCTCAAGCCCGGGAATCTCCCCGGTGGGCGATTCGCTCTTGTCATCCTTGAAAAACGATTCAGTCATGGGACCTCCATGGCGCCTCATGTGGGCCAGAACATCTCCTTGTCTTTCTCGGCCACGTCAAGCCTGATAGGTTCGTTCTCCGGCCAGCTCTCCAGTATTGACTGTCCGTCGCGGAGGGTGACGGACAGTCCCAGAAAACCGTGCTCCTTCGGCCAGAGCCATTTGCGCTCGACGGCCAACTCCAGGATTTCGCCCAAGCAGAACTCATGCTGCCCGTCTGCCGATCCGTTTGTCCGCCCACCGGATACGTCGATAACCAGATGATGCGGTTCCGGCGTGAAGAAGACGAACTCAAAGAGTGGGCTCTCGATCAATTCTAAGCTATTCCTGTTACCGAAGTCAAGCCGAATATGAAACCGCTGGTGATCGAATCCGAAATGTATTTTCGAGATGCAGTTGTCGACGCGATGCATGGCGCCGCCGGCTCGAAGACAGTCGAAATAGCCGGCGCCGGCCCATTCATAGAAATACGTCAGGCGGCCGTCGATCTCGGGCGTAAGGAGAGCATCCGGCGGGATTGCTTTCAGACCGGGCCCGGCCTGGTATATGGGGCATAGAAGTCGGAAGGGGATCTCAAGATCCAGGTGCTCGTATACGGCGCTGAGGTGTCTTCGGAAAATACTGTCGAATTGCTCGTTGCCTGAGCCTCGATGCTCATCGCCGTACCACCAGCACCAGTCTGATCCCTCGGCTATATACACCTGTTTCCAGGCGATCTCGATTCGTTCGCGGCTGAAGTCGGGGTGGCCGGCCTCGAACTCCACCAAGGTGTCCCTGGCCTCGGCCAGAAGATCCCAGGCTTCGTTGTCTTCAGCGTGGCCGATCCAGATGCGGAAATTGTGGTTGATCCACGACCCGGCAAACAGCGCTTTCAACTGCCGTGGCTCGATATCTGCGGCCGCTTCACTCATGGTGACCGTTTCGATCAGGGGGTCTTCAGCCAGCCGACGGTACAGCTCTGAGAGAAACTCATGGCCATCGTCCGGGAAATACTCCCATGCGTTTTCCCCGTCGAGAATCACCGGCACCACCGCCTGGTCAATCCGATCCAGGAGCAGCGACCGGATTCTCTTGAGATGGCCGATGAAATCGGACACGGCCCGATCCGCATCCCAGCTGGAATACACGAATCCGATGCGGTCAGACAGAGCATGATCGCGGAAAAACAGCTTCAGACCTGGGCCGTACTCGTAGACGGTATGGACGGGATTGGCCTTACGGTCCATACCCGATTTCCTGAGCGAGTGGTGGAGGATTCCTTCGTCGGTGGCAATCCATTTGACTCCCATCTTGATGAGAAGGTCGGCCACCTCCTCCGAGACCGACCCTTCCGAGGGCCACATGCCGGTCATCCTGGTCCCGAAGATCGATTCAAATTTCCGAATCGACATCCGGATTTGCGCTTCGGCATCCTCCGGATGACGGAACGACCTGCTTGGCAGTTCCATTTTCGGCAACGCTTCGAGCGCCACGCTGGTGTCACAGAGAAGAGGAAGAATGGGATGATAGTACGGGGTAAAAGATATGTCGACCCGGCCCTGAGTATACAAGTCCTTGTGGGCCGGCATGATTCGCCTGATCAGATCGATCTGCCAGTCGAGAAGGGCGTGTTTCTGCTCCTCACTGAAGTGACGGCCTCGATCGAAGAGAGCCTTGACCGGTTCCTCCCCGCGAAACATCGGATCCACCCACACGAGGTTGGACCAGACCTGAAGATCACGCATTTCTTCCGTGGTGAACAACTCGGACAGGACCGGCTGCCCCGAATTACCACCGCACTTCCGGTAAAGCTCAAAGTACCTGTCATAGGGTTCGATCATGTGAGTCAGGTTGACCAAAAAGAAGCTGCCGAGTATCTCACGCTTCTGCTCGGGAGTCAGCTCCCCGGCGGCAATCCGTGACAATTCCAGGTGCGGGTCGGTGCCACCGTCGATGTATAGTTGGAGCTGGTCGATCAGAGCCGGGACCAGATTGAATGTCACCTTGATATTCTCATATCGCCCGGCAAGCAGCAACATGTCGAGGTAGTCTTTTGTGGCGTGAAGTCGCACCCAGGGCAGCACCATTCGGGCAGAACCCGGCTCCTGGTAGTTGGGCTGGTGCATGTGCCACAGGATGGCAAGCTTCAGAGGTTTCTCATTCGGCAAAACACCCCCGGTCTCCACATGCTGTCAGATCAGCCCGGGTTCTTCTCCATGAACAGGCGGGCAGCGGTATTGGCCAGGTCCGTGCCTTTGAAGTCCTCGTTAAGCGATTCATAGAAAAGCCTGGCTTTCTCGGTATCACCTGCCTCGAGATAGTTGCGCAGCGCTGACAGCCGACAGTCACCACTCATAGGCCCGTCCGGGTATTCCTCAAACGCCTCAGCGTACTTGTCGGCCGCCTCGGCGAAGATTGCCTGATCCTCATGGCAGGCTGCAATCCCCGCCAGGGCGCTTGCCCGGATAAGCTTGTCGTCACGATACCTGGACAGGTACATCTCAAAATAGCGAATCGCCTCGGGATAGTTGCGTATCTTGAGGTTTGCCTTCCCCAGCAGAAAGGTGGCCTGCTGGGCGGAGTAATCGCCACCATAATCCTCTACTATCTGAGAAAGGCTCATGATGGCTACCTGGATGTTCTCGTTGCGGTAGTCCATGAGGGCCCGAGCGAGCTTGATCCCGGCCTCCTGCTGCCGGGCCGCCTGGGAACCGGCATAGTACGTGCCCGCCGTAACCAGCAGAATCACCGCCACCGCACCGATTACCGCAAACTGCCAGTTCTCAACGAACCAGCTTTTCGACTTGAGCATGAAAGCCGTGAACTTGTCTTCCTTGATCTGTCTTTTGCTCAGCTTAACCTTCTGGTACATCCACCACTCCCGAGAAACATAATCTCTGTGTATCGATTATCGGCACACGCCATATACTTGTTAGGAGTATTCATGAGAACCACGGATCACACCTGTCGGCAAAGCATCCCGACCGGCCCCGGAATGTCATGACCATGCCGCTTCGGTCCATCTCTGCCACAATACGAGCCCGCCAGGCTCAGAAGTAGCCCGTGAATGTGAATCCGAAGTGATGATTGCGGATCTTCGCCAGCAGAACATCCTCCTGATAGTCCCTGCTCAAAGTACTATATGTATAGGCCCACTCGAGGAAGATCTGGCTCCACTGGAAACCGGTTCCGACGGAAAAAGTGTACCGCATCGGCGTATCATCGTTGTTGAACAGCTTCACGAACGGCAGGAAAATCATGTGTGGGAAATTGTAGCTCATTACCGGCGTCTTGGTATCACCCTTGTTAGGAGCGGGAAGGGGGACGAAGCCGAGCCCGGCGCGAAGGGGGATCTTCCCGATCTTGGTGTCCATCACGTACTCGCTCCCGAACCGCATCACAAAAACATCGTTCCACCCCGTCTCGATATCGGTGAAAAACTCCTCATTGTTCCCCTCCGGATCAATCATCAGCGAGTCGCGAACTCTGACCTTACTGCCACTAAAATGCCTGAATTCGGCGTCGGCGGTCAGGACGAAGTTCTCGCGCGCCTGGTAGGCTACACCGGCTGTAACCATCAGCGGCATCTCATACTTGATGAGGATGTTGTCGAAGAAAGTCGTATCGGTGCCGTCCTCCACCGGCTGACCGTTGACAGCCGTCACCCGGTAGAGCGAGAGACCCTGCTTGCGATTCAGATCAAACGGCGTTCTGACCAGAAGCCCGGTACTGATTTTTTCGCCGCTCCATTTCAGTCCGACCGTGAAATTCGTCCCTGAGAACTTGCTGGTGTCGATGTTGAGGTACTCCTCGGTCACGCGGACCGGCTGGCTGCCTATCGGCAGCGGATAGCCGTCGATGACATCCAACGTATAGTCCTCGCTGACGGTCTTGCCGCCATAGATGTTGACCCCAATACCAAGGTCAAGCTCCTTATACAGTCGCGTTCCAAAGGCAAAAGTCACAGTGTTGACGCCACCCTCCAATTGCCCCGTTACCGCGTGATCTACCTGGAAAATCTCCTGGACGAGCAGGTTGTTGCGAAAGACGTATATAGGGGCTTCATAGACGGCGTTGTAGGCTATGCTGTAGAACTCCTCGAAACTGCGCGTAAAACTGATCGACCCGACTACCGGCCGCCCCTTGATGCGCACCGGCGCCAGGAAATTCAGACCCGATACCGAGCGAAGCGAACCAGAGTGGTCCTTGCGCCAAACGTGCCACTGAACATTGGCATTAGTGTAACCGCTCGGAGTCAGGGAACCGAAACTGGCCCCCAGCATTGGTCCCTCGTGGGCCATCAGACCGGCCGGATTCCAGGCGCCTGCAGTGATATCATCCGACAGCGCCACGTAGGCGTTGCCCATGGCTTCGGCCCTGGCGCCCCCGCCGACGAAATCGTAACTCAAGTGTTCCTGTATGGACTGGCCGCAGATGGCGCCGGCCAGTATCAAGATCAGCGCTGCCGTACTCCCCAGGGACCTAATCATCCTCTCGTCTCCTTCTCGAATGAACGTTGTCTCTCCTGCAAACAGACGTACAACCGGTCAAAAACAGTTAATAAATATATGACTGCCGGCTGCCGATGTCAAATGTTTTTGCGCCGCCTGCCGCAATCTATTCCATTATTCGCAAACGAGTTGTCGTTCCGCTGCGCGTCCACGCGCAAGACATGAACTTATGGCTCGGAGCCGAGCCAATGTAGCTCCTAATGAGTACCCACCCGCGCTAATCAGTACCCCCGGCAGGAGTCGAACCTGCGACCAATGGTTTAGGAAACCACTGCTCTATCCTCTGAGCTACGGGGGCTCCTGTACAAGGTGTTTTCGTGGCGCGGTCGACGAAACCCGCGGCCACCTCTGCGCGGAATCTAAGGTGGAACAAGGGGAAAGGCAACCTCTTCCTATTCAGAATCGAAGGAAACCAGGTAGTTGACATCATAGGCGTGCAGTTTCTCCCGCCAGGGAAGAAACGAGAGTTCGATGACAGTGGCAACGCCGACAACCTCACCGCCGAGCCGCTCAATCATCTTACAGACGGCTGCGAGTGTACCGCCGGTGGCAATCAGATCGTCGACAACCAGAACCCGCTCTCCCGCCGTGACGGCATCCTCGTGCAGTTCGAGGCGATCGGTACCATACTCGAGCGCGTACTCCTCGGAGACGGTCGTGTAGGGCAGTTTACCCGGCTTGCGGGCCAGTGCGAAGCCGACGCCGAGCCGATCCGCTAGCGCGCCGCCGAATACGAAGCCCCGGGACTCGATCACGACCAGCCTGTCCGGTTTCCTGGACCGGGCGTAGCGCTCCATAGCATCCAGGGCCAGGCAGAACCCGACCGGATCCTGCAGCAACGTCGTAATGTCATAGAAATTGACCCCCGGTTTCGGGAAATCGGGGACGCTCCGGATGTATTGCTTGATATCTTCCATTATCAGTTCGACCGCCCTCCCCTGCCCTTGTTAGGCAGGTTGTTTCAACCGCACATGGCGATGTCGAACGACCGGTACCGAGCCTCGAAACCGACCCATTGGACATCGAGGGCGGTGACCGACGCCGACGGCGGGCCGATTCTCAGTTCCTCGATGAACGCTTCAATCGCACCGCGATCACCCTCGACGGCGATAAAAACCGATCCGTCCACCTCGTTCTTCACCTGTCCTGCAAGTCCGAGAGCGATCGCCTTGCGATAGCAGTAATACCGATAACCGACCCCCTGCACCACGCCGGATATCCGCAATTCGGCCCCCGCCGAACTCAATCAGAGCCCCCCGCCAACTCCATGGCCAGCTTGGCAGCCTCCAGGGGTGAATCGACCTGGCTTATCTCGTCGCCCAGCTTCCAGGCGTTGACGGAGATGACCGGTTTCTTCGCGTTCAGCGCGAAGGCCATTTCAGTCAGGGTGCCGTATTTCCCGGGGAAAGCTACAACGGCATCAGCGCTCCGAACGACCATGATGTTTCGGGCTTCCCCGAAACCGGTGGGGATGATGTAGTCGATGAACTCGTTTGCGTCCTCCTTGTTGCTCGTCGGGAGGATGCCGATCGTCACACCGCCGGCTTCCCTGGCTCCCCTGGCGGCGCCTTCCATAATTCCCCCCATCCCTCCGCAGACAATAACCCCCCCGTTCTCAGCGACATACTTCCCCACGATAAAAGCCATATCACGCAGTTTCTTTGAGCACTTGCCAGCCCCGACAACGGCTATCACTGGCTTCCTTACGGTAGACATTCCTCCTGTCCTTTCTCAACGATAAGTGTTCTCACGGGTTAATCGGCATCAGGTATTCTCCTGACGTCGATCCTATGGCCAAAGAAAGTCGGGGCGACTGGATTCGAACCAGCGACCTCTTAGTCCCGAACCAAGCGCGCTACCAACCTGCGCCACGCCCCGAGCAGTCAGGCTACAGAGACATATATTATACTCCGTTCCATGTTTTTGTCAATGTTTTTGTGGCTCTGCCAACTGGACGGCAATGCCTGCCACCGGCTGTCAGCCCGGCAAGCGAGACGGACCGGATCATATCCTGATGCGGTTCTCATGGAGCCGAGCCAGAGTCTTTGTGTCCGTGAAGCGCATGTTAAGCGGCGTTATCGACACCACGCCGCGATGAACGGTCTCGAAATCCGAGCCTTTGGTCATCCGCCACCGGGGTCGGCCGCCAATCCAGTAATAATCCTTGCCACGCGGGTCGGTCTTCCGAATGACGATATCCTTATAGCGGCGCGACCCCAGATGAGTGAATTCCCAGGTGTTATAAGGCCGACCTCTGTCAAGAGGAAGGTTCACGTTCAGGAATGTGGACGAATCGAACCTGAGTCTTGCAAAGGCCGCCACCAAGCGGCTGACGAATCGCGCGGCACGCAACATTGACGTCCCCGGCTCGTAGTTGGCCATGGAAACAGACAACGAGGGAATTCCCAATATGGAACCCTCTATGGCCGCCGCCACCGTACCCGAATAGGTTACGTCGTCACCCATGTTGGCGCCATGATTGATCCCGGATATTATCATGTCCGGCCTGGCACTCTTGAACAGCAGGTGTATGGCAAGCATAACGCAATCGGTGGGGGTGCCATCGGTAGCATAGCGACGCCGGTCGAGCTTGTGGATCCTCAGGGGGCGGCTGAGTGTGAGCGAATGGGAACTGGCCGACTGCTCTCTGTCCGGTGCCACCATGTATACAATGGCCTTCTTCCTGAGTTCGGCATACAGTGTGCAGATACCGTCACTGAAGTAACCGTCATCGTTGGTAATCAGGATACGCCGTTTTCTTGCCAAGGTCTCCTCCGCTTCTGATTTCTGCTCTCATTGCTGGTGGCCCACCCGACGGAAGACCCGACGGATGGCCGTATCAAACATGTCTGGGACGCAAGAGCCACCCCCAATCGAGGAGGCGCTTATGAGAATGGTCGGAGCGAGCAGATTTGAACTGCCGACCTCTCGCACCCCAAGCGAGTGCGCTAACCAAGCTGCGCTACGCTCCGACATTAGATGTTTACGAAACAGAACTAAAGTCAATGTAGGCAAACATCTCAAGAACTCAAGAGAAAACTTCAAGCAGATCCTCGACGTCCCTGCGTATCTGGCCAATAATGGTTCTGGCTCTGGCCGAACGGATCATCTCCTTCTTTTTCTCGCCTGATCGTTTCAGCATCAGTTTGTTTCGAGCGCCGGCAATAGTGAGTTTCTCGTTATTGCGCAGATGGTTGATGCGGTTAATCTGTTCGATATCGCGCTGCGTGTACATGCGGTTGCCGCCACGGTTCTTTTTCGGTCGGAGGGTGGGGAATTCCTTCTCCCAGAATCTCAGCACATACGCTTCGAGACCGGTGATCCGCGCAACCTCGCTGATCGAATAATAGCGCTTGGTATCGTTATCTGTCTTTCTCATACACTCCCCTCCGTCTCTTGTATCCGTTACCCTATCGCCAGATTTCAGCCTTCAGTTCCCTACCCATAAGTTCCTCTACGGCCACCAACGGCGACTTGTTCTCAAAAAGCACCTGGTAGACCTCGGCTGTGATAGGCATTTCAACGCAGTGCAAGTCCGCTAACCGGTACCCGGAACGAGTGGTCTCGACACCTTCCGCGACCATTTCCATAGCTCCCAGTATTTCATTGAGTTGTTGTCCCCGACCGATCATTTCTCCCACGTGTCTGTTGCGGCTGTGCCGCGATGTGCAGGTGGTGACCAGGTCGCCTATCCCGGACAGGCCGGCGAAAGTCTCCGCCCTGGCTCCCAGAGCCACCCCCAGCCGGACCATTTCAGCCAGCCCGCGAGTAATGAGAGCGCCGCGAGTGTTGTCCCCCAACGCCAACCCGTCGACTATGCCCACAGCGATGGCTATGATGTTCTTGAGCGATCCGCCCAACTCCACGCCGACCAGATCATGGGAGCTATAGACCCGAAAGCTCGAACCGCTGAACGTCTTCTGCAAGCGCGCCACGAAGCCCTCGTCGGTGCCCGCCACCACTACTGTAGTAGGCATGTTCAGGACCACCTCCTCGGCGTGTGAGGGACCTGAGAGAGTAGCGATCTGAGCGGTCGATGTCCCGAGCTCATCGGCGATGACCTCCGACATGCGGCTCAGCGATGTTGTCTCAATCCCCTTGGCCAGGTTCACCAGGCCGACCCCGGTGCCGAGCCTGCCTTTCGCCTGCTGAAGGACCGAACGCAGGTACTGCGACGGCACCACCAGCACCACCAACTCGGCGTCAGAAAGGGCCTCGTCGAGGCGATTGGTGATTGTGACCGGCTCCGGCAAACGGAACTGTTGCAGTTTCTCGGGAATAGCGCGGAGACGGGAGAGTTTCTCGTACTCTGCGCGATCAAACTCCCATAAAGTCACCGCGGCGCCATTGTTGCTCAGGAGACCGGCCGTGGCCATCCCCCAGGAGCCCGCTCCTAAAACGGCAATCCTCCTAAACATGGTCACCAGCCTTGTTTGAACGCGTTGACAAGACAAACCTGCTCTCGGTCCCCCTGACCAGGCGAGCGATGTTCCGACGGTGCGTCAGAACGATAAGCACCGCCATCAACAAGGTCAGATAGAAATAGACGGGCGCGATGTCGAAAGCCGTCAGATATCTCTGGGCAGCCACAACCGCGAACAGCGTCACGGCGCCCGCCATGGAACCAAGAGAAACGAATCGCGTGACGGTCACTACTACAAGAAAAGCGGCCACGGCGATCAGAGTCGGTATCGGCAGAAGGACCAGCATCACACCCAGACCTGTATTGGCGCCTTTGCCGCCCTTGAAACCGACATACACCGGAAAGATGTGACCCAGCACGGCCATGACCGCACAGACAACCAGAAACAGGTCGTAAGACAACAGGGTTACCTCGAACTGGGTGTGGAAATAGCTGGCCATCATTATGGCGATAACCCCTTTGCCTATGTCGCCCGCAAACACCCATGCGGCGGCCGTTGGGCCGGCTGCCCGCCAGACGTTGGTGGAGCCGATATTGCCGGAACCGACGTCGCGCAGGTTCCTGACTCCGGCCAGGTGGGCCACGATCAAACCGAAAGGGATCGCACCGACCAGATAGGCGAAGACTATTGGCAGTAGTGTCACAAGCATGATTCATCCCGGTTGCAGAATGACGTCCACATCGACACGGCGGTGTCCGGTCCACCGCTCCATCTGATCTGCAACCACCGCAATCGAAGCTGCCCGGTTTCCCCGGGGCGGCGCCACCGGTGTGGCTGCAAGGCTCGGCTCACAGCCAACCGAAGTTGAAGACCGGTCCTAATACTCGGCGGAGACCGTGTCTTCCGGAGCTATTGAATCCATCGCCTCTTCAGTCGTGATCAACTCGCCCAGTTCGGGGAAGTAATCGATCATTGCCTGCACGAACCGCTCTGCGTCCGCGGCGTCGATTACCTGATCGGACATGATGCTCTGGATCTCCTGCGCGAAGACACCATACCGCTGCATGTCGAGCGCTTCGTCATTCAGTTTCTGAACAAAGGCCTCGCTCACGCGGTTCACCTGCACCGTATCCACGCCCTCTACGGGATTTTCCACCAGTTCCTTCTGGATGGAGTTAACCATTGTCACGCCGCCGGCCTTCATCAGTTCGTCCTTCTTGACGTAGCAGATAACTCCGACTGCGATGACGAGAACCGCGAGGACACCGACGACGATCAGGGCGATCATGCACCCCTTGGACATTCCCTTCTTCCTGGCCCCGCCCGGTACGTTAATTTGATCAGCCATATCCCCTCTCTGGGAAAAATGTGAAGCATCACCTCAACCGAGAACAACGTAACGGCAATAGTCCCTGATGATTCGTGGTATCAGGTAATGCTGTGGTTCATCAAAAGCTATATAATACACGGGGCGTCCCGGTGCAAGCGATTGATCGGTGCCAGGCATGAAAAAAACCTGTCTTGAAAACGGGTTTTCACCGGATTTCGGGAGTGGACCGCCGGGACAATAGCCGGTCACACACTGTTTCCCGTCGGGGCGGGTGACCGGACAGGGGGGCTACCGGGAAGCAGCTTTTTTCTTCTTGCCCTTCTTGCCGGATTCCTCGGGGGGCTTCTCGGTCAGCAACTCGACCACTGAGATCGGCGCCCCATCGCCACGGCGAACACCCAGCTTGATGACCCGGGAGAAGCCGGAGAGGCGGTCGGCAAATTGTGGCACTATCTCGGTAAAGAGCTTCTTGAACACTTCCTTGTTTTTGATGGTCCTGGCCACCTCACGCCTGGACGCCAGGGTGTCCTTTTTGGCGGTGGATATGATGCGATCAACCATCGGCCGCAGCGCCTTGGCCTTGGCGTCGGTGGTCTTGATAACTCGGTGCGTGAACAACGACATGGCCATATTGGCCAGCATCGCCTCCCGATGAGGCTTGGTCCGCCCGAGTTTCCTTACCCTGTCAAAATGTCCCATTTCCCACCTGCCGTGTGCTATTGCTTCTCGGGTTCGACATACCTGGCGATATCCTGACCGAACGACAAACCCATCTCCTCGAGAATGGTGCTGATCTCGTTGAGAGACTTGCGCCCGAAATTGCGGTACTTCAGCATGTCCGCCTCGCTCCTTGTCACCAGGTCCTGGATGGTATGAATGTTGGCGGCCCGCAGGCAGTTTGAGGACCGAACCGATAGTTCAAGTTCGTCCACGCGAGTGTTCAGAAGGTTGCGCACACGCACCACTTCCTCGTCCACCTCGGGCAGTTCTTCAACCATGACCTCTTCATCCATGTGGATGAACAACTGCAGGTGATCCTTGACCAGCTTGGCGGCATAACTCAGGGCGTCCTCCGGTGTGATGGAACCGTCGGTGGTGATTTCGAGAATCAACCGGTCGTAATCGGTCCGCTGGCCGACGCGCGTGTTTTCCACCTCGTAAGAGACCCTGGTCACGGGCGAAAAGAGGCTGTCAACGTAAATGGTGTTAACGGGTGCGTCCGGACGCTTGTTCCGCTCGGCCACCGAGTAGCTGCGGCCGCAGTCGACATCGATCTCCATCTCGAAGTCGACGTCCTTAGTGAGCTCGCAGATGTGTTGTTCGGGGTTGAGAATCTCCACTTCGGCATCGCTTTCAAACGCGGCTGCCGTGATCGCCCCTTTGGTGCTGGTTTTCATGCGCAGCGTCCGCATCTCATCAGTGTGCATGCGCACACGAATGCTCTTGACGTTGAGCACGATAGTGGTGACGTCCTCGTACACACCGGGGATAGTGGAGAACTCATGCAGAACTCCGTTGATGCGCATCGAGACAACGGCCGCCCCCTGGATGGAGGACAACAGCACGCGGCGCACGCAGTTACCCAGGGTGTGGCCGTACCCCCGCTCCAGAGGCTCAATGGTAAAGCGGGAGTAGTTGTCCGTGGCTGAACTCTGGTCGTTCACGACCTCTTTGGGCATGGTCAGTGGTTTCCATTTCATGATACGAGAAACCTCCCGAAGGGATAAATTACCTACTTAGAATACAACTCAACGATGAACTGTTCGTTAACGGTCAACGGAATATCGGCCCGCTTGGGGATTTCCAGCAGTTCGCCCTCCAGAGCGGCCTTGTTCAGTCTCAGCCAGGGTATCTCGTCACCGCGCCCGACTTCCTTCAGGGAAGCATGGATCAGGTCCAGGTTCTTGGACTTGTCCTTGACCTTGAGGAGTTGCCCGGGTCTGACCGAATAGGAGGGAATATCCACGATCCGGCCGTCGACGGTCACGTGGCGATGCCGCACCAGTTGTCTGGCGGCCTTTCGGGAGGGGGCAAAACCCAGCCGGAACACCAGGTTGTCCAGACGTGATTCGAGAAGCTGCAGCAGGATCTCTCCGGTCACGCCGGTCTTGCGGTCGGCCTTCACGAAATAGTTGCGAAACTGACTCTCCAGCACGCCGTAGATGCGGCGAACCTTCTGTTTTTCCCTCAACTGCAGACCGTAGGGTGAAACCTTGCGGCGCATCCTGCGGTCGCCGTGCTGACCGGGAGCATACTGGCGTCTTTCGACGGCGCACTTGCTGCTCAGACAGCGGGTGCCCTTCAAAAACAGTTTCTCGCCCTCTCGGCGACACAGCTTACAGTTGGCATCACGATAACGAGCCATTGACTCTCCTGACAATCACAGTTAACAGTCCTTACACACGACGACGTTTTGGGGGACGACACCCGTTGTGCGGGATTGGCGTCACGTCCTTGATGAGGTTGATCTCCAGCCCGGCCCCGGCAAGGGATCGGATGGCCGCCTCGCGTCCCGAACCGGGACCCTTTACCCAGACCTCGACGCGGCGAAGTCCCATGCTCATCGCCTCCTTGGCGCACGTCGAGGACGCCAACTGGGCGGCAAAAGGTGTCGATTTCTTGGACCCCTTGAAACCTACCATGCCGGCGCTGGCCCAGGATATCGTTTTGCCGAAGCCGTCGGTAATAGTCACGATAGTGTTGTTGAAGGTGGCCTTGATGTGAGCGACGCCTTCCGATTCCACCTTACGGGATTTTTTCTTGGCACGGCCTTTTTTCTTGGGATCTGCCACAGGGTACCTCAATAAATGTTATTCCCGGTTCACTTCTTGCCCACCGGCTTTCTCTTCAAGCCCCCGATAGCGCGACGCGGGCCTTTGCGGGTGCGAGCATTGGTCTTGGTCCGCTGGCCGCGGACCGGCAGTCCGCGACGGTGCCGCAGACCACGATACGAGCCGATATCGATCAGGCGTTTGATGTTCATCGAGATCTCGCCGCGCAGGCTGCCTTCAACGGTGAACTCACTTTCGATGACACTGCGCAACCGGGCTACTTCCTCGTCGGTCAGCTTGTGGACCCGGGTGTCCGGATTCACCTGCGTCTTGTCCAGTATCCGCCCGGCGCTGTTAGGACCGATGCCATAAATGTATCTCAGTCCGATTTCGATTCTCTTGTCCTTGGGGAGATCAACCCCGGCAATACGAGCCAACTGTCACTCCTGCATATGTATAGTTTACCGAATCTTACTAACCCTGGCGCTGCTTGTGGCGGGGATTCTTCTTGCAGATGACCCGCAGGACACCGCGTCGCCTGATGATCTTGCAGTGCTCGCAGCGCTTCTTTACGGCCGAACGTACTTTCATCTTCCAACCTGCCTACTTGTAGCGGTACGTGATGCGACCGCGCGTTAAATCGTAGGGTGACAATTCCACCGTGACCTTGTCACCCGGTAATATCTTTATAAAGTGCATTCTCATCTTGCCCGAGATATGAGCCAGTATCACGTGCCCGTTGTCGAGTTCCACCCTGAACATCGCGTTGGGAAGCGGTTCGACCACTTTCCCTTCGACCTGTATTGTTTCCTCTTTGGCCATGTACTCCTTACGGTAAACTGAGTATATCCGGCTCGTTCTCCGTTATGGCCACCGTATGCTCATAATGCGCCGAGGGGAGACCGTCCTCAGTGACATACGTCCAGCCGTCGGGCCTGGTGTAGACTTTGTACGTACCGGCGTTAATCATCGGTTCGATCGCCAGAACCATCCCGACTTTGAGCACGGGTCCTGAATCCTTCGACCCGAAATTGGGTATCTGGGGATCCTCGTGCATATTGCGCCCGATACCGTGACCGACCAGGGCGCGCACGATACCAAACCCTTCCGTCTCCGCCACCTCTTGAACGGCGGCCGATATCTGCCCCAATCTATTTCCCTTCCGGGCTTTGTCAATACCGGCGGCCAGACATCTCTGGGTGTTCTCAAGAAGACGAGTCTTGCTTTCCGATATTTCACCCACGGCGAAAGTCCGCGCGGAATCGCCATAGAACCCGTCCACGATGGAACCGACGTCCACCGACACGATCTCGCCTTCCCTGATCACCCTCTTGCCGGGAATCCCGTGGACCACTTCCTCGTCGACGGATATACAGGCCGACGCGGGATAACCTTGATAACCCTTAAATCCCGGAACGGCATCCTGATCGCGAATAAACTTCTCTATCATCTGATCCAGCTCACCGGTGGACAGGCCGGGGCCAATTGTCTTTGCGACCATATCCAGCGTCCTGGCCACTACCTGTCCGGCCCGGCGCATTATCTCGATTTCCTCTTTCGTTTTCAGCACAATCGCCACGGTAGTCTCTTTGCGCTATCCGACCGCCTTCAGCACGGACTGGAAAACATTATCCGGAGTGTCCTCGCCCGACACTTCGGCAAGAAGGGATTCCTTTCGATAGAAATCCTCTATCGGCTGCGTCTGCTTTTTGTAGACCTCCAGACGGTTCCTGACGACACCTTCTTCGTCATCGGGCCGCCGCTGCAAGCGGGCGCCGTCCCTGTCACAGATACCTTCCTTGCCGGGCACATTCGCCGGGTAGTTGTAGGTCGCCTGGCAAGTAGGGCAGAACCAGCGTCCGGAAAGGCGTTTGACGATTTCGTCATCGGAGACGGCAATAAGAATCGCTCTGTCAAGGCCGATCCGGTTTTTGTCAAACATCGTCTCGAGGCTTTCCGCCTGGGGCACCGTTCGCGGAAACCCGTCCAGGATGAACCCGTTGTTGAGTTCACCGGCGGTGATCTTGTCTTCGATCAGACCGACGATCAGATCGTCCGGAACCAGTTCGCCCTTCTTCATGTAACCTTCCGCCTGCCGGCCGAGTTCGGTGCCAGCCTTGACCGCCTCGCGCAGCAGATCGCCGGTCGACAGGTGAACGACTCCCTTGGCCTGAGACAGCCGAACGGCCTGCGTACCTTTGCCGGACCCGGGCGGGCCCAGGAAAACCAGATTCATACTACATCGACCTCCCGCGAATCCTGCCTTTTTTCATAAATCCATCGTAATGCCGCATCAGCAGATGTGACTCGACCTGTTGCAGCGTATCCAGGGCCACACCGACCACAATCAGCAGACCGGTGCCGCCAAAAAAGAAATTGACATTGGCCCGGGAAATCAACACCCAGGGCAGGACCGCAATGGCCGCAAAGAAAAGCGCCCCGGGAAGAGTTATCCGGGTCAGTATCTTTTCGACGTGCTCAGCCGTGTTCTTCCCCGGTCTGATGCCCGGGATGTACCCGCCGTTCTTGCGCATGTTGTCCGCGATGTCCATCGGGTTGAATACAATGGCCGTATAGAAATAGCCGAAAAAGACAATGATCAGGCCGTATATGATCGAGTACCAGAATCCGCCGGGCGCCAGCCAGACGGCCACGAGGTTCTGGATCCAGTCGATACTGGGGAATAACTGCGCCACCGTGGATGGGAGAAACATAATCGACTGCGCGAAGATGATCGGAATAACTCCGGCCGAGTTGACCGAAAGCGGTAGGTGAGTACTGGCGCCGCCAAACACCCTTCGGCCGACAACCTTGCGCGGATACTGGACCGGAACTCTGCGCTGGGACCGCGTGATCAGAATCACGGCCGCTATAACACCGATCATCATCGCCACCATGACCACTTCCAGAAGGAAGGAGCGGCTGCCGTGCCAGACCAGCAGCGTCTCCTCCACGACGGCATCAGGGAAGCGGGCGATGATACCGATGAAGATAATCAGCGAAATCCCGTTGCCGATGCCGCGTTCGGTTATCTGTTCACCCAGCCACATGATAAAGATGACACCGCAGGTGAAGGTTATGATCGTCAGCGGGATGAATCCGGACGTATCCATATGCACCGCCGAGACGCCGCTGAGATTGATGGTAGTGAGAAAGCCGGCCGTAGCCCAGGCCTGCATGGCGCCGATGAGCACCGTCAGGTAACGCGTGTACTGGGTGATTTTGCGTCGTCCTTCCTCTCCCTCACGCTGCAACCGCTGCAGGAAAGGCACTACCGCGCCCAATAGCTGCAGCATAATGGAGGCGGATATGTAGGGCATGATGCCGAGGGCGAAGATGGTAGCCTTGGCAAAAGCTCCGCCTGCAAACAAGTCCAGTAGTCCGAATATCGAATCGGACGACAGTACCTGCGACAGAATGGAGCCGTCGATACCGGGAGTGGGGATGTGGCCGCCGATCCGATAGACAACCAGAATAGCGAGCGTGAAGAGAATCCGTCTTCTAAGTTCTTCTACCTTGAAGATTGACTGGAATGTCTCTAACACCGGACCACCTCAGCCATTCCGCCGGCTTCCTCGATTTTGGCAGCGGCGGCCTTTGAAAAGGCGGCGGCCTTCACAACGTAGGCCCTGTCGACCTGCCCGTTGCCAAGCACCTTTACGGGAATGCTCAACTTCCGGATCAGACCTGCCGCCTTCAGCGTCTCCCCTGTGACTTCGCCGGGTTCACAACGAGCCAGATCGGCCACATTGATGATCTGACATTCTTTCCGGAAGATATTGGTGAAACCATGTTTGGGCAGACGCCGATGCAGAGGCATCTGGCCGCCTTCATGGACGGCGTTCTTCTTGAAGCCGCTGCGCTGCCCGGCGCCTTTGTGGCCGCGTCCCGACGTCTTCCCGCGGCCGCTCCCCGGACCCCGACCTACCCGCCGCCGCTTTTTCGCGGAACCGTCAGCCGGCTTTAGTGTGTGAAGTTCCATTGATGCATCCACCCTGTCTTAGTCAACCTCTTCCACAGTCACCAGGTGACAAACAGCCCGTACCATGCCGCGGATCTGCGGAGTATCGTTATGCACGACCGTTCGATGCAGCTTTCCGAGACCCAGGGCCTTGATGGTTCGCTTCTGGGGCTCCTTGCGATGGATCGTGCTTCTAACCTGCGTGATTTTCAGTCTGGCCATATCGACAACTACCTTAACACAAGCAGTGGAATCCTCATGCTTCCTCACGGAAGCTGTCTTCCTGTTCCCTGGTGCGCAAGCTTTCAAGGCCGTTGATGGTGGCCTTAACGACGTTGTTGGGGTTGCGGCTGCCGAGCACCTTGGTCAGTACGTCCTGGACTCCCAGAGACTCCAGGATGGCTCTCACGGTGCCGCCGGCGATAACGCCGGTACCGGGCGAAGCCGGTCGCATCATGACCGTAGTGGCGCCGAACCGGCCGTCGATACGATGCGGAAGAGTCGCTCCGGACAGGTTGATTTTCACCATCATCTTCCTGGCGGCCTCGGTCGCCTTGCGTATGGCTTCGGCCACCTCGGGAGCTTTGCCGTACCCCACGCCTACCTTGCCGTTCCTGTCGCCGACGGTAACCAGGGCGGTAAAGCTGAAGCGCCGGCCGCCCTTGACCACTTTGGCCACACGGTTGACACCGATTACCTTCTCCTCAAACTCGAGCGCATCCCTTTCGAATCTCGGCAATCTGAACCTCTCTATTGCTTAGAGCCAACACCTGTTCTTCAAAACTTCAGCCCACCCTCGTGAGCGCCGTCGGCGACCGCCTTGACGCGACCGTGAAACCGGCAGCGGTTGCGGTCAAAGACCACGTTCTCGATGCCCTTCTCTTTGGCCAGTTGCGCGATCACTTCGCCCACCTTGCGGGCCGTCACGGTCTTGGTGGCACCTCCGTTCAATCCCGCCTTCACGGCTTTGGAGTCGGAGGCAACGCCGACCAGAGTCTCCATCTTTTCGTCGTCTATGATCTGAGCGGTAACGTTCTTGAGCGACTTGGCCACGCTCAACCGCGGTTGTTCGGCGGTACCTGAAACCCGGCCGCGTACGCGACGGCGGCGGCGCTGGGATCGCTTGACCTTGATGATGTTCTTATCAGCCATACTTGTCACCCATACTCGTTAGCCAGCCGTAGCGCTTTTGCCGGCCTTAATACGAACCTCTTCGCCGATATACCTGATACCTTTGCCCTTGTACGGTTCCGGTTTTCGCACGGAACGAATCTTGGCCGCCACTTCGCCTACCAGTTCTTTGTCGACACCCTCCACGGCGACCCGGTTCTCCTTGGGGAATACCGAGATCGTGATTTCTTCCGGCGGCACGACCACCACCGGGTGAGAATAGCCCACGTGCAGGATGAGTGTCCGGGACTGCAATTCGGCCCGGTAGCCGACGCCCCGGATTTCCAGATCCTTCTTGAAGCCCTCGGTAACACCCACCACCATGTTGTTGATCAGCGCCCGTGTCAGGCCGTGCAGGGCCCGGTGTTTTTTCATGTCACTCGGCCGTGTCACCAGCACCGACTTGTCCTTCACAACGGCCGTGATATCGGCGTGAATAACGCGGGAGAGTGAGCCTAAGGGGCCCTTCACGGCGACACGCTGACCGTCTATTTCAACCCTGGTTTTTTCCGGTATCGGCACCGGGTTCTTGCCTACGCGAGACATTCTTGCATCCTTTCCCTACCAGCACCTCAGCAGCACTTCGCCGCCGATACCCTTCGCGGCGGCCTCAAAGTTGGTCATGACGCCGCTGGAGGTGGAGACAATCATCATCCCGCGCTGGTTAAATGTTGACTGCCGTGTCTGCTCGGCGTCGAAGTACTTCCGCAGGCCGGGCCGGGAGACCCTGTTGATACCTTTCATCACCGGTTCGTCACCGGCGCTGTAGGAGAGGTAAACACGCAGGATTCCCTGCTTGTTATCAGGCAACTCCACCATGTCTCGAAGGTACTTCTTCTCCTGGAGGATACGCACGACTTCCCGCTTGATATTGGAGGCGGGAATGTCGACGGCATTCTTGTGGGCCTTGTAGGCATTTCTGATCCTGGTCAGCAGATCGGCGATCGGGTCGGTCATACTCATTAGGTGTAACTCCCATTAACCATGCAGCTACCAACTGGCCTTGACAACGCCCGGTAGCTCGCCCGCCAGGGCCATTTCCCTGAAGCAGATACGGCAGAGGCCGAATCGACGCAGGTAGGCCCGCGGCCGGCCGCAACGGCGGCAGCGGCTGTAAGCGCGGACCTTGAATTTCGGTTTCCGTTGTTGTTTCTCAATGAGACACTTCTTTGCCATCGGTCTCCTACTTGCGGAACGGCATCCCCAGTTCAGTCAACAGCCGGCGAGCCTCCTCGTCGCTCCCGGCCGTCGTCGTGACGGAAATACTCATCCCGCGCACTTTATCAATCTTGTCGTAATCGATTTCGGGGAAAATCAGTTGCTCGCGCACACCTAAGTTGAAATTGCCCCGGCCGTCAAACGACTTGGGGTTGATGCCCCGGAAGTCCCGAATGCGCGGCATGGCAACACTGACCAGCCGGTCAAAGAACTCGTACATCGCCTCGCGCCGCAGCGTGACGGCACAGCCTATGGCCATTCCCTGGCGCAGCTTGAAGTTCGAGATGCTCTTCCTGGCCCTGGTAACGTGCGGCTTGCGGCCGGTTATTTTGGTCAGGTCATCAACGGCGGCCTCCAGCGCCTTGGCGTTCTCGGTCGCCTCGCCCACGCCGATGTTGATCGTGATCTTGCTCATCCGCGGGACTTCCATGATGGAGGAGCATTTGTTCTCTTTCATCAGCTTGGGCGCGATTTCGTCGGTGTACTTATCCTTCAGCCTGGCCATATCACTGCTTCCTCAGACCTGCTCGCCGGTCTTGCGGCAAATGCGCACTTTCCGTTTCTTACCGCCCTCTTCGATGACTCGCATGGATACCCGGGTGGGACCGCCCAGTGACGAGCTGTAGAGAGCTAAATTACTGGCGTGCACGGGGGCTTCGATCGTTATGATTCCGCCCTTGGGATTCTTCTGGGTCGGGCGCTGGTGTTTCTTTCTCATGTTGACGCCTTCAACCAGCACCTTCTGACTCTTGTGACCGACATTGAGAACCCGGCCGGTCTTGCCCCGATTGGCGCCGCTCAACACGTATACCGTATCACCTTTCTTGATCCGCATGATCTGCTGCTCCTGTTTAGAGCACCTCCGGCGCTAAGGAAATGATCTTCATGAACTGTTTTTCCCGTAACTCGCGGGCCACCGGTCCGAAAATACGTGTGCCCTGCGGCTCCATCTGCTCGTTGAGGATGACCGCGGCGTTGTCCGAGAAGCGAATCAGAGAACCGTCCTTACGCCGTAGCGTTGACTTGGTGCGGACGACAACCGCCTTGCGAACCTCGGATTTCTTCACCGTCCCGCCCGGGATAGCTTCCTTGATTGCAACCACAATAATATCCCCGACCCGCGCGTACTTCCGGCGCCCGCCAAGAATACGGAAGCACATAGCCCTCTTGGCTCCGGAGTTATCGGCTACCGTCACAACAGTGTATTCCTGAATCACTTGTCAATCACCTCTGCTCACCAGTCAAACGCGAAGCGGACCGTAATTACTTGGCCCTCTCGACTACCTCCACCAGCCGCCAGCGTTTCCTGGCTGAAAGCGGCCTGGTTTCCGAAACCCGCACCCTATCACCCACTTTGGCATCGTTCTTTTCGTCGTGAGCGTAGAGCTTGGAGAAACTGCGAAATATCTTCTCGTAGCGCGGGTGCCTGTATGTACGGTCGACGCGAACGACAATGCTCTTGTCCGCCTTGTGGGACGTGACGGTGCCGATCCGCGACTTTCTTCGTCCTCGTTTTTTCACTTCACCTGCTTCAACCATTGGTTATTCCTTTAGTCACCCTTCGTCTTCGTCCGGGCGCCTGATTGGGACAGAACAGACTGTCTGCTCTCCGCCAGTTTCCTGATGCCCATCTGGTCTTCGTTCAGCACCGTCAGGATTCGGGCCATATCCCGGCCAATCGTGCGTAGACGAAGCGGGTTGTCCAGGGTTTTGATGGATCTTCTCATTTGCAGGTTGAACAGTTCATCCTCCAGGTCTGCTTTCTTTTGCAGGATTTCGTCCCTGGTCATCTCGCGCAAAGCCTGTATCTTCGCCATCCTCAGACTCCCTCCGTGTCAGCGCGTGTAACAAACCTGGTTCTCAGGGGCAGCTTGTTGCTGGCGAGCCGGAGTGCCTCACGCGCCTGCTGGGGGGTTACGCCTTCAATCTCAAAAAGAATGCGACCGGGTTTAACCACCGCCACCCAGTATTCAGGAGCGCCCTTGCCTTTACCCATACGGGTTTCAGCGGGCTTCTTGGTTACCGGTTTGTCCGGGAAAACACGGATCCATATTTTTCCGCCGCGTTTGATGTAGCGCGTCATGGCGATACGGGCCGCTTCTATTTGCCGATTCGTCAACCAGCACGGGTCCAGCGCCTTGAGAGCATACTCACCGAAATTGACGGCCCAGCCGCCTCTGGCTTTACCGGTCATCCGTCCTCGTTGCTGTTTGCGGAACTTCGTCTTCTTGGGCATCAACATGAGTCACTGTCTCCACAAGTGATCGCGCGTTGTCATTTGGTGTCCTTCGGCTTGTCCGCAGGAGGGGCCTTGGTCTTGCCCTTCGGCTTGCCCGCAGGAGGGGTCTTGGTCTTACCCTTCGGCTTGACGGTTCTGTTCCCAGCCTTATCGGCACCCGTCGCGGAGCCCTCACCTTCGCGCTTCGCCTGAGGCATCTCGGGCCGACGGCCTCGAGGGGGACGACCATCACCGGTGCCCGCTCGCCGGACACGGCCGCGAGGACGGCGACGGCCCTTGTCCTCCGGGCGTTCCCCACGCCGACGCCTGGTTCCGGGAGCCTCCTGGGGCTGGGTCTCCTCGCCCGCTCCTGCTTCCCGGTAGAACTGGTTGGTGTCCAGAATCTCACCCCGGCATATCCACACCTTCACGCCAATGCTGCCGTAGGTCGTCCTGGCCGTCGACACAGCATAGCCGATATCGGCGCGCAGAGTATGCAGCGGCACCCGTCCGTCACGGTATTTCTCAGTGCGGGCGATCTCCGCCCCACCTAAGCGTCCGGAACACTGTATCTTGATACCAACGGCTCCCATCTTCATAGTTGCCTGGAGAGCTTTCTTCATGGCCCGGCGGAAGGCGATCCGGCCCTCCAGCTGTCGGGCGACAGTGTCGGCCACCAACTGGGCGTCGAGTTCTGGTTTGCGCACCTCGATGATGTTGAGCATGATATCTTTCCTGGTGAGAAGCTGTAGTTCTTCCCGGAGCTTGTCCACCTCAGCGCCCTTCCGGCCGATGACGATGCCTGGACGGGAGGTATGGATGTCGACACTGACTCTTTTCGGAGCGCGGGAAATACAGATGTTGGCGATGCCGGCATTGTCAAGCCGCCGGTTGATGTATCGTTTGACCATCATGTCTTCGTAGACCAGGTCCGCGAAGTTCTTGTCTGACGTGAACCATCTACTGTTCCATGTCTTGATGATCCCTAAACGCAGGCCGATGGGGTGAGTCTTCTGTCCCAAATTCGGTTCTCCCAGCTCAACTGTTTATGAGTACGGGCTTATTCGCCTTTTCTCTCGTCTTGGGTTGTGGCCTTCACGGCTTTCTCGGTGTCGGCCGCGCCTGCGGTCTTGTCGGTCCCGGCCGCCGCAGTTTCCGGTCGCCTCTTTTTCGCTTCTGATATCGCCTTCTTTTTCGACTCTGCCCGCTCATCCTTCGAGGGCGAGGCTTTCTTCGATCGCGCGGTGGCCTTCTTACCGGAGGACTCGGTTGTCTCCGTCGTCCGGCCTTCTATCTCAACCGTCAGATGGCAGAAACGTTTCCGATACCGGAAGACGCGACCCATCGACTGAAAGCGAATGCGCTTGGCGGTGGGGGCAGCGTCCACGACAATGTGCCTGATCATCAGGTCCTCGGGTCTCAGGTTGTCCGTACCTTCCCGGGACAGGGCGTTGGCGGCAGCCGACTTGACGGTCCTGGCTACGTGCTGAGCGGCGATCCGGGGCGAGAAATTCAACACCCCCAGCGCCTTCTGAACCGGCATCCCCTTGACCATGTCGGCCACCAGACGCATCTTTCTCGGCGGTATGCTTACGAACCGTAGTCTTGCGCTCGACAACACCAGCATGCCTTAACCTTACCCTTTCACCGCACTGCTGCGCTCAATCATTTTCCCGCCGTGGCCGCGATACGTCCGCGTAGGAGCAAACTCGCCAAACTTGTGGCCCACCATGTTCTCCGTGATATAGATGGGAACAAACTTGTTTCCGGTATGGACGGCAACGGTATGCCCCACGAATTCCGGGATGATGGTCGACCGGCGCGACCAGGTCTTGATGACTTTCTTATCGCCGCTGTCATTAAGAGCATCGAGCTTCTTTCTCAGCTTGGCGTCAAGGAAAGGTCCCTTTTTCAACGAACGAGGCATCTACTCATCTCCGATTTCATTTCTTCGCGCGTCGGTCCTCAATAATGTGCTTCTTCGACTTGCGTTTGCTTCTCGTCTTGTACCCCTTGGTAGGTTTACCCCACGGAGTGCAGGGGTGCCGCCCACCGGAGCTTCTTCCTTCGCCGCCACCCATGGGATGGTCGACCGGGTTCATGGCCACGCCGCGTACCGACGGCCGCCGACCGCGCCACCGCGACGCTCCGGCTTTACCCCAGGTGACGTTCTTGTGATCAATATTGCCGACCTGGCCGATGGTGGCATAGCAGACACCGGGCACCAGTCTGACCTCACCGGATGGCATCCTCAGGGTCACTGTTTTGCCTTCCTTGGCAACGAGCTGGGCCATGGCACCGGCAGAACGACACAACTGGCCGCCTTTACCGGGACGCAACTCGATATTGTGAACCAGCGTTCCGAGAATCATCTGCACCAGCGGAGTGGCGTTACCGACGCGGTTTTCCACACTCTCACCTGCGATGACGGTATCGTCAACCCTGAGATCGCCGGGGGCGATGATATATCGCTTCTCGCCGTCAACGTAGTGAAGGAGAGCGATTCGAGACGAGCGGTTCGGGTCGTACTCAATCGACGCCACGCGGGCCGGGATGTTGTGCTTGTCGCGCCTGAAGTCGATCACGCGATAGCGACGTTTGTGACCGCCTCCGCGGCAGAAGGCTGTTATCCGACCCTTGTTGTTTCGCCCGCCACTCTTATGCAGAGGTCGCAGGAGGGATTTTTCGGGAGTCGAAGAGGTAATCTCGTCGAAGGCCGGGACCGTCCGAAACCGCTGCGACGGTGTTATCGGGCGAAATTTCTTAATTGCCATGGTCGGTCACCAATTCTCATCCTAAATGTTGTCAAAAATCGATATGGACTGGCCGCTCTTGAGCCTGACAACGGCTTTCTTACGGGTCGGCCTCTTGCCTTCGTTGCGTCCCATGCGCCGCACCTTGCCGGCGACTATCATGGTCCGTACGGAGTCGACTTTCACTTTGAAAGCGCTCTCCACGGCCTCCTTGATCTGGAACTTGTTGGCCTTCTTGTCCACTTCAAACACGAACTCATTATTCTTCTCACGCAGACTGGTGGTGCGTTCGGTGGCCACATGCCTTCTGATTATGTGGCGGAGATCAGATTTCATCCGAACACCTCCTGCAACTTCTCCAACCCTGCCCTCGTGCACACGACGTAATCAGCGTTAAGGACGTCGTACCCGTTGGCAAGAGCGGCACGGCAGTATTTGACCCGCGGTACGTTGCGACAGGACAGAACCAGCTTCCGGTTGGGTGTCTCGTCAAGCAGGAGGCACTTCTTTCCCTCAAGATCCAGCCTTGTCATCATATCCACGAAGGCTCTGGTTTTCGTTGCTTCCAGCTCAATGCGGTCAAGGACCATGATTCGTTCGGCCCGGGCCTTGTCCGAAAAGACCGACCGGATGGCGCGACGTTTCATCTTATGCGGTAGGTTGCTGCCGTAACTGCGCGGCTTCGGTCCGAAGACAATACCACCCCCACGCCATAGGGGTGAGCGAATGGTGCCCGCCCTGGCTCGGCCGGTGCCTTTCTGTCGCCACGGCTTGCGGCCGCCGCCCCTGACGTCGGTGCGACCTTTGGTGCTGGCATTGCCCTGCCGCTGCCGGGCCAGGTAGTTCACGATATACTGATGGACCAGGGCCTCATTGGGTTCGACCTCGAACAATTCCGGCTTCAACTCGACCGTCCCGACCTCTTCACCGTTCTGATTGTAGAGCTTCACGTTCATCGTTTCATATCCGTCATCAACCACGATTGGTGCTGCGTATCTTGACGAGTTTTCCCCGGAATCCCGGAACAGCGCCCTTCACCAGCATCAGGTTTTCGTTTTCAATAATGTCGACAATCTCCAGGTTCAGCGTCGTAACCTTCCGATTACCCATCCGTCCCGCCATGCGCACACCCTTGAACACTCGCGACGGGTATGACGACTGGCCGATAGACCCCGGCGCACGCATGCGATCCGACTGACCGTGAGTCTTCTGGCCGCCGGAGAAATGATGTCGCTTCATACTGCCTGCGAAACCGAGACCTCGCGAGACACCGGTCAAGTCGACCCGCTCGCCGACTTTGAACATGTCAACCTTCAGAACCGAACCGACCTCCAGGCCTTCGATGTCGCAGCGAATCTCCCGGAGATACTGAGTCGGCCCCACCCTGGCTTCGGCAAACTGACCAGCCAGCGGCTTTGTGACCCGGTTCTTGTGTCGAACCCCAAAACCCACCTGGTAGCCGTCGTAGCCGTGCCTGGCGACCGTCTTGACGGCGATCACCGGACAGGGACCGGCTTCGATCACTGTTACGGGAACGGCTTCTCCCGCTTCCGTGAAGACGCGGGTCATACCGATTTTCCGCCCCAGTATCTCCTTGGCAGCAATCTGTCCCATCAGGTCTTTATCTCCACGTCAACACCGGCGGGCAGATCAAGTTTCATCAGGGCGTCAACCGTTTGCGGCGTTGTGTCGTAGATGTCCATCAGCCGTTTGTGTATCCGCGTCTCAAACTGCTCCCGCGACTTTTTATCCACGTGCGGCGAGCGCAGCACCGTATACACCGTACGCTTGGTCGGCAGCGGTACCGGGCCGACGATCCTGGCCCCGGTGCGCAGAACAGTACGAGCGATCTCCTTGGTAGATCTGTCCAGCGCATAATGGTCGTACGCCTTGAGACGAATTCTGATTTTCTGCACGTCCATCGTAAACCTCTGCTTTCGCTATTCCGTGATGTCGGCGATGACACCGGCCCCGACCGTGCGGCCACCCTCACGGATCGCAAAGCGAAGCTCCTTCTCCATCGCTATCGGCGTTATCAACTC